>PPYE01256188.1_pt1 | contig 99374 bp, 73 predicted proteins | sample 1559881 | NCBI WGS metagenome assembly PPYE01 (sample SAMN08240022, study PRJNA423297) | Human gut metagenome, whole genome shotgun sequencing project.
GAGACCACCCCCGGCGTGCGCACCTACACCTGCACCGTCTGCGGCCAGACCAAAAACGAGATCATCCCCGCCACCGGCGGCAGCAGTGTCTGCCCCGGCGGCCCGAGCTGCCCGAGCTACGGTTTCTCGGACGTGGCCGGCCCGAACGACTGGTCGCACGAGGGCATCGACTACTGCGTGCGCCGCAGCCTCATGGTCGGCACCGGCGCGGGCACGTTCTCCCCGGGCATGAACTGCTCGCGCGCCCAGATCGTGCAGATCCTCTATAACCTCTCCGGCGATAAGACCGATTACTCGCGCTACTACCTGCCGTTCACCGACGTCGCGCCCGGCACGTGGTACTACGACGCCGTCGCATGGGCCTACACCAACAACGTCGTCTCCGGCACGAGTGAGACCACGTTCGCACCCAACGACGTCATCACCCGCGAACAGATGGCTGTCATCCTCTACGGCTACACGGCCGAGTTCGCGCCCGAATTCACCGGCAACGCCGCCTCGCTCGACACCTTCCCCGACGCCGGCAGCGTCGCCAACTGGGCCTATGCCGCCATGTCGTGGGCCGTGGGCAACGGCCTGATCTCCGGCATGGGATCCGGCGGCGTGTCCTACCTCGCCCCGCAGGGCAGCGCCACGCGCGCGCAGGCTTCGGCCATCATCATGCGCTACTGCCAGCTCATCGGCCAGTGAGCCGGTGCAGTCAAACCGCAAAACCCCGCCCCGGGAGCCAACGCTCCCGGGGCTTTTTGCGGCACTGCGGGCGGCACGACCGGGCAGAAATGTGCGGCAGCAGCGGACGCGTGTGCCTAGGTGGAGAACAGTCGCATGAGAGGTGGAATGCAGGCCGAAAAGCGGCGGTTCGTTTACATAACATCGTTAATTGTGCCGTATTTATGTTGATAAGTCTGTTGGCAATGTGGAAAAGTGGTTTCCATAATGCCGATTTCACTCGCGAAAACAGACAACCGGTGCAGTTTTACCCATACCAGTGTCGAAATGTCAGGATATGTAACAAATATTGCATTTGAAAACAAATCTGCGCTGCTAATCTTAACAATTTCGTTCAAACCGTTACACTTCATGTGTATGTGTCCGTTGCGTTTTGGCCGTTTTTTGCTATAATACATCTTGTAACCGGCAATACCAACCATCCGATGTCGTCTATTGTGTGGGACGGCGTTGGAAATCTGATGAAAGGGGTAAAGTAACATGGGTCTTATTCAGACTGGTCTTGGCATCGCTTCCGATATCCTCGGCAAGTGCGGCGAAGATAAGGCGAAGGCGATCGTTGATGCGATCTCCGATGCGCTGCCGAACTGGCTCGCCATGTAAAAACAGCATAGAAAATCCCGGAGCTTCGGCTCCGGGATTTTTTTGTCGGAAAAACGGATGCTTCCCGCGTGCCCTACGCAGCCCGCAGCATCGAAGCGCACAGAAAACGGCTGCAGCCGCCGGTGGTACGAAAAAATGACAAATGGTTGCGAATTTTAGCTAAACGTTACATTCTTCGTTATTTGTCCATTGCATTTTCCATGTTTTTTCGGGTATTATGGCCTTGTAACCGGTAATATCAACCATCCGGTGTCGCCGAATGTGTGCGGCGGCATTGGAAATCTGACGAAAGGGGTAAACGGACTATGTTGTATGGCGCTCTGGAACTGACTGCGAAAATTCTCGGCATCTGCAAGGAGTACGAAGCACAGGAAATCGTGCAGGAGATCGCAAACTCCCTGACCATGCCGATCGACTGATCTGGGTTGCAGCCGCCCCGGAGCAGAAATGCTCCGGGGCTTTCTGCCGCGGCCCTTACACCGGGGAGCCCCCGTCAGGATCCTATGACTTCCTTCTGCTCCGGCACACCGGTGTACGCGAACACATAGTCCACGGCGCGGTTGCTCACGCGCTCGAGCGACTCGTAGGTGCTGCCGCCGATGTGGAAGGTCGCGATGAAGTTATCCAGATGGATGAGCGGGTCATCACACGCCGGGGGCTCGTGCACGAACACGTCGCTCGCCGCGGCGCGGATCTGCCCCGTGGTGAGGGCGACATAGAGATCGTGCTCGTTGACGATGCCGCCGCGCGAGGTGTTGACGAGCAGCAGGTCCGGATTCGCCGCGGCGAACACCGGCGCGTTGATGAGGTCGCGCGTGGCATCGCAGAGCGTGATGCTCACGTTCACGAAGTCCGAGCAGCGGAAGAGCTCCGGCAGGGTGTTGACCTGTTCATAGCCCCAGGCGGCGCACTCGGCGGCCGTGCGGCGCGGATTCCAGCACAGGACGCGCACGTCGAACGCCGCGCGCAGGATGTCCGCCACGCGGTGGGCGATGTTGCCCGTGCCGACGAGGCCGAGCGTGCGGCCGGTCATCTCGTGGCAGACGAACTCCTCCGCGCCGAAGTGGTCGAAGCGGCCGGCGCACAGGCCGTTGTTGACGAATTTCAGCTGCCGGTTGAGCGCCAGCAGCTGCGCCACGGCCAGCTCCGCGACGGCCGGTGCGCCGAGGCCCGGCACATTCGGCACCGGCACGCCGTACTCGGCGGCGGCCTCCGTGTCGATCGTGTCGCGGCTGACGCCGTGCATGGCGATGACCTTCAGGTTCGGCGCGCGCGCGATGACCGAGCGCGGCACGGCCGCGCGGCGGATAATCATGGCGGCGAGCTGCTCGGGGTGGTCGAAATTGTCCACGATCTCAAAATGGCGCGCAAGCCGTGCATACGCCGACGGCGCGATGTGTTCACTCAGATAGACCTGCATGATGGGCTCCTCCCGTGAAAAGGCAGATGACGAAGCTGCCGGTTTGTGCTAGAATCCGTCGATAATACGATGATACTACACACGCGCCGGGCGTACAAGCGGCAGGTGCATTTTCTGAATTTCTGAACGCCTTCTTTTCGGCGGAATTTCTTGGCAAGCACAACGAAGTATGCTCATTATGTATTTATGCTTGCCTTTCTGCAAGCGCTTCCATTGCTGCAGGACCGGCGTCGGCGTGCGCAACTGAGGGCAATCGGAACCCAACGGTGCGTGCCGGTGGTCGGTTCTGTTTTTTGTTCGGATAAGATATCTGCGGCCGCTGCGCGCGGCCGGACATGAAAAAAAGCTGCGGCCTGTTGGCCGCAGCTTTTTGCTGCTCGGGTATGCGGTTTGGGCGCTCAGCCGCGGCCGCTGCCGCGGCGGCGGCCGCGCGTGCGGTCGCTATAGAGGCGGTTGCCGGCCATGCGGCTGTCCGACTCCTGCATGAACTGCTTGAGCCGGTCTTCAAACGCAGCGTCCCCGCTCGGGCCGCTGACCTGCCCCGCCGGCTGGGCCGGACGGTTCGGGCGCGCAGCGCGCGGTGCGCCGCCGTTATTCGGGCGGTTGCCGCCCGGGCGGCCGCCCATCGGACGGTTGTTCGGGCGCTCGGGCGCCGGCTCCGCCTTCTTGATGGACAGATTGATCTTCCCATCCGGCGTCACGGCCAGCACGCGCACCTTCACCTTGTCACCCAGCTTCAAAAACTCGTTGACGTCGTTGACGTAGGTGTTGGCGATCTCGGATATGTGCACCAGACCGCTCCTGCCGTCCGGCAGGCTCACAAACGCGCCAAACTTCGTGATACCGGTGACGGTACCCTCCACAACTGCTCCGACTTCCACCTGCATACGGTTCGTTTCTCCTTGCTCAATCACTCGTGTCGTAAAAAATCTTTTCACCGGGCTTGACCAGACCGAGCTTTTCGCGCGCGACCGATTCGATCATGTCGTCGTCCTCGCTGTGGTCGATCTGATACTGCAGCTCGGCATTGGACTGGGTCATCTCGGACACCTGCTGCTGCAGCGTCGCCGCGCGATCCTGCAGCTGCCGGGTCTGCCGGTGCACCATGACCAAACTGATGACCGCGTACAGCATCAGCACCGCGATGACCAGTTTCGTAAAGATGCTTGCCTTCTTGAATTTCACAGTCTGCAGAACCTCCCCCCGGATCGTATCTGCTTCCAGTAATACAGTCTATTCTAAAACATCCGCGGCGATTTTGGAAGCGTTTTTTTGCAAAAATCCAAACTTTTTTTGCAAATTTTTGTCCGGGGGCCGTGATTTTACGCGTTTTTTGCGCGCAGCGGCGTGAAAATTTCTCCAGAGGCGGCAAAACCTGCCCGCTGATCCAAGCAAAATAGCCCGTCCAGCCGGCCGCGATGGCGAGGAACATGAACAGGCGCACCTGCCCGGAGCCGGCCGCCATGCCGAAGGCGAACACGACAAGGCCCACGCTCAGGCAGAACACGGTGTCGAGCACCGCATGGGTAAAGGCCCGGCGCGCATGGCGGCGCGGCACACGCAGCACGTCGAACAGCAGCCCGAGCGCCGCGCCGAGCCCCAGTGCCAGCGCCAGCTGCCCGAGCTGGGCGAGCGGGTGCAGGCTCATCCGCCGAACAGGCGCGACCAGAAGCCGCCGCCGGACGCCGTCTCCTCCGTGTAGTCGAGCGCGTCAAACGCGCCGTCGATGGCCAGCTCCCCCGTGTCGATCGCGAGCCGGCCGACGCGCAGCCCCTCGCCGTGCACGGTGAGCATCCCGCGCGACGTGCGCATGGACACCTCCGTGTCGTCGAAGCGCACGACCTCGTCCACGCCCGTGACGGTCAGATGGCTGCGCTCGTCGAGCGTGACCGCGTGCGGCCGACGCTGCGGCGCGGCCTTCTTGTCCTCGTATGGCATAGGCTCCCCTCCCGGTTCTGGTTTGCTACCAGCGTATGCGGGGCGGGCGGGCGATATGCGGATGGATGGGCAGGAGCGGCACCGGCGCCGGCGATGCCTCCCCTGTGTAAGGGGAGATGGCGCGGCATACGCCGCGACGGAGGGGTTGCAAATACAAAGTCCCTGCAAGGCCCAACGTATCAATCCCTCAGTCAGCCTGACGGCTGCCAGCTCCCTTTGCACAAGGGAGCCAGGGGTGCGGGACGGACGCCGGTGCTTGACCGGCGGCGCTGGTCGAGCGAATGCAGAAACGGGATTACCATGGTGTGTGACGGCAGGAAACACCTCATCCGGCGAGCAAAGCTCGCCACCTTCCCCTCAAGGGAAAGGCATCTCCGCTCCATAACCTTATGTAAACTATATATCGGCGCAAATGCGTAAAAATCAGGCCGTTCCGGATGCAGAACGGCCTGATTTTGTTTCGTTATGTCAACCGAGTTCACTGCCGAGCGCGTCGCTCAAAGCGGCGAACTGGGCGAGGCTGAGCGTCTCGCCGCGCACGCGTGCATCGAGCCCACAGGCGGCGACGGCCGCAGCGGCGCGCGCCTTGTCGCAGCCGGGCACGCCGGCCGAGAGCGCGTTGATGAGCGTCTTGCGGCGCTGGTTGAACGCCGCGCGCACGACGGTGAACAGCAGCTTTTCATCCTGCACCGCAACGGGCGGGGCTTTGCGCACGCGCAGGCGCACGACGGTGCTCGTGACCTTCGGCGCGGGGACAAAGCAGTGCGGCGGCACGTCGAACAGCAGCTCCGGCTCCGCGTGCCACTGCACGAACACGGTCAGCGCGCCGTAATCCGCCGTGCCGGGCCGGGCGCACAGGCGGCGCGCGACCTCGCGCTGGATCATGACGGTGACGGTATCGAAGCAGCCGGCGGTGAGAAACGCCGTGAGCAGCGGCGACGTGACGTTATACGGCAGGTTCGCGCACACGACGGGGCGCAGGCCAGAGAAGCGCTCGGCCACCAGCTGCGGCAGGTCGAGCGCGAGCACGTCGCCAAAGACGAGCTCCACGTTTTCATAGCCCGCAAGCGTCTCGGCCAGCACGGGGCGCAGGCGCTCGTCGAGCTCGACGGAGACGACCTTCGCCGCGCGCTGCGCGAGCTGCTCGGTCAGGCAGCCGATGCCGGGGCCGACCTCGAGCACACCGGTGCCCGCGTCCGCGCCGGAGGCGTCGGCAATGTCGGCCGGAACCCACGCGGCGGTGAGAAAATTCTGCCCCAGGGACTTGGAAAAGCGGAAATCGTGCCGCGCGAGCAGCGCGCGGATGTCCGCGAGATTCGTCAGATTCATACGCAGGCCCTCACTTCAGCAGCTTTTCAAACGCCTGACGGCGCGGGTCGTGTCCCGGCTCGTCGCAGAGAATGTTGCCGCAGAAGCGGTAGCCGTGGCGCTCGAGGAGCTTTTTCTGCGCGCCGTTGTGCCGGTGCGTGTCCACGCGGACGGCATGCGCCCCGCTTTCACGCGCGAGCTGCTCCGCCGCCTGCATGAGGTGGTCGGCCATGCCCGTGCCGCGCCAATCGGCTGCAACGGCGTTGCGGTGCAGCACGGCGGCGTGGTCACGGTCCGAGCGCCAGCGCCCGTCCGTGAGCACGTCATAGGCCGGCTCGGGCGTGAAGGTGAGCGTGAACATGGCGGCCACCGTGCCCTGATACGTGAGCACGCGGCACGTGCCGGCCGCGATGTCGGCGCGGAACGTCTCCTCGTTCGGGTACACGCCCTGCCACTGGTCGACGCGGTGGCGGCGCAGGTAATTGCGCGCCTGCTGCGCGATGGCGAGGATGGCCGGGAGGTCGTCCTCCGTTGCTATCCGGCAGACGGGCGGCTCTACAAGCTGCGGGCGGCTGCGGTCGCGCCGGATCTTATCGAGCAGGCGCTGCTCATCCGGCGTCGGCGGCGTCTGTTGGAAGAGGTCGGGCCGCTTGAGCAGGGTCCTCTCCAAGCTCTGGCGCGTGCGCCACGCGGCGATCTCTGCGTGGTTGCCGCCGCGCAGCACCTCCGGCACCGTGCGGCCCTCCCACGTCTCGGGGCGGGTATACTGCGGGTACTCGAGCCGGCCGGCCCAATGGCTCTCGCCGGTGTAGCACTCAGTGTCTGAGAGCACGCCCGGCACCATGCGGCAGACGCAGTCCGTGACGACCATGGCGCCGAGCTCGCCGCCGGTGAGCACAAAGTCGCCGATGGAGAGTTCCTCGTCCACGCACGCCTCGATGAAGCGCTCATCCACGCCCTCATAGTGGCCGCAGACGAGCACGAGCTGGTCATAGTCGGCCTTGAGCTGGCGGGCCTTCGCCTGCGTGAACGTCGGCCCCTGCGGGGAGAGGTAGATCACGCGGCGGCGCGCTTTGGGCACGGCGCTGTCCGCGAGCGCAGCATCCAGACAGCTCTTGAGCGGCTGCGCCATCATGACCTGACCCCAGCCGCCGCCGTAGGGATAGTCGTCAACCTGCTTCTGCCGGTTTTCGGTATAGTCGCGGATCTGGTGGCAGCGGATGTCGAGCAGGCCGCGCGCCTGCGCCCGGCCGAGGATGCTCTCGCCAAGCATGGCGCGCATCGTGTCGGGAAAGAGGGTGAGAATGTCGATGCGCACGCGCTCACATCCCTTCGATCAGGTGCACGACCATGCGCCCGGAGGCGGGGTCGATGCTGCGCACGAACTCCGGCCGGTCGGGGATGAGCACCTCGCGCGCGCCCTGCACGACGTAGACGCTGCCGCGCGGCAGGTCCAAAATCTCGCGCAGGGTGCCGACGGGCTCGCCCGTGTCGGTCTCGACGGCGATGCCGAGCAGGTCCTGCTGGAAATACTGCCCGTCCGGCAGCATGACGTCCGCGCGCGCGATGGACACGACGCGGTTTTTCATCGTCATGGCGGCGTTGACATCGTCCACGCCCTGAAACTTCACGACGAGCATGCCCTTGTGCACGCGGCTGTGCGCGACGTGCACGGGCGCGCCGTCGATATAAAACGTCCGGAAGCCGAGCAGGAACGCCGCGTCATCCGCCCACGGCTGGATGCGCACCTCGCCGCGCACGCCGTGCGTGTTGACGATCTTTCCTGCCTCCAGATACGGTTTTTGCATCGTTGTGTCCCCCTTTTTTGGGTGTAGGTGCAAAAAACGCACTGCACGGGTGCAGCGCGTTTCCTGCGTCAATCCATGATCTCCACGGAGACTTTCTTGCCCTTTCTCTGGGCGACGGCCTTCATCAGGATGCGGATCTCTTTGACGATCCGGCCCTGACGGCCGATGACCTTGCCCATATCGCCGTCGGCGACGCGCACTTCAAACACGGTCTCGCCGTTGGCCTCGCGCTCGGTCACAGAGACCTCGTCCGGTTTTTCCACGAGGTTCTGCACAATATAGGTCAGAAGCTCTTTCATCTTTGGGGTCTCTCCTTATTCCGCTGCGATGGCTTTCTTGAGCAGCACACGAACGGTATCCGTCGGCTGTGCACCGTTGGCGAGCCAGTAGTTGGCGCGCTCGGCGTCGACGACGATCTTCTTGTCCGCGCTCAGCGGATCGTACGTGCCGATCTCCTCAATGCATCTGCCGTCGCGTGCGAAACGGGAGTCCGCCACCACGATGCGGTAGTAGGGGGCCTTCTTGGCGCCCATTCTGCGAAGTCTGATCTTGACCATGTATCTTCACCTCCATCAATGTTCTCTGTATCTCCAGCTCCCGGCGGGAGCTTGGAACCAAATTTAGAATCCGTACGGCCGGCCACCGCCGCCGCCGAACAGATTGCCCAGACCGCCGAGACCGCCGCGGCCGCCGCGCTTCATGCGCTTCATGGCCTTGCTGTTGCCGGACATCTGGCGCACGAGCTGCTGCATGAGCTCGAACTGCTTGAGCAGTTTATTGATCTCGACCACGCTCGTGCCGGCGCCCGCCGCGATGCGCTTTTTGCGGCTGGAATTCAGGATGGCGGGGTTATCGCGCTCGCCGGGGGTCATGGACTGGATGATCGCCTCGATGCGGCCCATGGCCTTCTCGTCGACGTTCGCGCCCGAGAGGGCCTTCGCGTCCATGCCGGGGATCATGCCGGCAATGTCCTGCAGGGAACCCATGCCCTTGAGCTGCTGGAGCTGGTCGTAATAATCCGTGAGCGTGAAGCGGTTCTGCCGCAGACGCTCGGCCATTTCCTCGGCCTTTTTCTGGTCGAGGTTCTGCTCGGCCTTTTCGATGAGCGTGAGCACATCGCCCATGCCGAGGATGCGGCTGGCCATGCGGTCGGGGTGGAAGGGCTCGATCTGGTCGAGCTTCTCGCCGATGCCGGCAAACTTGATGGGCTTGCCGGTCAGCGCCTTGATCGACAGCGCGGCGCCGCCGCGGGCGTCGCCGTCGAGCTTCGTGAGCATGACGCCGGTGATGTCGAGCGCATCGTCAAAGGCCTGCGCGGTCGCGACCGCGTCCTGGCCGATCATCGCGTCGATGACGAGCAGGATCTCCGCGGGGTTCACGGCGGCCTTGATGTTCTGCAGCTCGGTCATGAGCGCCTCGTCGATGTGCAGGCGGCCGGCCGTGTCGAGAAAGACAAGGTCGTTGCCGTGCTTTTTCGCGTGCTCGATGCCGGCCTTCGCGATCTCGACCGGGTCGCCCTGCCCCATCTGGAACACGGGAATGTCGAGCTGGCGGCCGACGGTCTCGAGCTGCTGGATGGCCGCGGGACGGTACACGTCGCACGCGACGAGCAGCGGACGCTTGCCCTGCTTGCGCATGAGGCCGGCGAGCTTGGCGCCGTTGGTCGTCTTGCCCGCGCCCTGCAGGCCGACGAGCATGACGACGCTCGGCGACTGGGAGCTGATGTTCAGCTTCTGGTTCTCGCTGCCCATGAGGGCGGTGAGCTCCTCGTTGACGATCTTGATGACCATCTGCGCGGGCGAGAGGCTCTCGAGCACATCCGCGCCCGTGGCGCGCTCGGTCACCTTGCGCACAAAGTCCTTGACGACCTTGAAGTTCACGTCCGCCTCGAGCAGCGCGAGCTTGACCTCACGCATGGCCTCCTTCACGTCGGCCTCCGTGAGCCGGCCCTTGCCGCGCAGGCGTTTGAACGCCTCGGTCAGCTTGTCCGACAGGGATTCAAATGCCATGGTATCTATCCTTTCAGATCCTGAAGCTGCCGCAGCGCCTGCTCGGCCAGGGGCCTGGCGTCGCCGCCGACGGTATCGCGCAGCTTCGTGAGCGTATCCTCCAGCGCGGCCGCGGCCGTGCGCTGCGCAGCGAAGCGCTGCACCAGACCGAGCCGGGCCTCCGTATCGCGCAGCGCGGCGTCCGCGCGGCGGATGTTGTCCCACACGCCCTGACGCGAAATGCCGCTGCTGGCGGCGATCTCCGCCAGAGAGAGGTCCTGATTATAATGGAGGTCGTAATACTCCCGCTGCTTGTCCGTGAGCAGATCGCCGTAAAAATCGAACAGCATCGTGCGCCACACGGTCTCATCCGGCATGGTGGGGTCCCTCCTCGCTGTAAACCTTTTTTCCTTTACAGCACGAGTAGTATACGCCCCCGGCGCGCGGGTGTCAAGTATTTTTTCTTGTCACCGCATAGATTTCCCGCCGGATGGGAAAAATTCCGGTATTGCAAACCGTTTCTGGAGGGATCTTCATGGCCGAAACCAACACTGCCGCCCTGCGCGCACAGGGCGGGCGCGACGCCCGCGCCCTGAACGTGACCGGCCGGGGCCGCGCGGACACCGGGCGCATCCGGCGCGCAGTGAAAGCGCTCACGCGCATGGCGCGCACCGTCACGCCCGAGACGCCGAACGGCCAGTGGCTGCGCGACAACCGGAGCTTTGCCGCGGCTGCTGCGGGCGATGCCGCGGCGGCCCTGCGGCACGCGCGCGTGCGCACGGCGGGCGGGCAGACGGCGTTGGTCGCGTGCTGCGCGGGGCTGCTGCGCGCGTGCGAGGGGGCGCTGACGGTCAAGGCGGCGGAGGCGTATCTGGAAGGGTTTCAGGACGTGCTGCCGCTCGAGACGGCGGAGCTCGCTCTGCTCGTGCCGGGGCTGCAGGCGGCCGTGGTGTGCGCGCTGGCGGAGAGCTATGCCGGTGACGGCGCGGCCGCGCCCGCGCTCTTCACCTCCCTGCGCACGCTGGGCACGGCGGCGTGGGGCATGCTGGCCGAGCGGTGCGACCGCGTGGGGCGCATCCTCGCGCGCGACCCGGTGGGCGTCTACCCCGCGATGGATGAAGCCACGCGCGCGCACTACCGGCAGGTCACGGCGCGGCTGGCGCGGCGGACGGGCAGGACGGAGATCGACATTGCCGAGGACGTGCTCGCGCGCGCGCAGAGCAGCGAGGGCGCGCGGCGGCACGTAGGCTGGTTTCTGCTGCGCGAGGTGCTCGGCGCGCCGGAAAGGCGGCGCGACGGCGGGTGGTACATCGCGGCCGTCGTGGTGGGAACGCTGTTTTTGTCGCTGCTGCTGGGTTTTGCCACGAAGAGCGTATCGGGCGCGGTGCTGCTGCTCATCCCGGTGTCGGAAGTGGTCAAAGGGCTGCTCGACGCGGTATTGCTGCGCGTGACGAAGCCGCGCTTCGTGCCGCGGCTGGCGCTGCGCCGGGGCATCCCGCCGGAGGGGCGGACGCTATGCGTGATCGCGGCGCTGCTCACCTCCCCGGACGACGCGCACGCGCTCTGCGCGCGGCTGGAGGAATACTACCTCTGCAACCGCGACGCGGGTGAGCAGCTCACGTTCGGCCTGCTGGCCGACCTGCCGGAGGCGGACATGGAGCACGCGCCCATCGACCCCGCCATCCTGCGCGCGGCGCGCGAGGAGATCGAGGCGCTCAACGCGCGCTGGGGCAGCCGGTTTTATCTCTTCACGCGCAAGCGGGTGCCCACGCCCGACGGGAAATGGAGCGCGTGGGAGCGCAAGCGCGGCGCACTGCTGGAGCTGGCGCAGCTGGTGCTCGACCGGCCGGGCGCGCTGCACTGCGCGGCCGGGGACGCGGCGGGCCTGAGCGGCACGGTATACCTGCTGACGCTCGACGCCGACACGCGCCTGACGCCCGGCGCGGCGCGCGCGCTCGTGGGCGCGATGCTGCACCCGCTCAACCGCGCCGTGGTGGACGCGCAGCGCGGCGTGGTCACGCGCGGCTACGGCCTGCTGCACCCGCGCATGGCGACCGAGCTGCAGAGCGCAAACGCCACCGACTGGGCGCGCGTGTTCGCCGGGCCCGGCGGCGCCGACCCCTACGGCGGCGCGTGCGGCGAGTTATATATGGACTGCTTTGATCGCGGCGGCTTTCCGGGCAAGGGCATTCTCGACGCGCGCGCGCTGCTCGACTGCTGCGGCGGCGGGGTCATCCCGGAACATCGCGTGCTGAGCCACGACGCGCTCGAGGGCGCGTACCTGCACGGCGGCTTTCTCGGCGACGTGGAGCTGACGGACACCTTCCCCGCAGCCCCGCTGGCCTGGGGCGCGCGGGCGCACCGCTGGATCCGCGGCGACTGGCAGAACGCGCCGTGGATCTTCTCGCGGCGCGCTCGGGCACTGCACCCGATCGACCGGTTCCGGCTGGCGGACAGTCTGCGGCGGTCACTCGTCGCCCCGGCGACATGGCTGGCCATCTTCCTCGGCTGCGTGCTGCGCTGGCCGGGGCTGCGGCTGGCGGCGTATGCGGCGCTGCTGGCGCTGGCGCAGGGGCTGATCCGCGCGCTCGGCCAGCCGATCGTGCACCCGGCGGACACGCGCGTGCGCTACCACAGCGACGTGCTGCACGGGCTTGCCAGCGCCGTGGCGCAGACGGTGCTGCGGCTGATTTTGCTGCCGTGGGAGGCGGTGCTCAACGCCTCCGCCATCGTGACGGCGCTGTGGCGCATGGCCGTGTCGCACCGAAACCTCCTGCAGTGGCAGACGGCGGCGCAGCGCTCGGGCAAGCGCGACGGGCTGGGCGCGTATCTGCGTGCGCTCTGGCCGGCGAGTGCGCTGGGCCTGCTCACGGCCGTCCTGACGCCGAGCCCGACGGGGCTGGCCGCCGGCATCGTGTGGGTGCTCAGTCCCTTCGTGCTGGCGGCGCTCGGCGCGCCGAACACGACCGGGGCAGCGCCGCTGTCGCGCGCGGCGCAGCGCGAGCTGCTGGGCTGGGCGAAGGCGACGTGGCAGTATTTTGAGACGTTCTGCACGGCCGAGGATCACTACCTGCCGCCGGACAACGTGCAGTCCCAGCCGCCGACCGGCACGGCGCACCGCACGTCGCCGACGAACATGGGGCTCGCGCTCGTGTCCGCTCTCGGCGCACACGCGCTGGGCATCGACAACGGACGCGGGCTGGCGCTGGCGGAGCGGATGCTCACGACCATGGAGCAATTGCCCCGCTGGAACGGGCATTTTTACAACTGGTACCACACGTGCACACTGCGGCCGATGCCGCCGCTGTATGTGTCCACGGTGGACAGCGGCAACTGCGCCGCCGCCCTGCTCACGGCGGCGAATGCCCTGCGCGGCTGGGGGCGGGACGAGCTTGCGGCGCGGGCGCGGCAGCTGTGCGACGGCATGGACTTCGGCCCGCTCTACGACCCGCAGCGGCGGCTGATGCACATCGGCATCGACACCGGCAGCGGCAAGTGGTCGGAGAGTTATTACGATCTGCTGGCAAGCGAGGCGCGGCTGACGTCGTACTTCGCCGTGGCGCGGGGCGACGTGCCGCGCGAGCACTGGCGCGCCCTGTCGCGCGCGCAGGTGCAGAAGGACCACTACCGCGGCTGCGTGTCGTGGTCGGGGTCGATGTTCGAGTACCTGATGCCGGAGCTGTTTCTGCCGCCGGTGCGCGACTCGCTGCTGTGGGAGAGCGCGAAGTTCTGCCTCTATGTGCAGCGGCGGCGCGTGCGTCCGGGGCAGGCGTGGGGCGTGTCGGAGAGCGCGTACTTCGCGCTCGACAGCGCGCTGAGCTACCGCTACAAGGCGCACGGCTGCGCGGCGCTGGCCCTGCAGCCGGGCATGGACAAAGAGCTCGTGCTCTCGCCGTACAGCAGCTTTCTCGCGCTGGCGGTGGAGCCGCGCGCGGCGATGCGCAACCTGCGCAGACTCGCGGCGCTCGGGCTGCTGGGGCAGCACGGATTTTTCGACGCGCTCGACTGCACCCGCGCGCGCACGGGCGGCGGCGGGCAGATCGTGCGCTGCGTGATGGCGCACCATCAGGGCATGAGCCTGCTGGCGGCGTGCAACGCGCTGTGCGGAGACCAGGTGCGGCGGTGGTTCTTCGCCGACCCCGCCATGCGCGCGCACGCGACCCTGCTGTCCGAGCGGCTGCCGCTGGGCGCGCCGGCGCTGCGGCGGCGGGCGGAGGAGCCGACCGAAAAGGCGCGCCGCCGCGCCCTGCCGGACTATGCGGCCGAGGGCTCGGGCATCGATGCCGAGGCCCCGCGCTGCGCGGTGCTCTCGAACGGCACGTACTGCCTCGCCGTATCAGAGGCCGGGCAGAGCTTCGCGCGCTGGCACGCGCTGAGCGTCTGCCGCCGCGGCACGCGCGCAGACCCCGCCGCTGGGCCGGTCGTGCGGCTGGAGACGGACGAATTTTCCGGCCCGCTGCTGCCGGGCACGGCCGAGGGCGCGCAGTGGCGCTTCACGGTGCGGTCAGCGCAGTTCACCACCCGGCACGGGGACGTGACCACCGTGCAGACGCTGACCGTGCCCGGCCGCGACAACGGCGAGGTGCGCGCGCTGACGCTCTCGTCCCCGAACGGGATCGAGGGCACGGTGCGGTTCGTGTTCGAGGCCATGCTCGCGCCGTGGGAGGATTATGTCAACCACCCGGCGTTTGCGCGGCTGGGCTTTCAGAGCGTGCTGCGGCGCGACGCGCTGCTGTTGCGGCACCTCGGCCGCGGCGAGAAGCCGGAGGCGTGGCTGTGCGCCGCGTGCGACCGGCCGGGCACGTGGCGGGCCGAGGGGCCGGTGCCGGGGTGGCTGCGCGCGGGGCGCGTGGAGCTGACGGTGCCGGTGCAGGCAGCGCCGGACACGCCGTGGCGCGTGCGCTTTGCGCTCGGCGTGGGCGCGCGCGAGGACGATGCGTTCACGGCGGCGCAGCGCGCGCTCGTGCTGCCGCCCGCGATGGCGGCGGCGCTGCCGGGTGAGCTCGCAGCGCAGTACGGCATGACGGGCGCGGAGCTCGATGACGCGATGGCGGCGGTCTCTCCCCTGCTGTTTCCGAGCGTGGCGGCGGACGCCGTGCCCGAGCAGCTCGGGCGCCCCGCGCTCTGGGCGCAGGGCATCTCGGGCGACCTGCCGGTGTGGTGCGCGGAGGCGGAGCGCGGCGTGCTGCGGCAGTGGGCGCTGCTGCGCGCGCTGGGCGTGGGGTGCGACCTCGCGCTGCGCAGCGGCGACGGCGGGGACTACCAGCAGCCGACGGCCGGAAAGGTGCGCGGGTGGCTGGCGGCGCTCGATCTCGCGCACACGCTCGATGCGCCCGACGGCGTGCACCTCGTGCCGGAGGAGGCCTTCTCCGGTGTGGCGGCGGCTGCGGCCATCCGCCCCGGCATGGCGCGCACGCGCTGCACGCTGCCGCTGCTGCCCCCGCCGGGCGACCGGCGGTATCTGCCCACGGGGGCCGATGCGCACTGGGACGACGACGGCACGGTATCCTTCACCGGGCTGCCGCCGCGCGCGTGGAGCCAGGTGCTGACAAACGGCCGCTTCGGCTTTCTCGCGACGGACGCTGGCACGGGCCACATGTGGCACCGCAACGCGCACACCGGGCGCATCAACCGCTGGCTGTGCGACCCGTGGGTGCTGCGCGGCACGGAGACGCTGCGCGTGGCATCGCGCGCGGGCGCGGTGTCGCTCTTTGACGACGACGGGGCGGTACGGGTGGAATACGGCTTCGGCTGGGCGGCGTGGGAGCGCAGCGTGGACGGTATGTCCGTGCGCGTGACGGCGTTCGTGCCCGAGGACGCGGACGCGCGCGTGCTGCTCATCGAGTGCGCGGGGCGCGCGCGCATCACGTGGCACACCGACCTCGTCTGCGCCGGGCGCGACGCGGACGCCCCCGCCGTGGTGACGGCGTTCGCGGACGGCATGCTCACGGCCGAGAACGTGCGCGCGGACGCGCCCGAACTCTTCTGCGCGGCGGCGGGCATGCCGCTCGCGGGCTGGACGTGCGACCGGTTCTCGTTCCTGCGCGGGCAGATGGACGCGCGCGCAGGCGCGGGGCTGAGCCCCTGCTTCGCGCTCGAGGGCACCGTCGACCGGCAGGGCGTGATCGTCTGCGGGTGCGACACGCGCGCGAACCTCCTGCGCCTGACGCAGCCGGACGAGGCCGCGCACGCGCTGCGCGCAACGCGCGAGCGGTGGCTGGGTGCGGTGTCGCGCCTGTGGATGACAACGCCGGACGCGGACATGAACCGCTATCTCGGCGGCTGGGCGGCGTATCAGGCGCTGTGCTGCCGGCTGCTCGCGCGCACGAGCCTATACCAGAACGGCGGCGCGTTCGGCTTCCGCGACCAGCTGCAGGACGCGGTGAACCTCCTGCTGCTCGACAGCAAGCCCGCGCGCGAGCAGATCGGCCGCGCGTGCGCGCACCAGTTCGCCGCCGGGGACGTGTGCCACTGGTGGCACGAGGGCGCGGGAGCCGAGCACGGCGTGCGCACGCGCATCTCGGACGACCTGCTGTGGCTGCCGTGGGCGGTGTGCGAGTACGTGGAAAAGACCGGCGACGCGGAGATTTTAAGCGCAGAATACCCCTTCCTCGCGGGCGAGGAGCTGGAGGAAAACGAGCACGACCGGTACCAGCCGCTCGAAGCGGGCGCGGAGACCGGCACGGTGCTCGAGCACTGCCGCCGGGCGCTCATGCGCGTGCTCGCGCGCGGCGTGGGCGCGCACGGGCTGCTGCATATCGGCACCGGCGACTGGAACGACGCCTTTGACCGCGTGGGCGCGCAGGGCCGGGGCGAGAGCGTGTGGCTAACGTGGTTTTTCGCCATCACGGCGCGGAAATTCGCCGCGCTCGTGGGCGGGCACGCGGCCGGGCAGCTCTGCCTCGCCGCCGACCACTGCACGCGCGCGGCCGAGGATGCGTGGGACGGCGCGTGGTACCGCCGCGGATACTATGACGACGGGCGGCCGCTCGGCTCTGCCGAGAGCGACGAATGCCGCATCGACGCGATCGCCCAGGCGTTCGCCGCGCTCGACACGCACGCCGACCCCGGCCGCGTGCAGACCGCGCTCACGAGCGCGGTGGCGCAGCTCTTCGACCGGGAGCACAACGTGGTGCGGCTGTTTGACCCGCCGATCACGCGGCGCACGCCCGAGACGGGCTACGTGCGCAGCTACGGCGCAGGCCTGCGCGAAAACGGCGGGCAGTACACCCACGGCGCGCTGTGGCTGGCCATGGCGCTGCTGCGCACGGGCCGCACGGCCGAGGGCGCGGAGATATTGCACGCCGTGCTGCCCACGGCGCACGACCCCGCGCGCTACGAGGGTGAGCCCTACGTGCTCGCGGCCGACATCGCGGGCGGGGACAACGCCGGCGCGGCCGGCTGGACGTGGTACACGGGCGCGGCCGGGTGGTACCTGCGCATCGCGGCGGAGGACCTGCTGGGGCTGCACCTGCGCGGCGGCGTGCTCTACCCCGAGCCGCACCTGCCGGCCGGCTGGCCGGAGTGTACCGTGCGCTGGCGCGACGGGGCCGGTCTGCTGCACACCATCCGCCTGCGGCCCGACGGCGTGACCGTGGACGGTGAAGCCTACGACGGCGGCGGCATCGGCAAAAAACGCCCGAAGCCCTATTCCCAAGATAGGTAAGGCGTGATATAATATTGTATTCAAAAATTATGGACACACCATTGGTGAAAGGAGCGTATCTTATGGAACGCATCCGCACGGAAATTCTCCCCGGCGTGTGGCTGACCGCCCTGCGCACGGATAAGTTCAAGACCGCGTGCCTGAGCGTGAACCTGCTGACGCAGCTGCGGCGCTCTACGGCGGCGTGCACGGCCGTGCTGCCGTATGTGCTGCGGCGCGGCAGCACGCGCCTGCCCGATCTGGAGACGATCGCGGCCGAGCTCGAAAGCCTCTACGGCGCGAGCATCACGCCGAGCGTGCGCAAGCTCGGCGAGATCCAGGCCGTGGGCTTTGAGGCCGAGTTTGCCGACGACGGCGCGGTGGGCGAGGAAATCTTTCCCCGGCTCGCAGCGGACGTGGCCGACCTCCTGCTGCACCCGAACACGCGCGGCGGCCTGCTGCGGCCCGACATTGTGGACAGCGAGCGCGAGAAGCTGCTCGAGCGCATCCGCGCCGGGATGAACAACAAGCGCGCCTACGCCATCGAGCGCCTGTACGCCCACATGTGCTGCTGCGAGGACTACGCCGTGCCCCGCCTCGGCGAGGAGGCGGACGCCGAGCGCATCCACTACCGCAAACTGACCATGCGCTACCACGACGTGCTGGCCACCAGCCCGGTAGAAATTTTCTATTGTGGCTCGCTCGAGGGAAGGCACGTTGCGCGCATCCTCACGGACGTGCTCTCGACGATGCCGCGCGGCGAGATCGACGAGAACATCGGCACCGACATCCGCATGAACGCGCTGGAAGCCGAGCCGCGCTATGTGACCGAGACGCTCCCGGTCGCGCAGGGACAGCTCGCCGTGGGCTACCGGCTCGGCGCGTGCATGGAGGAGCCGGACATTCCGGCGCTGTTTGTCTTCAACGCGCTCTACGGCGGCTGCGTCACGTCCAAGCTCTTTTTGAACGTGCGCGAAAAGCTCAGCCTGTGCTACTACGTCGGCTCGCGCCTGAGCACGCACAAGGGCCTGCTGACCGTGACGAGCGGCATCGACGTGAAAAACTACGAGCGCGCGCTCACCGAGATCACGGCGCAGCTCGACGCCGTGCGCACCGGCGACTTTACGGACGGCGAGCTTCAGGCCGCCATCCGCAGCGTGGCCAGCGACCTGCGCGCCACGGCCGACGCGCCCGACGCGCTGGCGTGGTACTGGCTCAACCGCACGGTGCAGGGGCTGGACATCGACCCGGCCGAGATGGCCGCGCTCGTGGAAGAGGTCTCGCGCACGGACGTGACGGACATCGCCGCCGGGATCGTGTGCGACTGTGTGTATCTGCTCAAGGGAACGGAGGGACCTGCCGATGACGAATGAACGACCCGAAAACGTCTGGGCCGCAACGCTGCCGAACGGCCTGCGCGTGCGTGTGCTCTGCAAGCCTGACTTTCAGCGCAGCTACGCCGTGTTTGCGACCTGCTACGGCGGAGCCGACCGGCGCTTTCGCGTAGGCGACACGTGGACGGACACGCCCGCCGGTGTGGCGCACTATCTCGAGCACAAGCTCTTTGACATGCCCGACGGGTCGGACGCGCTGCTGACGCTGAGCGAAAACGGCGCGGACCCGAACGCCTTCACGTCCACGAACATGACGGCCTATTATTTTTCCTGCACGGACGGGTTTGAAGAAAACCTGCGCACGCTTCTGCGCTTTGTCTCGACGCCGTACTTCACGGACGCGAGCGTGGCCAAGGAGCAGGGCATCATCGCTCAGGAGATCCGCATGGGCGAGGACGACCCCGACCGCGCCGTGTGGCGCAACCTCATGCGCTGCCTACTCGCACGCGACGGGGCGCGCGACGCTGTGGCCGGCACGGTCGAGAGCATCGCGGAGATCACGCCCGAGACGCTCTATGCCTGCCACCGCGCGTTTTACGCGCCGTCGAACATGGTGCTGTGCGCCGTGTGCCGGGACACGCCGGAGCGCGTGGCCGCCATCGCGGCGGAGATCCTGCCGCCGGAGTGCTCTCCCGTCCCGGCCGCCGACCACGGCGAGCCGGAGGACATGACGCCGGCGGATGCGCGCATGCGCGTGGAGCTGGCCGTGTCCGCGCCGCAGATGCTGCTGGGCGCAAAGTTCCGCCCGGCGGAGAAAGGCGAGGCCCGCCTGCGCCAGACGCTCACGGCGGAGCTTGCGCTGCAGGCCGCCTTCGGCGAGGCGACGGCGTTTTACAACGATCTTTACCGCGCGGGGCTGCTCGGCGACGACTTTGGCTGCAGCGCGGATTACTGCGGCCCGATTGCGCTGGCCGTGCTCGGCGGCGAGAGCAAGGACCCCGACGCCGTGTGCGCGCGCGTGACGGAGACCGTCGCGCGCATCGCCAGCGACGGCTTTGACGGCCCGGCCTTCGAGCGGGCGCGCCGCGCCGTGTACGGCAGCCGGCTGCGCGGGCTCGACCGGTTCGATGATGTGTGCATCGACATGGCCGAGGGGCTCTTCGGCGGGTACGAGCACATGGATGCGTTCCCGCTGCTCGGCGCCATCACGGCGGCGGAGTGCGCCGCATGGCTGACCGAAACGCTCGCGCCCGAGCGCCTGGCGCTCTCGGTCGTGGCACCGAAGGGAGGCGACGGCGATGCCGACGATGATGCGTGACGCCGCCATCAGCTTCCCCCTGCTCGGTGACTGGAGCATCGACCCCAGCGCGTCGTTTACGCTCTTCGGCCGCACGTTTTACTGGTACGGCGTGATCATCGCCGTGGGCTTCATCCTCGCGATGCTCTACTGCGCGCGGCACTGCCGCCGCTGCGGCATCCAGCCGGACACGCTCTACGACTTTCTCATCTGGATGATCCCGATCGCCATCATCGGCGCGCGGCTGTACTACGTCATCTTCCAGTGGAGCGACTACCGCGGCCACCCCATTGACGCGCTCAAGATCTGGGAAGGCGGGCTCGCCATCTACGGCGGCGTGATTGCGGGGCTGCTGACTGGCATCGTCTGGTGCCGGAAGAAGAAAATTCCCTTCGGCGCGATGGCGGACGTGTGCGCGCCCGGCCTGCTCATCGGACAGTGCATCGGCCGCTGGGGCAACTTCATCAACCGCGAGGCCTTCGGCCGCGAGACCGAGGCCTTCTCCCGCATGGGGCTCACGCTCCCCGGCCGGGAGACCGTGTACGTACATCCGACGTTCCTGTATGAGAGCCTGTGGAACTTCGCGGGCTTTCTGCTGCTGCACTTCTGGTTTCGAAAGCACGAGCGGAAGTTTGACGGCGAGCTCATTTTGCTCTACGTCGTGTGGTACGGCATCGGCCGCGCGCTCATCGAGGGGCTGCGCACCGATAGCCTGTACATCACCGGCACGGGCATCCGCGTCAGCCAGCTGCTGGCCGGAGTGTCGGCGGCGGCCGCGGCCGTCGTGCTCGCGCTGCTTTACACCGGAAAGCTCCGGCACCCGCCGCGCTATGTCGACCGCGGCGAGCAGCCGAACGCATAAAGCATCCCATCGTATTTACTTGCAAGGAGGTTTTTTATCCATGAAAAACTACCATGACATGCTCAACAGCCTGAAAGACAAGGTCGTCGACGCGGCCGGCAAGGCCACCGTCGCCGTAACCGACATGGCCGGAAAGGCCGGCGAGACCGTGACCAACGCCGCCAGCAAGGTCGTCAGCGACGAGATGCGCGACAAGGTCGCCGGCGCCGCCCACGCCGTGGGCGACCGCGCCAAGTACGCCTCGCGCATGGCGCACCTGACCGTGGACTGCAACACCGAGCTCGAGCGCATCAAGCGCACGTACACCGAGATCGGCCGCCTGTACTACGAGAACTACCGCGACACGGCCGACGCCTTCCTCGCCGACCTCTGCCAGCAGGTGACGGACGCAAACGCCCGCGTCGCCGAGCTTGAGGCGCAGATGGACGAGCTGCGCGCCGCCGCGAAGGAGTACCGCCCCGCGCCGGATCTGCACACCGTGGACGCCGACGTTGTCGTCGAGCCGGAGGACATCGAGGTCGAGGTGACCGAGGAGCCCGCGCCGGAGGCATAAGCGCGGCATGGAAAAAGAACAGCAGCCCCCGCTTCCGGACGGAAGCGGGGGCTGTTTTCTTCGTTTTTACCGGTCGTAGTAGGCCGTGAGGATCGTTGCGACCTGGGCGCGGCTGGCGTAGCCGCGCGGCGCGAGCTGCGCGCCGGACGCCGTGCCGACGCCGCTGACGAGCCCCTGCGCGACCGCCCAGGTGAGCGCGGCGTAGGCATAGCCCGCGACGTGGCCCACATCCGGGAAGGCGGCCAGCTCTCCGCCGGTCGCCGCCGGGCGGCCGGACTGCTCATAGAGGATGACCGCGAGGTCCTGCCGCGTGACGGCGGCGTTGGGGTCAAACGTCGTGGGCGACGTGCCGGCAACAAGCCCCGTGCGGTACGCCCAGCGCACCGCGGCATAGTACCACGCGCCGGGCTGAACGTCCGTGAACGGCAGTGTGCCCGTGGTTTCCGGGCTGCCCGCCGCCGCCCAGAGCAGCTGCACGAGCTGCGCGCGGCTGGCGGTCATATCCGGCGAGACGGTAACGTCCGACGTGCCGGACATCAGCCCCGCGGCGATGCAGTAGTCCAGCCCGTCGTGCGACCAGACGCCCGCGCCCGGCATGTCCGCGAAGCGCTGCCCCGGACACAGCCGGTCGTGGAAGCACTGCGTGAGCACCGGGAGCCCGTAACCGTACCGATCGTCGCGGCCGGGCGCGCCGAGGTCCTCGGCATAGCCATAGAGCGTCTGGCGCACACGCGCGGCCGTAACGCCCGGCTGCGCGAGCTGCACGCAGGCCGCCGCCGCCGCAACATGGGGCGCGGCAAACGACGTGCCGCTGCGCGTCGTCATGCCGCCGTCCGGCGCCGCGACCGAGACGCTCGTGCCCGGCGCGCACAGGTCGACCGACGCGCCGGAGGCCGAATAGCCGCCGTCAAACGCCAGGTCGCGGTCCACGCCCGAGACCGTGAGCACCGCCGCCTGATTGGCGGGATAGACATCGTCCGCGTTCGCACCGGGGTTGCTCTGGCTGCGGTTGCCCGCCGCCGTGACGACCACGACACCCGAGGCATACGCCTGCGCAAGGACGCTATTTAAAAAGGAATAGCGCTTTTCAATGGCGTTCGGCCAGCCGAGGCTCATGTTGACGACGGTCGCGCCGTTTTCCAGCGCATACTCGAGCGCCGTGAGCACGAGCGACGGCTTCGAGAGGTTGTCGTCGTCGTACACGCGCAGGACCATCACGTCCACCTCGTCGGGCGTGAGGTCGGCGACGAGGCCGGCCGTGGCCGTGCCGTGGCTGTTGACGTCGGTCACGTCGGCCGTGTTGTTGGCAAAGTCATAGCTGCGGGCCGACACGCGGCCGGCAAGCAGCGGGTGCGTGCAGTCGGCCCCCGTGTCGATGACGGCGACCGTCGCGCGGCGTCCGGCCGGCAGGAGCACGTCCGCCTGATGGCGCAGCGTGGTGAGGCCCATTTCATGCCCGCCCCAGGAGCGGCTGGCCGTCTCGTCCCAGAGACCGGAGAGCGTGTCGTCCGCCGTAACCGCCTCGTCGAGGAAGCAGTCCGTCACATCGAGGTCGGAGCGCAGGCGCGCGAGCGCGCGCTGCGCGGTCCCGGCATCCGAAAATTCGAGTACGTATTCCTGCCACGCCGCCAGATGCAGCACCCGGTCGGCGCCGTACCCGTCCGCGAGCGCGGGCGCGAAGGCGACCACGCGCGTGGGCTCCGCCGCAGCGGCGCGGGCGCGCAGCAGGCCGCGCGCGGACACCGGCGCGGCCATCGCCTGCACCAGCTCCAGCGCGTTCGCCACCTCCACCGGCGCCTGCGCGGCCGCGGCCGGCACCGCCAGCGACGCCGCAAGCACCAGCGCGAGCAGCAGCGTCAAAAATCGTTTTTTCATCGTGTGCCTCCTCAGGTCGTGATCGGCACGAACCACAGGTCGCGGTCCACGCTGCCGGAGACGCCCGGCACCGTGCCGTCATAGCTGTACTGCCAGAAATCGTGTGCGTAGTAAAAATCGTCCGCCGTGCCCGGCGCGCTCACCCAGAAGGCATAGTCTTTGAGCTGGGTAAAGTCGTAGTCATAGTACCCCTGCCAGCGGTTGCCGTAGACGGCGGCGTCGTAGCCCGCGGCCGTGACCGTCTCGCAGAACGCGACGGCGCAGGCCGTGACGTCCTCGCCGGTCATCTCCGCGGTGCGCACCGTGTCGCCGGCGGCGACGGTGCTCTGGTCGATGTTCTCCCAGTCGAACACGAGCGGCATGTCGATCTTGTAATCGCGCGCCGCGTCCACGAGCCACTGCGCCTCCTCGGCCGCCTCCTCGGGCGTGACCGCCTGCGAGAAGAAGTACAGCCCCACGCGCAGCCCCGCCGCACGCGCCCCGGCGACGTTCTGGCGGAAGCGGTCGTCTTCGACGATGCTGCCCTTGCCGTAGCCCCGGTAGCCCGCGCGGATGACCGCGAAGGCGATGCCGGAATCCGCGACGGCCTGCCAGTCAATGTCCTGCTGGAACGTGGACACGTCGATGCCCTGCAGCGCGCGGTAGGCCGTGCCGGTGTAGGTCACGGAGCCGTCCGCCCCGGTGGAGAAGTCGGCCGCCGGAATGTCGAACCTGTCCACGCCCTTGGCGGGGGTGATCCACGCGGTGGCCACGCCGGTGTTCACCTCGACCTGGCCGATGTGCAGCTCGCGCACGGAGCAGCCTGTGAGCGCAAACGTCATCGCCGCTGCCAGCAGCACGGCCAGCACGCGGCGGAATGTACAATTGTTTTTCCTATGTAAGCGTTTCATGCCGATCAGTATACCACACCTGCCGCCGGAACGCAAACCGGGGCCGCGCGCGGCCTCAGTCGGGGTCGTAATAATGCGCGAGATAGCCCGCCGTGCGCAGCGTCTCGCCCGCCATCTGCTCCAGGCGCGCGATGCGCGTTTCCAGCTCGCGCCGGGCGCGGCCGGAGCGTGGCATAGCCGCCAGTTCCAGCCGCAGCGTGGCTGCGCGCGCACGCAGCGCGCTGCCCGTGGCGCGGTACTGCGCCGCCAATTCGATCAGTTGCATGCTCTCCCTCCAAAAACATTGAATTTTCCGAAAATTTTTGTTGACAAACATAGTCGGTTTTGCTATGATACATAGGCCGGTGTTGTGCTGGTATAGCTCAGTTGGTAGAGCAGCTGATTTGTAATCAGCAGGTCGGGGGTTCGAGTCCGTCTACCAGCTCCACCTTCTGACAAATTGCATATGGGGGAATTCCCGAGTGGCCAAAGGGGACAGACTGTAAATCTGCTGGCAATGCCTTCGATGGTTCGAATCCATCTTCCCCCACCAAAAATACCGATTGTCCTTCTGGACGGTCGGTATTTTTCTTTGCATGGAAGATGGAGTCGAAGTTTATCCCCGTCAGGGGAAATCCATCTTCCCCCACCAAAAATACCGATTACCCGTTTGGGTGGTCGGTATTTTTCTTTGCGCGCCCCCTCACACCCCAGGTGCGCCCAGGCGCGCGGCCAGCTCCCGCCGCGACAGGCTGCCCACGAGCGTGTCAAAGCAGTCGGCGCACACCGTCAGCCCGCCGCGCACGCACGGCCACAGATACGCCTCGGCCCACGGCGGCAGCGGCGCAAAACACACCTCACATCGCCGCATCCGCGTCCCTCCTTTCCGTTTGCAAAATTATTATGCATTTGGATAACTTTTGCCCTTAGTTTATACTCGTTAGAATAATTTGTCAAGTGATTTTTTTGCACCTGCATAAAAACTGCACTTGGCTATCTCCGTTCGCGCCCGCAGAGTGTTGTTTTTTTGACGAAAACGAAGCGATTTAAAGCACGCTTTCTGACTTTTTGCACAAAAAAATCGAGAAAATATATGGAAAACGGATATTGCAATCCCTCTCCGTTTGCGTTACCATGATGAAGGAAATTGGCCGCTCAGGCCGTTTTTGAGAGCAAAGCGAATAATAAGAAAGAGGTAAGAAAATGATCAACAATGCATATCTGAACCGCGTCTTCGCCGACCTTCAGAAGAACCACCCCAATGAGCCCGAGTTCCTGCAGGCCGTTGACGAAGTCTTTGAGAGCCTTCAGTACGTCGTCGACAAACACCCCGAGTGGGAAGAAGCCGGCCTCATGGAGCGCTTCGTCGAGCCCGAGCGCATCATCATCTTCCGCGTTCCCTGGGTGGACGACAACGGCAAGGTCCAGGTCAACCGCGGCTACCGTGTGCAGTTCAACTCCGCGATCGGCCCCTACAAGGGCGGTCTGCGCTTCCATCCCTCGGTCAACCTGTCCGTCATCAAGTTCCTCGGCTTCGAGCAGATCCTCAAGAACTCCCTGACCACCCTGCCCATGGGCGGCGGCAAGGGCGGCTCCGACTTTGACCCCCACGGCAAGTCCGACGGTGAGGTCATGCGTTTCTGCCAGAGCTTCATGACCGAGCTCTATCGCCACATCGGCCAGTTCACCGACACCCCGGCCGGCGACATCGGCGTCGGCGCCCGCGAGGTCGGCTATATGTACGGCCAGTACAAAAAGATCGTCGACCGCTTTGAGGGCGGCGTCATCACCGGCAAGGGCCTGACCTACGGCGGCTCCCTCGCCCGCACCGAGGCCACCGGCTACGGCATCTGCTACTTCTCCGCAGAAGTGCTCAAGCACCTGAGAAACGACAGCTTCGAGGGCAAGAAGGTCATCGTGTCCGGCTCCGGCAACGTCGCGCAGTACTGCGCGCAGAAGTGCACCGAGCTCGGCGGCAAGGTCATCGCCATGAGCGACTCCAAGGGCTACATCTATGATCCCAACGGCGTCAACCTCGACGTGCTGTTTGACATCAAGCAGAAGCGCCGCGCCCGCATCAGCGTCTACGCTGACGAAGTGCCCGGCAGCGAGTACCATGAGGGCTGCAAGAACATCTGGACCGTGCCGTGCGACATCGCCATGCCGTGCGCGTCCCAGAACGAGATGGATCTCGAGGGCGCGAAGGCCGTCATCAAAAACGGCGCCATGGCCGTGTTCGAAGGCGCGAACATGCCGCTGACCCCCGAGGCCATCAACGCGGTCATCGAGGCCGGCCTGCTCTACACGCCGGGCAAGGCGTCCAACGCCGGCGGCGTCGCCACCTCCGGCCTGGAAATGAGCCAGAACTCCCTGCGCATGAGCTGGAGCTTCGAGGAAGTCGACGAGAAGCTGCACGGCATCATGAAGAGCATCTTCAAGGCCTGCTACGACGCCTCCGTCGAGTGCGGCCAGCCGGGCAACATGATGCTCGGCGCGAACGTTGCCGGCTTCCTGAAGGTCGCCAACGCCATGATGGCTCAGGGCATTGTGTAATCGCTGAAACCTCTTACATCGTAAAGGTCCCCGAAACGAACGTTTCGGGGACCTTTTTTGCGCGGCGCGCGGGGCACGGCGGATGCGGCGGAAGGGGCACAGTTTCCTCCGGCGGTGCCGGTATTACGCTGCATGTCCCGCAACATCTCATCCGTCGCAGTGTGACCGCCGCGCCGCCTTCCACTCAAAGTGGAAGGCCGGAAAAGGTGCGCGGCAAATCTCCCCTTTGCACGGCGGGGCAAACGATGCTATAATGGGCGCAGACTTTTTCGGGAGGTGCGGCCATGGACACGCAGAGACTATCGCAGACGGTGCAGCCGCTGCTCGGCTGGTACCGCGCGCACGCGCGCGCGCTGCCCTGGCGCGCCGACCGCGAGCCGTACCACGTGTGGCTCTCGGAGATCATGCTGCAGCAGACGCGCGTCGAGGCCGTGCGCGGGTACTACGCGCGCTTTCTCGCGGCCGCGCCGGATGTGTTCGCACTTGCGGCGCTGCCGGAGGCGCAGCTGCTCAAGCTCTGGGAGGGGCTGGGGTACTATAACCGCGCGCGCAAGGCGCAGGAATGCGCCCGCGAGATCGCGGCGCGCGGCGGCGTCTGGCCCGACACGGTGGAGGGCCTGCTGGCGCTGCCGGGCATCGGTCCGTATACCGCCGGGGCGATCGCCTCGATCTGCTTTGAGCGCCCGGCCGCCGCCGTGGACGGCAACGTGCTGCGCGTGTGCGCGCGCGTGCTCGACGACGCGACGCCCATCGACAACGCCGCGCACAAGGCGGCGCTCACCGCGGCGCTGAGCGCGTGCTACCCCGCCGGGCACTGCGGCGACTTTACGCAGGCGCTCATGGAGCTCGGCGCGACCGTCTGCGGCCCGAACCGCGCGCCGCAGTGCGAGGCTTGCCCGATCGCTGCGCTGTGCCTCGCCCGCGCGCACGGCACGGCGGCCGCCCTGCCGGTCAAGGCGCCGAAGCGCGCCAAGCGCGCCGAGGACTACACGGTGTTCTGCCTGCGCTGCGGCGACCGGCTCGCCGTCGAGCAGCGGCCGGACAGCGGCCTGCTCGCCGGGCTCTGGCAGCTGCCGAACACGCCGGGCCTGCTCGACGAGCGGCAGGCGGGCGATTACGCCAGCGGGCAGGGCCTCGGCGATGTGCGGCTGCGCAGTGCGCGCGACGGCAGGCACATCTTCACACACATCGTCTGGACGATGCGCTGCTACACGCTCGAGTGCTCGGCCATGCCGCCGCGCTACCACTGGGCCACGCCCGACGAGCTGCGCGAGGAGATCTCGCTGCCGACGGCGTTCCGGCAGTTTCTAGACGTTGAATCATAGCAAAAAACCGCCCCTGTCAGGTCGACAGGGGCGGCGGGATTTTAAATGTGTGCGAATCGAACGCCCGCGTTCAGCGCCAGAAGTCGTCGTTCCGGTCGCGGTACTGCGGCGGCATGGGGTACTGCATGCGGCGGAAATAGTCAAACACCGTCTCGCGCGTGACGCGGCGGTCATCGCGCGCCGAGCGGTTCACGCGCCGGATGCCAAACACGTACAGCGCGATCAGGTAGGCATAAAACAGCAGCGTGAAGCGGCTGTCGCTCTCCTGCGTGAAGGCCAGAAAGTCGTAGCACCCGTGCAGCAGCACTGGCACGACGACGCTCAGCGCGAGGTAGGCCTTCCGGTCATCGTCGCGCCCCCAGTAGTCGGAGAGCTTGGCGTAGCCGTAGAAATAGCCCATGAACACACCGAAGATCGCGTGGCCGGGCACGGCCGTGACTGCGCGCACGAGGCCGGTGGCAAAGCCGTAGCTGTAGACATACTTCACGTTCTCGAACGCGGCGAAGCCGAGCGCGACCATGACGGCGTAGACGATGGCGTCAAACTGATAGTCGAACGCCGGATTGCGCCACGTCGTGCGCAGGAAGAGGAACTTGCACGTCTCCTCCGTCAGGCCCGCGACGACGAACGCCTCGAGGAAATAGCCGAGGTAGACACTGCGCACGTTCAGCCGCTCGATGACGGCGCTGAGGATGAGCTCGACCACGATGGCCGGCAGGCACGAGAGCGCGCCGAAGCCGAGGAGCTTGACCAGCAGCGCCGGCGGCTCCTTGTCCGCGCGGTCCTTGCGGCAGATATACACCACCAGCACAACGGCCGGCAGCAGGGCAATGAACATCAAAGGGTCGATCATGGGGAAACCTCCGATCTGGGATATGCGGGGATGGGGGCGATTTGAAAGCCTTCTCCTCAAGGAGAAAGCTAGGGGCGCGGTACGGTCATGCGATGCCGCGCGCCGGTCAGAACAGCAGCCAGATCAGCAGCGGGATCGTCACGGCGGACAGGATCGTGTTGAGAAAAATGCACTTGGACGCGAACGCATCCGACCGGCCGTACTGCAGGCACAGCGCCGTGACGACCATGGCCGACGGGCACGCCGCGAGCAGCACCGGGATGCCGAGCAGCGCGCCGCCGACGAACGGCCGCAGCACCAGCCACGTCAGCAGCGGGCACACGAGCAGCCGCGCCGCCGACACGGCATAGACCCGCCAGTCGGCCAGGGCAGCGCGCACGGAGATGGCGCCGAGCGACGTGCCGATGATGAGCATCGACAGCGGGATCGTCGCGCCCGCAAGCGAGGAGATCGTATCGGCGATGACGGCGGGCACATGGATGCGCGAGAGCAGCAGCACGACCGACAGCAGCGTCGCGATGACGGGCATATTGAGCACCTTGCGCCAGTCGAAGCGCGCGCCGGCCGCGCCCGAGAGCTGCGCCGCGCCGATGGAATAGAGCGCGAGGTTGAACGGGATGTTCGCCAGAGACGCGAAAAAGACCATCTCGTCGCCAAAGATCGCCGCGACGACCGGCAGACCCACAAAGCCCACGTTGCCGAACGCCGTCACGAGCCGGGCCGCGCCCACGTCCTCGCTGCGCGTGCGCAGCAGCCGCGGCAGAAACCACGCCACGGCGATCTGCAAAACGGTCGCCGCCGTCATCACGAGGACATAATCCACAATGTCGCGGCCGGTGAAATCCGGCACGCTCAGCACGGAGTTGAGGATCGTCGCCGTGAGCAGGACGTTCATCACAAGCGGCGTGACGCGCTGATTAAACTCCGGCCCCGTGATGCCGATGCGCGCACAAAGGTAGCCAAGGAGCATGATGAGGACCAGCATGGCCATCTTGGCAAAAACAACGGACAGATTCATTTTTCTCTTTTTCTCTCTTTTCTCGGATTCTCTCGTCGGGCGGCGCATGGTGCTACCCGCCCAGTATAGAATAGTATATGCCAGACATCGTGTCTTGTAAAGCGGAATTCTCAACGGGTACTTGCCAAACGCCGCCCGGCCTGTTACACTGGCAGGAAAGGGGGTGTGCGCATGAAGAAAACCGTCATCACCGTTATCCGCATCATCGTCATCGTCGCCATTCTGGGTCTGCTGACCTACGGCGGCTTCGTGGGGATGAACCGCGTGTCCGGCACCGGGGACTACACCATCGATCAATACGCCGCGACCGACGACGGCGGTCTGCTGACCGTGACGCGGGCCGGCACGACCGTGCACGTCACCTGCTCGGCCGATCAGCTCGCCACCGTGGCCGCGCAGCCGGACAGCACGTTCCACCTGTCGTTCTCCTACAGCCAGATCACCAACAAAGGCACGCTCAAAGACATCACGCCCGCCGGCTGACAACCGGCCGGGCGCGTTTCTTAACAATTCTGAATTTTTCGCGCACGCTTGCACAATCCGCGCCGGTGCGCGTATAGTAGAGGCAGTAATTAACAGATTTTCGGAAACCGAACGGTCTCCCGGAGGTGACTTCGTATGCAGACAACCGACCCCCGCCGCACCCCGCGGCCCGACAGTGGCGCGTGCACACCGAAGCCGGACGCCGCAGCGCAGCGCCCGGTCAACCGCCGCGCGCCGCAGCGCCGCGGCCCGAACCAGTCGATGCTGGTGTTCGCGGCCGTGCTGGCTGTGATCGTGCTGGCAGCCGTGCTGGTGCTCGTGCTCATGAGCCGGCATGGCCGCGCGCCCAAGGACGACCCCGCCGCGCAGGTCACGCCCACCGCGCAGGTCACGGCGCAGGACACCGTGCTCGCGGAGGCGAAGCATCTCGCCGCGCAGTATGACTACGACAAGGCCATCGCCGCCGTGACGGGCTTTGCCGGGTGGGAGAGCGCGCCGGAGCTGCAGCAGGCCAAGGCCGATTTCGAGGCGCAGAAGGCGCAGGCCGTCCGCTGGGCCGACCCGACGACCATTCCGCACGTCTTTTTCCACACGCTCATCGCAGACACTGCCCGCGCCTTTGACGGCGACCCCGAGCAGGGCGGCTACAACCAGTTCATGGTCACGATCAAAGAATTCAACGCCGTGCTGCAGAGCCTGTACGAGCGGGGCTTCGTGCTTGTGGACATTCACGACGTCGCCGGGCCGCAGCAGCAGGCCGACGGCTCGACAAAGTACGTCGCGGGCGACATTTACCTCCCCGCCGGGAAAACGCCCATCGTCATGTCGCAGGACGACGTGTGCTACTACGAATACATGACCGACAGCGACGGCGACGGCAAGCCCGACAAGGGCGGCGACGGCTTTGCCTCCCGCCTGCTGGTGCGGGACGGCAGGCTCACATGCGAATACGTGGACGCCGACGGCCAGACGTGCTACGGCAGCTACGATCTCGTGCCGCTGCTGGACGACTTCCTCGCGCAGCACCCTGACTTTTCCTACCGCGGCGCGCGCGCGACCATCGCCGTGACCGGGTATCAGGGCGCGTTCGGCTACCGCATCAGCAGCGACTACAAGGCGAAGCTCGGCGACGAGGCCTTCGCGCAGGCGTGCAAAGACGCGCGCGAAGTGGCCGACGCGCTGCGCGCCGAGGGCTACACGATCGCAAGCCACAGCTACGGCCACCTGACCTACGGCGACATTTCGCCCGAGCGTCTGGCCGGCGACGCGCAGAAGTGGAACGATCAGATCGCGGCCGTCATCGGCGAGACCGACGTGCTGCTCTACCCCTTCGGCAGCGACATTGCCGGCATCGAGGCCTACAAGGGCGCGAAGTTTGACACGCTCTACGGTCTGGGCTTCCGCTATTTCTGCAACGTGGACTCGGCCAAGCACTGGGTGCAGATCCACGACGGGTATGTCCGTCAGGGCCGGCGCAACATCGACGGCTACCGGATGTACTACCAGCCGAACCTGCTCGACGACCTGTTCGACACCAAGACCGTCTGGGACGACGCCCGCCCGACGCCCGTGCCGAAGATCTGACCGGGCTGCGCCGCAAACTCCGCTCCCTATACGACAAGATCCCCTGACCGAACGGTCAGGGGATCTTGCTTGGGATGGGAAAATAAGATAAGGGGGATTTATCGACCAATCAGTCCTTGCGCTCGTCGCCCCAGAAGAACAGGGCCACGGTGCCCGGACCGGTATGGCTGCCAATGGTGGTGCCGACGCTGTAGATCTCGACCTTGCCGTTGAGCTTCGGGAACTTTTTCTCGATCTCGTCGGCCACGGCGCGCGCATCGTCATAGCACGCCGAATTGGAGATGTAGCACTTGCCGGAGTAGTCCAGCCCGCCCTGCGCGTGCTCTTCCATGCGGGCGACGATCTCTTTCATGACGCGCTTTTTGCCGCGGATCTTGGAGCGCGGGATGAGCCGGCCGAGGTTATCCATGTTCAGCAGCGGGCAGATGTCCAGCAGGCCGCCGAACACGCCGGCCACCTTGGAGATGCGGCCGCCCTTGACATAGAACGTCAGGTCCGTGGAGAAAAACCAGTGGTGCAGCTCGAGCTTGTGCGCCTCGGCCCAGTCGCGCACGGCGTCAACGGACATGCCCTCGTCGCGCAGGTCGGCGAGCTTATCCATCAGCAGGCCGTAGCCCGAGGACGCGCCGAGCGAGTCAACGATGTAGATCTTCCGGTCGGGGTAGCGCTCGCGGACGATGCGCGCGGCGTTCTCCGCCGAGTTCGACACGCCGGACAGGCCCGAGGACAGGCAGACGTGCAGAATGTCCTTGCCCTGCTCGAGAAACGGGGTGAAATAGTCCACGAACTCCGAGATGTTCACCTGCGAGGTGCGCGTCTCGGCGCCGTTTGCCATGGCGGCGTAAAACTTGTCGAACGGCATCGACTCGCCCAGATCGTCCGGGTAGTCCACGCCGTCGAGCGCATAGTGGAAGCAGATATACGAAATGTCACGCTGCTGGAAATGCTCCTTGGTCAGGTCGGCGGTGGAGCAGCAGCTCAGTACGAAATCGGCCATAGTTGTCGGTCTCCTTTGCATCCTTCGATTTGCCCGCCGGGCGGGCAGACTTTGTTCCTTCACAATACGCAGGTATCATACCCGCAGCGGGGGCATTGCGCAACCTACAAAATGGAATCGGGGCGTAGAACACGGCCCTGCCCTGCTCTACGCCCCGAAAGACGCACTCTACAAATCATAGAATGTCTGCAATATCAATGCTTTGCGCGGATGTTGAAGCTGAAATACACAACGGCCTCGGCCGGGATGAGGATGAGGAACAGCTGCCAGAAATTCATCCCGAAGCGCAGCAGCACAAGGTAGCCGACGAGAAAAATGCTCGCCACGAGGCCAAGCACAACGTACAGATTGCCCCGCCCGTGAAAAAACACGGTGTTGAGCACGAGATACGTGATGACAGCCGCCGGCACGAAGCAGGGAAACACGACCCACTCCACCTTGCCCAGCCACAGCCACAGCACCACAAACACCAGCACCGCCAGCGTGACGATGCCCGTGAGGGCGACCTGAATGATCGAGGCGTGGCTGCGGTCGCGCACGCCGGCGGGGTCGGGCTCCGGCTGCCAGGCGTCGTGCTCGTTGAGCAGGTAATCGACCGTAACGCCGAAGATCTCGCTCATGCGCTTGAGCACCGCCGCGTCGGGAATGGCCTCGCCGCGCTCCCACTTGGAGATCGACTTGTCCGAATAATTCAATTGTTCGCCCAGCTCGGCCTGCGTCATGCCCGCGGCCGTGCGCAGGCGGATCAGGTTGCTGGCGAAGATGAGCTTCAGTTCGTCCATGGCGGCGACCTCACAATGGTTTTATCCCGTCTATTTTACGCACGTGCGCGCGCGTTGTCAACCGTCACGTGCGCCAGACGATCTCCTCGGCCGTGCGCGCGGCGGTCTGCTCGTCGGTGAGCAGGCGCACGAGCTCGAGCGCGAACGGGATCGCCGCGCCGAGGGCGCGGCCGGTCGTGACCGGCCCGTCGGTGACGACGTCGGCATCGACCATGTGCGCGCCGGTGCACCGGCTCTCAAAGCCGGGGTAGCACGTGGCGCGGCGGCCTGCGAGCAGGCCGTACTGCGCGAGCACGCTCGGCGCGGCGCAGATGGCGGCCACGCGGCCGCCGTGCTCGAGCGTGCGGCGCACGAGCGTCTCCACGGCCGGGCTTTTGGCCAGATTCGTCGTGCCGGGCATGCCGCCCGGGAGCACGACAAGCTCCGGCGGCGCGGCCAGCAGCTCCGGCAGCGTGCGGTCGCACGTGATGGGCACGCCGTGCGCACCGACGACGGTGTGTGCGTCCTGAACGGACACCGTGTACGTCTCCAGCCCGGCGCGGCGGAGAATATCCAGCGTGATGAGGCCCTCGCACTCCTCGAGTCCCTCGGCAAACAGCAGATAACATTTCGACATAATGGGTTCCCCTTTCTCAAAAAAGTGCTTACATCAGCGGCGCAACGAGCTTGAGCAGCGCGGCCGCGATGCGCGTGTGCAGCGGGATGCACGCAAGGTCACCGTGCGTGACGATCTGCGACTGGGCGCGCGTGGCGTCATAATCCGCCACAATGTCCTTAATGCACGGACAGTCATAGAGATACACCGCGTCCTCAAAGTGCAGGTACAGGCTGCGGTAATCGAGGTTGATCGTGCCGACGACGGCCTTGCGGTCGTCGCTGACGAACACCTTCGCGTGCACGAAGCCGGGCGTGTACTCGTAGATCTTCACCCCGGCGTCGAGCAGCTCGCGGTAGTGCCCCTTGGCGAGGGCGAAGGCGAACTTCTTATCCGGCACGTGCGGCAAAATGAGCTCCACGTCCACGCCGCGCTTGGCCGCGAACGTGAGCGCCATGACCATCGTCTCGTCAAGGATGAGGTACGGCGTCATGATGCGCACATAGCGCTCGGCGTGGTTGAGGATGTCGAGATACACGCACTCGCCCACGCGCTCGTCGTCGAGCGGGCTGTCGGCATACGGCAGGACATAGCCGCCCGCGCCTGGCAGCGGGCGCTGCGGCACGTTGAGATAGCGGCCGTAGGAGTCGGTGTCCGGCTCGCGCTCGTCCATGCCCCACATCTGCAGGAACATGAGCGTGAGCGAGCGCACGGCCTCGCCCTCGAGACGCACGGCCGTGTCCTTCCACACGCCGTAGACGCTCACGAGATTGGCATACTCATCGGCGAGGTTCACGCCGCCGGTGAAGCCGACGCGCCCGTCGATGACGGCGATCTTGCGGTGGTCGCGGTTGTTGTAATACGTGCTCACGAGCGGGCGCAGCGGCGCGAACATCTTGCAGCGGATGCCGAGCGCCTCCATGCGCTTGGGGTAGCCGTAGGGCAGGCGGTAGAACGTGCACGTGCCGTCATAGAGCACGCGCACCTCGACGCCGGCGCGCACCTTTTCCTCCAGAATTTTCAGGATGCGGCCCCAGACGTCGCCCTCCTCGATGATGAAATACTCGAGGAAGATGAAGTGCTCGGCCGACTGCAGCGCCTCGATGAGCGCGCCGATCTTGTCCTGCCCCATGGGGTAGTAGGTCACGGCGGTGTTTTCGTACACGGGGTAGTCGCCGGAGCGCAGCGTGTACTCGGCGAGGTTGTGCACCTCGGGCAGCTCGGTGCGCAGGCGGGCCATGAGCTCGGTCTGGCGCGGGACATACTGCACGGTGCTGAGGATGCTCTCCTGCACGCGGCGGTTGGCGTAGCGGTGGCCGATATCGAGCTGAACGAACAGGTACAGCAGCACGCCGAACGCGGGCAGCGCCATGACGAGGATGATCCAGGTGATCTTCGTCGTCGCACTGCCGGATTTGTTGACGAGGTAGATGATGACCGCGACGCTCAGCACACGCAGGACGATCGTCAGCGCGGGGTAATAGCGGCCGAGATAGTGCGCGCCGAGCACCATCAGGCCGATCTGCAGCACGAGCAGCAGCGTGATGACCATCGTGCGGCCAAACACGATGTCGAGCAGCCGGCGCTTGCCGCGGCGCAGCAGGCGGATCTCGTTGTCGTCCTCAAACCAGTCGTTGCGCATGCGCGCACCTCCTTTTGTGTTGTTATCTTTCTATCATATCCGAAATTCCGGAAACGGTCAAGGGACATTCCGGTCGATTTTCCTGCGGCAAAAAAGCCCCCGGCCGCAGCCGGGGGGGCAGGTATACCGTTCAGGTCTCCGCGTCCGGCGGCGTGACCGGCAGGATGAACTCGGCCGAGAAATCATCACCCACGCGGTGGGTGAAAAACTGGCCGCCGAGCAGCTGCAGGATCGCCTCGCACGTGCGCAGGCCGATGTGGTTGCTCTCGACGCGCGCAAGCTCATGGCGCGCGCGGTTGGCAAAGCAGACGTGCAGCCGCCCGCCCTCGCGCTCGGCCAGAATGGTCAGCCGCGCGGCGGGGTCGGCGTATTTTTCGATGTTCGAGAGCAGGTTATCCGTCACGCGCTTGAGCATCTGCACGTCGGTCGTGACGGTGCAGGGCGTGGTCAGCGGCAGGAGGTTGACCTCAAAGCCCCGGCTGCGCAGCTCGGCCGCGCACTCGCCGAGCAGCTGCGCGCAGAGGATCTGCGCGTCGTAGGGCTCGGGGTGCGTCTCCTGTTCGCCGCGGCTGAACACGAGGAAATACCGGAACATCTCCCCCGTCAGGTCCTTGAGCTGATAGGCCTTGTCCCGGCTGGCGAGCACGTAGCTGCGCAGGTCCTCCGGCAGCCGGTCCTGGCTCATCTCGAGCAGGTCGAGGTAGCCGATGAGCGACGTGAGGGGGTTGCGGATGTCGTGCGACATGGCGGTGATGAGGTCGCTGTTGGCCTGCCAGGCGGTCTGCTCGTTGCGCGTGCGCTCTAAAATCGTGTCGCGCATGGTGTTGACGCTCGCGGCCAGGCGCGCGAGCTCGTCCGTGCCGATGACGGGGATGGTCCGGTTGAGCGCGCCCGCCGCGCCGACGGCCTCCGACAGGCGCGTGACGCGCCGCGTGAGCCGCCGCGTAAAGCCGAAGGCGATGAACGAATAGATCACGAAGCCCAGCACGAGCGCGCCGAAGCTCACATAGCTGTAGAGCCACGCCTCGGAATAGTCGCACACGGCGACGCGGTACTCCCCGTCGGCAAACTGGACGGTGAAGAAGCTGTAGCCCATGTCGGCAATGTCGCTCTGGGTCGTGTCGTCGAGCAGCTCGCTCGTGCCCCAGGTGCTGGCCTCGTACGGGTTGCCCTCCGCCTGATAGACGATGACGTTGGCGTTTTTCTCGTCGCGCGACCACTGCTCGATGGCCAGCGTGTCGCGCGAGGACACGCCGCGCGCGCTGACGTATTCCTGCAGGCTGCGCTCGTGCGCGAGGTTGCGCGCCGCGATGGCGTCGTCGCTCAGGTACCAGTGGTCGATCGCCGCGGTGCCGAGCGCGTCCACGCCGAAATAGCACGCCACGCCCACGGCCAGCGCCGCGAGGAGCACGACGATCATGCGCGCATTGATCGATGAGCGCCACTTTCTAATCAATCTGATACCCCTTTCCCCAGACCGTGCGGATGAGCGTCGGGTTGGCCGGGTCATCCTCGAGCTTCTTGCGCAGCTTGAGGATGTGCACCATGACGGTGTTGGCGGAGCTGGGCAGGAACTTCTCGTGCCAGACGTCCTCATAGAGCTTGCGCGCGGACACGGCCGTGCCGCGGTTGGCGATGAGGTACTGCAGCAGCTCAAACTCCGTCTTGGTCATCTCGACCGAGCGGCCGTTTTTGCACACGGTGCCCTTGTCGCGGTTGATCTCGAGCGCGTCGATGACGGTCGGCGCGTCGCCCTTGCCGTGGTAGACGCGGTAGCGCCGGATGAGCGAATCGACCCGCAGGAACAGCTCGTGGTTGGAAAAGGGCTTGATGAGATAATCGTCGCCGCCGCTGCCGTAGGCGTCGCTCATGTCGGCGGGCTGGGCCTTCGCCGTCAGAAACAGGATCGGCGCGACGCTGTGCTGCCGGATCTCCGTGCAGGCGGCCACGCCGTCCATGCCGGGCATCATGATGTCCAGAATGATGAGGTCATAGTCCGGCTGCGCGCGCACGAGCTCCACGGCGCGCAGGCCGTTTTCGGCCTCATCGACCTCGTAGCCGCGCGACGAGAGGAGAATGTGTAAAATATTGCGGATGTCCGGCTCGTCGTCCACGACGAGGATGCGGACGGGGGTCTCGGGGTTTTCCATGGTATCACCTCTGGGGTCTATCCTAACACATCCGCGCCGTGCGCGCACAGAGGAAAATGCCAGCTTTAAGAAATATTAAGCGAAAACCCGCCGGGGCATCCCCCGGCGGGTCGATCACGCGGTCAGAGCAGGTGGGCCACGCTGCGGCCGAAGCCCGCGAGCACGGTCGCGACCTCGGCGCGGGTGGCCTGCCCCTGCGGCCGGAGCCAGAGCGTGCCGTTGACCTCGGCGCCGCCGAGGACACCGAGGGCGACGACGTCGGCCATCGCATCCCGTGCCCACGGCGAGACGCTGCCGCCGTCCGGAAACGCGGCGAGGTCGGCCGGCGCCGCGGGGCGCTCGGCCCCGGGCACCTGCGCGGCGAACGCCATGAGGATGACGGCGATCTGCTCGCGCGTCACGGCCTGATTGGGCGAGAATGTCGTATCCGACGTGCCGGAGACGACGCCGGTCTGATACGCCCACGCGACGGCGTCCCGGTACCAGCCGGAGCGCGCGTCGGCAAACGGCGTGGTCACGCCGGTCATGTCCGGCTCGCCCGCGAGATTGTAGAGCACCTGCACGAGCTGTGCGCGCGTGGTCACGCCGCCGGGCGAGAACGTGTGCGTATCGGTGCCGGACATGAGCCCGCGCGCGACGCAGTAGGCGATGCCGTCATACGACCACGCATTGCGGTCGAGGTCATGAAACTGCTCATACGCCGCGATCTCCGGCGGGATCGCCTCCGCCTGCGTCAGGCCGCAGCGGCGGCAGGTAATGCGCCGCTCGCCCATGCGCACGCCGCTGGGGGCGCGGACGATCACGCCGTCGTCCCAGTCGTGGCCGAGCGCCGGAACGCGCTCGGAGAGCGTCTTGCCGCAGCCGGGGTCGGTGCAGGTGCGCGTGCGCAGGCCGTCGCGCGTACAGGTCGGCTCCGTGACGAGCGTCCACGCGTCCGGGTACGTGTGCGCGGCCGCGTCCGTGTGCAGGGCGGCGGCCGTCAGGCGCGCGTTGTCCGCGCCGATGGCGACGGCGTCCCACTGCGGGCGCGTGCCGGTGAAGTACACATCCGTGAGCGCGTCACAGCCGGAAAACGCGCCGTCCCCCACCGCCGTGACTGCACCCTGAAACGTCACGCGCCGCAGCCCCGTGCAGCCGCGCAGCAGGCCGCGCGGCACCTCGGTCATCGCGGCCGGGAGCACGACGGTTTGCAGCGCGGTGCAGTTTTCGCACAGGCGCGGCTCCACCCAGGCCGCATCGTCCGGCAGCGGCAGCTCCGCGAGCGCCGTGCAGCCGGAAAACAGCCCGCTGCCGAGCAGCGTCATGCCGTCTGGCAGGTCCACGCGCCGCAGCGCCGTGCAGCCGGCGAGAGCATACGCGCCGAGGCTGCGCACGCCGGGCGCGAACACGGCGGCCGTCAGGCCGGTGCAGCCGGAAAACGCGCCGGTGCCGATCTCCGCGACCGTGCCGGGCACGGCCAGCTCCGCGAGCGCCGTGCAGCCGGCGAACGCCTGACTCATCACGCTCGTGACCGCGCCGAACCCGTCCACGCGCCGCAGCTGCGTGCACCCGGCAAACGCGCTGCGGCCGATGCGCGCGACCTGACCCGTGAACGTCACGGCAACGATGTCGGTGCGGCCGGCGAACGCGCGGTCGGGCAGGTCGCCCGCGCCGCTGACGGTCAGACCGCCGGCGGCGTCAAGCGTCCAGCGGACGGTGCCGAACGCGCCGCCGTCCTCCGCGGCCAGCGCCGCGGCGGGCAGCAGCCCCAGCGCCAGACAGAGCACGAGCAGCAGCGCGCAAAATCGTTTCTTCATAGACTCCCCTCCCCGGGCGGCCGCGGCCGCCCGATGCTGCCTCCACTATACAGGATGCGCGCGCGGAAAACAAGCGCCCGCACCAAAACGAAACACGGACGCCCCCGCAGGGACGCCCGTGTGAAAGAGACAAGCGCTCAGCCGATGCCGAACACGCTGCGGCACATGCCCTCGAATATGGTCGCGATCTCGGCGCGCGTGGCCTGCCCCTGCGGCTTGAGCCAGAGCGTGCCGTCGATCTCGGCGCCGCCGATCAGCCCGAGCGCGACCGCGTCGGCCATCTCGGTGCGCGCCCAGCCGGAGACGCTGCCGCCGTCCGGGAACTTGGTGAGGTCGGCCGGGGTCCAAGTGCGCTCAATGGCGTAGACATTCATCAAAAAGCCCATGAGCACGACCGCGATCTGCTCGCGCGTGACAGGGTCGTTGGGCGAGAACGTCGTGTCCGACGTGCCGGCGACAACGTTGTTCTGATACGCCCACGCGACCGCGTCCCGGTACCAGCCGGACTGCGCGTCGACAAACGGCGTGGTCACGCCGGTCATGTCCGGCTCACCCTCCATACTGTAGAGGATCTGCACGAGCTGCGCGCGCGTCGCCACGGCAAAGGGGGCAAACGTCGTGTCCGACGTGCCGGACATGAGCCCGAGCGCCGCGCAGTACTGGATGCCCTCATAGGACCAGTGGGTCTCGTCCACGTCCGTGAACTGCTCGCTGGCCGGGATCTCGGGATCCGTGAGCAGATAGTGCTTCTGCCCGCAGCGCGCGCACACGAAGCTGACCAGACCGGCGCGGATGCCGTCGGGCTCGAGCTCGACCTCGTGCGTCAGCACGACATGGCCGAGCGCGGGCAGCTCCGCGGCCTGGATGAGGTCGCAGCCGTCATTGCCGCAGCTGCGCGCCATGGTCATGCCCTCGGTGCAGGAGCGCGTGCCGTCCGCGGCCCAGACGCTGAAGGCGTGCTGCTCGGCGCCGAAGTGCTTTTGCGCCCAGGTGAGCATGCTGTCGTCGAACCGGATGGCGCTCCACTGCTGCTCCGTGCCGGCATAGTTGACGTTGAGGTCCGCAATGCCCGCTTCGATCGACCCGACGGAGAGAAAGACCGCCTCGCCCATGTGCGTCAGGCTGACCGGGAGGTCGATGCTGCGCAGCTTCGAGCAGTGCGCAAAGGCGTACATGCCGATCTCCGTCACGCCCGCCGGGAGGATGACCGCGGTCAGGCCGGTGCAGAATTCAAACGCCATCGCGCCGATCGTCGTCAGGCTGCCCTCGGGGAAGTAGACGTTTTTCAGGGACTTCGCGCCGAAGAAGGCATACTCGCCGATCGTCGTCACGCCATCGGGCACGACGAAGGTCTCCGCGTCGGCCGGGCACTTGATGAGCACGGTGCCGTCCTTGCTGTAGAGCGCGCCGTCCACGGACTTGTAGGCGGGGTTCTTAGCGTCGACGAGGATGCTCGAGAGTGCGGCGCAGTTGCCGAACGCGTTTTTGTCGAGCTGCGTGACGGTGTCCGGCAGGGAGATGACCTGCAGCGCATCGCAGCCGTAGAAAGCGTTCGAGCCGACGGCCGTGATGCCGGAGCGGATGTCGACCGCCATGACGGGCTTGCCGGACCAGATGCTGCCGCCGTCACCGCCGATGATCTTGCCGGTGCCGGAGATGGTCAGCAGGCCGGCGGCATCGAGCGTCCAGGTGACGCTGCTGCCGTCGCCGTCGGCGCCGCAGGTGCCGCTGTCGACAATATCGGCCGCGAAGGCCGTCGGGACGAGCGCGAGCATCAGGCTCAGGACAAGCAGGATGCTCAGAAGTTTCTTTTTCATGCCATTTCTCCTTTGCTTTTGTTATATTTATGCCGTTGTGACATCTATCAGAGCGTTGTCAATGCTCGTATAGAACTCCATGAGGATCGTGGCGACCTGCTCACGCGTCGCGCTGTTTTGCGGGAGCAGAAGCGTGCCGTCTTTCGTCTGCGCGCCGGAGATGAGGCCGAGCGCGACCGCATCGGCCATCGCGTCCCGCGCCCAGTCAGAGACCTGGCCGCCGTCCGGGAACGCCGCAAGATCGGCCTTTTCCCCGCCGTTTGTCAGCTCTAGGACCTTCGCGGCGTACTCCATGAGGATGACGGCAATCTGTTCGCGCGTGACAGGCAGGTCAGGCGAGAAGGTCGTGTCACTCGTTCCGGCGACGACGCCGGTCTGATACGCCCATGTGATCGCGTCCCGGTACCAGTCGGCCGTGAGGTCGGTGAACGGGCAGCCGCCGCTCACGGACGGCTCGCCGGAAAGATTGTAGAGGATCTGCACGATCTGCGCGCGCGTGGTCACGCCGTGCGGCGAGAACACGTCCCCGCCCACGCCGGACATGAGCCCGGACATATAGCAGAACTCGATGCCGTCATACGACCAGCTTGTCGAATCCACGTCACAGAACACGTCCGCAGCGCTGTCGTCCAGCCGCGGTGCCTCAACATAAAGGTAATCCGAATCCAGCCCGGTAATGCCCGGCTGGAAAATATAAACCCAGTCATCCTCCGTTCCTTCATAGAGCACATACTTCAGTTCCGGACATCTTTGAAATACATCCGTATCGATCTCCTTGACAGACAGCGGGATCCATATGCGCACGAGATGTGCACTGTCCGCAAACGCCTCCTCCGGAATCACCTTCAGACCGTCCGGCAGCGTGATGCTCACCAAGCGGCAGCCCTGGAACGCGTGCGCGTCCATCGCCGTCACGGACGCGGGCACGACATAGTCCACACCGGCGCGGCCGTTCGGATAGGCCAGCAGGCGGGTATGATCCGCGCTCACGAGCACGCCACCCGCAACGGAAAAGGCCGGGTTTCCGTCCGCAACCTCGACCGTGCGCAGGCGTGCGCAGCTGGCAAAGGCACCCTCACCGATCTCGGCCACCGCAGCTGGAATGCGCACACAGGTCAGGCTGTTGCAATCGAAGAAAGCGCACGCACCGATCGTCGTCACGCGCTCCGGGATCGTCACTTCCCGCAGGTGGACACAGCCGGAAAAGGCCGCATCACCAATCGCGGTCACGCCGTCCGGGATCGTCACGCGCTCCAGCGAAGTGCAGTTCATGGTCACACCGGCAGGGATCTCCGAAATGCCGTCCGGAAAGGCGATGGAAGTGATGCCGCAGCCGGAAAAAGCGGATAGGCCAAGGGTCTTCAGCTTTGCCGGGAGCGCCGCCTCCGTCAGCGACGTGCAGCCGGAAAACGCGCTTTCACCGATATAGGCGACGGTGTCCGGCAGATCGATCGATTGCAGCGCCGTGCAGCCGGAAAACATACTGTCGCTCACGGCGGTCAAACCGGACGGGAGCGTAACCTCTTTGAGCTCCTTGTCTCCCAAAAACAGCTCGGCGCCGACGCTCGTCAGTCCATCCGGAAGCGTGATCTGCTGCAGGACGGGCATATTGCTCAGCACACCCTTGCCGAGGTAGCTCGTCCCGGCCGGGAAACGGACATCCGTCAGATATGTGCCGCTGAACGCACACGCGCCGTATTTGACCGTAGTCTCGGGCAGCGCGATGTGCTCAAGATCCGTGCAGCCGGAGAACGCCTGCCGGGCGATGGCCGTGAGCGTCTGCGGCAGCGTGACGTCTGCGAGGTTCGTGCAGTCGCGGAACATACCGTCGCTCACGCGGGTGATGCCCTCCGCCAGCACGGCAGTGTGCAAATCGACGCACTCACTGAAAATGTATTTGCCGAACGAGCGGATTGTCGCCGGCACGGTAACGCTCGTCAGACGCGTTTGGGAAAAGGCTCTGTCCCCGATATCCGTCACGCCCGCAGGAATGGAAATATCCGTCAGACCGCTGGCGAAAAAGGCCTTCTTGCCGATGACTGTCACGTTGTCCGGAATGGTTATGGTTTCGATGCCGCAGGAAGAAAACACGCTCTCATCCAGCTGGGTCAGGCTCTGCGGCAGCAGGATGCTTTTAAGCTCCCAATCGCCTCTGAACAGATTGGTACCCAGATGGGTCGGCCCCTCAGGGATCGTCACGGACGCAAGCATGGTGCAGCCCATAAACGCCCGGTCGCCAATCGTTTCGACGCTGGCCGGAAGTGTGACAGACGTCAGCGACGTACAATTTGACAGTGCCTGCTCGCCAATGGTCTTCACACCATCCGGGAACGTGATGCCGGTCAGGTACCGGCAGCCGTTCAGGGCTTGCGTGTCAACGTCCGTGAGCGTGGACGGCAGACTGACCGATGTGACTGTGCTGCCTGCCAGCATATATGCACCGAGGCGAGTAATGCCCTCGCCGACAACGACCGTAACGGCACTGTAACGCCACGGCGGCGCGCTGGACGCATAGTCGCGGATTGCGCCGGTGCCGGTGAACGTCAGCAGACCGCTCTTATAGAGCGTCCAGGTGACGCTGCTGCCGTCACCTTCTTTGCCGCAGGTGCCGGACGACCAGACCTCGTCCGCCGCGAAGGCCGCCGGCACGAGCGCGAGCATCAGGCTCAGCACGAGCAGGATGCTCAGAAGTTTCTTTCTCATGCCATTTCTCCTTTATTTTTTAGAATGGTTGCTATCAGTATAACGAAATTTGTCTCCCGCCGCAAGCTGTTTTTTGCACTTTTCGTCCGGAAATCAACAAAAAACCGGTGTCCCGAAAACGGGACGCCGGTTAAAGATCGTCGCTGTGATTATTCACCGAGCTGCTGCTCGACCCAGGCGATCTGCGCCTCGACGCTCGGCACGGACGTGCCGCCGTAGGACACGCGCCGCGTGACGCAGTTGGTGAGGTCGATGGCGTCATACACGCCGTCGTCAAAGAGGTCGCTGAAGGTGCGGAAGGTCTCGAGCGGGAGCTTTTCGAGCACGGTGCTGTGCGCGATGCAGTAGGCCACGAGCTGGCCGGAGACCTTGTACGCGCTGCGGAAGGGCAGGCCCTTCGTGACGAGGTAGTCCGCGAGGTCGGTCGCGTTGAGGAAGCCCGTCTGCGCCGCGTGGAGCATCTTGTCGGCGCGCACGGTCAAGGTCGCGAGCATCGGCGCCATGACGCGCAGGCACATCTTCACGGTGTCCACCGCGTCAAACACGGCCTCCTTGTCCTCCTGCATGTCCTTATTATACGCCAGCGGCAGGCCCTTGAGCGCCGTGAGCATGGCGATGAGGTCGCCGTAGACGCGGCCGGTCTTGCCGCGCACGAGCTCGGCCATGTCGGGGTTTTTCTTCTGCGGCATGATCGACGAGCCGGTCGTGTAGCTGTCCGAGAGCTGCACGAACTGAAACTCCCAGCTCGACCAGAGCACCAGCTCCTCGCTCAGGCGCGAGAGGTGCATCATCTCGATGGCGTAGGCATCGAGCAGCTCGACGCAGAAGTCCCGGTCGGACACGCCGTCGAGACTGTTGCGCGCCACGTCGTCAAAGCCGAGCTGCTTCGCTTCAAAGAACCGGTCGGTGTCATACGTCGTGCCGGCGAGGGCGCAGCAGCCGATGGGCGAGACGTTCATGCGCCTGACGGCGTCCTGCATGCGGTCGATGTCGCGCAGGAGCATCATGGCATAGGCCATCAGGTGGTGGCCGAAGGTGATGGGCTGCGCGCGCTGCAGGTGCGTGTAGCCGGGCAGAATGTCGCCCTTGTGCGCCTTGGCCTGCTCCACCAATGCCGCGAGCACGTCCTTTGTCAGCGCGATGATGTCGTTCGTTTCGCTGCGCAGGTACATGCGCAGGTCGAGCGCGACCTGATCGTTGCGCGAGCGGGCGGTGTGCAGCTTCTTGCCGAGGTCGCCGATGCGCGCGGTGAGCACCTGCTCGACAAACATGTGGATGTCCTCGCACGCGGGGTCGAACGTCAGCGCGCCGTGGTCGATGTCATCCAGAATACCCTGCAGCGCGTCGATGATGGCATCGGCGTCCGCCTGCGGGAGGATGTGCTGCGCGCCGAGCATTGCCGCGTGCGCCATGCTGCCCGTGATGTCCTCGCGGTACATGCGGCTGTCGAAGTGGATGGAGGAGTTGAAATCGTCCGCGACCGGATCGGTCACGCCGGCCGTGCGGCCCGCCCACATTTTTGCCATGGTGATGGTCTCCCTTCGTCAGTTGTCCCCGCGCTGGGGAACCCGGCGCGGGGAGAAAAGTCATTTTTTATATTGTACCGCTTACATGCTCTTGCCGTCAACCTTTGCCTGCACGGCGATCGGCAGACCGTAGAGCTGGATGAAGCCGGCGGCGTCCGCCTGGTTGTAGTCGCTCTCGCCGAAGGTCGCGATCTCCTCGGAGTACAGGGAGTACGGGCTCCAGACGCCGGCGTTGATCATGTTGCCCTTGTAGAGCTTGAGCCGCACTGTGCCGGTGACGTGCTCCTGCGTCTTGGTCACGAACGCGCTGAGCGCCTCGCGCAGCGGCGTAAACCACTGGCCATTGTACACCAGTTCGCCGAAGGTCACGGCGAGCTTCTGCTTCTCGTGCATGGTCATCTTGTCGAGGCAGAGCGTCTCGAGCACGCTGTGCGCCTTGTAGAGGATCGTGCCGCCCGGCGTCTCGTACACGCCGCGGCACTTCATGCCGACGAGCCGGTTCTCCACGATGTCCAGAATGCCGATGCCGTTGGCGCCGCCGATCTGGTTGAGCTTGAGGATGATGTCCTTGGCGCTCATCTTCTCGCCGTCGAGCGCGACGGGCTTGCCCTGCTCAAAGTCGAGCGTGATGTAGGTCGGGGCGTCCGGCGCGTCGATGGGGCTGACGCCCATCTCGAGGAAGCCCTTCTTCTCGTACTGCGGCTCGTTGCCCGGATCCTCCAGGTCGAGACCCTCGTGGCTCAGGTGCCAGAGGTTCTTGTCCTTGGAGTAGTTGGTCTCGCGGTTGATCTTCAGGGGCACGTTGTGCGCCTCGGCGTAGGCGATCTCTTCCTCACGCGACTTGATGTCCCACTCCCGCCACGGGGCAATGATGGGCATGTCGGGCGCGAAGTGCTTGATGGCCAGCTCGAACCGGACCTGATCGTTGCCCTTGCCGGTGCAGCCGTGGGCGATGGCGTCGGCGCCCTCCTTCTGGGCGATCTCGACGAGGCCCTTGGCGATGCACGGCCGCGCGTGGCTCGTGCCGAGCAGGTACTCCTCGTACATCGCGCCGGCCTGCATGGTCGGGATGATGTAATCGTCGACGTACTCGTCCGTCAGGTCGAGCACGTAGAGCTTCGACGCGCCGGTCTTGATGGCCTTCTCTTCCAGACCGTCGAGCTCGTCGGCCTGGCCGACGTTGCCGGACACAGCGATGACTTCGCAGTTATTGTAGTTCTCCTTCAGCCAGGGGATGATGATGGATGTATCCAGACCGCCGGAGTAAGCAAGGACGACTTTTTTGATATCTTCTTTTTTCATCATGGTTGCCTCCATTGATTATTCATTCATAAGATGTGCATATTATTCACCTTTTTCGCGCAAATGTCAACCCCTTTTTTGAATAAAATTCACGCCGGAAACGTGTTTCTTTCGGTGATATGCACAAAAAGGCGAAAAACATACGCAAAGCGCCGCCGCCCCGGGCACCGGAGCGGCGGCAGAATATGCAGTTATGCACGCATTTTTGAATATCCGCGTCAGGACAGCTCCCGGCGCAGCGCGTCGATCTCGTCGCCCCAGAGCGACCCCGCCGCGTCCGGCGGCCAGCGCAGCGCCTGCGCGCTGCTGCCGAGCGTGACGTGCTCCGGCAGGACAGACGGCCGCCGGAACAGGCAGCGCGTGAGCGCCGCCATGGCGCGCAGGATGTCGGCGTCCGCGGCCGCGCCGCCGAAGGCCGCGCGGGCCAGCCGCAGGATGCGCCGCGGGTGCGCGCCGCAGCGCACGAGGTGGTAAAAGCAGAAGTCCGTCAGCGCGCACGAGACGCCGGCGCAGTCGGCGTCCGGCGCGGAGAGCGCGGCGCGCAGCTCCGTGCGCAGGGGCTCGGCCGCGCGCTCGGCCTCGGCCGCGATGAGCCAGCGCACGAGCGTGCGCGGCACGGCGGCGTTGACGCCGTAGGCATCCGGCGCGCAGACGGCCTCGCCCAGCAGCAGCGCCGTGAAGTCGGGCGCGGCGAGCGGGAGTGCCGCGTGCGTGCGCGCAAGGCCCGCGTGGTCGGCGTTCGGCCGCACGGACACGCCCAGCGCCTTGCACAGGCGCAGCACGCGCGCCCGGTCGCCCCCCGGCTGCGTGACGGCGAGGACATCGTGCCGCGCGCGGCCGAGCAGGTCCATCGTGCGCGCGCACACGAGCAGGGCGAGCACGCTGTCGGCATCGTCCGTCACGGGCAGCAGCGCCGCCCGGCTGCCGGTGTGCAGCAGGCGCTTGCGCAGGCCGTGCGCCTGCATGGTCAGCAGGAGCTCGGCGCGCCTTGTGCGCTGCTCGGCATCGTCCGGCACAAACGGGTGCGGCGACACCGCGCGGCCGAGCGGGGTGGGCCGCAGCGGCATGGAAAACGTCACGGTGCGCACGCCCTCCCCCTCGGGCACAAAGGTCGTGTTGCGGCGGCGCTCGGCCGTAAGCGTCAGCAGGTCGAGCTCCGTCACGAGCAGGCCCGGCTCGGGCGCGAAGGGCGCGTGCTCGGCAAGGATCGCGCCATTTTCCGCGATAAGGTGGTGCGCGGAAAAGACGGCACGCGCCGTCGATTCGTCCGGCCCGGCGTTGGCGTAGACATAGCCGCAGAGGCCGCGCGCGCTGGCTGCGCGCAGCAGCGTGCGGCGGTGGGCGGGTTTGCCGGCCGCCTCGGGCGAGGCCGAGCAGTTGGCGATCACGGTCGCCCCGGCGAGACACAGCCGCACCGACGGCGGCACCGGCGCCCACACGTCCTCGCACAGCTCCACGCCGAGGCGAAACGCCGGCATCTGCGCGCAGGCAAACACCAGCCCCGTGCCGAACGGCACGTCCTGCCCACCGACGGGCACGCAGCCGGGGCCGCTGTACGCCGCAGCGGAGGTGAAGCAGCGCTTTTCCGCGAACACGTCGTAGTTCGGCAGCCACGTTTTCGGCACAATGCCGAGGATGCGCCCGCGGTGCAGCACGGCCGCGCAGTTATAGAGTTTGCCCCCGGCGCGCAGCGGCACGCCGAGCACGACGACGGGGTCACAGTTTTGCGTGTGGGCGCAGATGTCCGTGAGCGCCGCTTCGGCCGCATCGAGCAGCAGCGCGGACAAAAACAGGTCGCCGCACGTGTAGCCCGTCACGCACAGCTCCGGCAGCACGAGCAGGGCAGCGTGGGCGCGGTGCGCCTGGTCAATGCGCGCGCAGCAGGCTGCCGCATTGCGCCGGGGATCGGCCACAGCCACGGGGATGGACGCCGCCGCCGCGCGCAGAAAACCGTCTTGCATGGTCATTCCTCCCTTTTGGGTCAGTATGCCCAAAAAGCGCGCAAAAAGCCCCCGCGCCCACTTTTCAACCGCCCCGCCGCGCGGTATAATACAATATAATATGTGTGCCGGTGACACACCCGGCGATGCCGGATCTCATCCGAGGCGGGCAATGCCTCCCCTGTGTAAGGGGAGGTGGCACGGCGCTCTGCGCCGTGACGGAGGGGTTGCAGATACGAAGCCGGCGCAGAAATCAACGTATCAATCCCTCAGTCAGCCTATCGGCTGCCAGCTCCCTTTCCACAAGGGAGCCAAGGGGTGCGGGACGGACACGACACCACACGATCATCATCCCGCAAGGAGGTTTTCCATATGACCGATCAGACGCGTATGCCCGATCAAACCCTTTCCGAATTCACCGCGCAGCTCGCCTCTGCGCAGCCCGCACCGGGCGGCGGGGGCGCGGCCGCGCTCACGGGGGCGCTGGCGGCAAGTCTGGCCGCGATGGCCGCGAACGTGACGGCAGCGAATCCCCGCTATGCCGGCCGCCACGACGCGCTCACGACGCTGGCCGCCGCGTGTGACGCGCAGCGCGCGGCGCTGCTCGCGCTCATCGACGCGGACGCGGCGGGCTTCCTGCCGCTGCAGCGGGCCTACGCCATTCCCAAGACGGACCCCGACCGCGCCGCCCGGCTTGCCGCCGCGGCACGCACAGCGTGTCAGGCCCCGCTGGCCATGCTGGAGCACTGCGCGCAGGCGGCGCTGCTGCTGCCCGCCGCGCTCGAGACGGCCAGCCCCCTCCTGCGCTCGGACGTCGGGTGCGCGGCGGCCCTGTGCCGCGCGGCGGCGGAGGCGGCGGCCATGAACGTTCTGGTCAACACCGGCCTGCTCGCGCCGGATGACCGCACCGAGACCGAGACGCGCGCCGAGCACCTGCGCGCGACCGTGGCGCAAAGCTGCGCGCAGACCGTGGACGCGGTGCGCGCTGCGCTGCGCGGGGAGGGCTGACCCATGCCGAACACCCTGACCGGCGCACAAGCCGCCGCGGCGATCTATGCGCAGGTGCGTGAGCATGCCGCGCTGCTCGATGCACCCCCCTGCCTCGCCGCCGTGTCCGTCGGCGCGCAGCCGGACGACCGGGCCTATCTGCGCAGCATCGCTCAGGCGGCGGAGCACTGCGGCGTCGCCGTGCGCCCCGTCCCGCTGCCGGCGGACTGCGCGCCCGAAACCCTGACCGACACCCTGCGCGCCCTGAGCGCGGACGGCACGGTGCACGGCGTGCTGCTGCTGCGGCCGCTGCCGGAGGCGCTGCGCGCGCAGGACATTCTGGACACGCTCGACGCGCGCAAGGACGTGGACGGCATGACGACCCGGTCGCTCGGCGCGCTCGTGACCGGGGCGGCGGGCTTCGCCCCCTGCACGGCCGAGGCGTGCATGGAGCTTCTGCACGCGCACGGCATTGACCCCGCGGGCAGGCGCGTGACCGTCGTGGGCCGGAGCCTGGTGATCGGCCGGCCGGCCGCGCTGCTGCTCACGCGCGCGGACGCGACCGTGACGCTCTGCCACCGGAAAACGTCCGATCTCGCCGCCCGCTGCCGGGACGCGGACATTCTGCTCGCCGCGGCGGGCGCGCCGGGGCTCATCACGCGGGACTTTGTGCGCCCGGGGCAGATCGTGCTCGACGCGGGCGCGACCGCGCTGCCAGACGGCACGCTGCGCGGCGACGTGGCGCCCGATGCTGCGGCCATCGCCGTCTGCACGCCCGTGCCCGGCGGCATCGGCAGCGTGACGACCGCGCTGCTGCTGCGGCACACCGTGCAGGCTGCCGAAAATTTGCGCCATTTTTAAGTAAATATTCACAAACTGTTGTTCCATTCCATCGCGCGAAACGCTATAATATTGGGTATTCTCATTCTGGAGGCAGACCTTTGGCCAATCTGATCGAAAAAATCAAAGACAAGCGCGCCCCCGCGCCCGAGACGCCGGAGCGGCGGGACGTGCCCATCGCGCACCCCGACCCGCAGCAGGGCCTGACGGGCGCGCAGGTGCGTGAGCGCGCGGACGCCGGCTGGACGAACGCGCCCGTCGACCCGCCGGGCAAGACGGTCAAGCAGATCGTCCTGAGCAATATCTTTACCTATTTTAATATGCTGTTTTTCCTGCTGGCGCTGTGCGTGATCGCGGTGCAGCAGTGGCTGAACCTGACGTTCATGGGCGTCATCATCGTCAACACCGCCATCGGCATCATTCAGGAGATCCGCTCGAAGAAAACGCTCGACAAGCTCAACATTCTCGCCTCCCCAAAGGCCGTCGCCGTGCGCGACGGCAGACGCGTGACCGTGGACACCGCGCAGCTCGTGCGCGACGACATCGTCGTCTTCGCCGCCGGCAACCAGATCTATGCTGACGCCGTGGTGGCGGCCGACAGCTGCTACGTCAACGAGGCGCTCATCACGGGCGAATCGGATGAGATCAAGAAAAACCCCGGCGACAAGCTCCTGTCGGGCAGCTTCGTCGTCAGCGGCATGTGCCGCGCGCAGCTGACGGACGTCGGCGCGGATTCCTACGTCTCGCGCCTGACGCAGGAGGCCAAGCGCGCCAAGAAGCCGCAGCAGTCGGAGATGATGCGCTCGCTGCAGAACCTCGTCAAGTGGATCGGTATCCTCGTCATCCCGCTCGGCGTGGTGATGTTCGTCAAGGAGTTCGTGTGGCTTGACCGTGCGGTGCCCATCGCCGTGACGAGCACAGTCGGCTCCATCATCGGCATGATCCCCGAGGGGCTGTACCTGCTGACAAGCCTTGCACTCGTGGCCGGCGTCGTGCGTCTGGCCCAGCGCAAGACCCTCGTGCACGAGCTCGGCTGCATCGAGACGCTCGCGCGCGTGGACACGCTGTGCGTGGACAAAACCGGCACCGTGACGGAAAACAAGATGATCGTTGAGGACGTCTGTCCCCTGTGCGACGACCGCTTCACGCTCGAGGACATCCGCATGATCATGTCCGACTACGTTTACGCCATGCAGGCCGACAACGACACGATGGCGGCCCTGCGGCGCTACTTCACGGGCGAAAAGACGCAGGACGCGACGGCGACGCTGCCGTTCTCGTCGGCGAAGAAATACGGCGGCGTGTCGTTCCACGCCGAAGAGACCTATCTGCTCGGCGCGCCGGACGTGCTGCTCGCCGGGCGGGAAAACCCGTATCAGGAGCAGATCGAGGGCTACTCCGCCAAGGGTTGCCGCGTGCTGCTGCTGGGCATGTATGACGGCGCGCTCTCGGACGAGACGCTGAGCGCCGACCTGCTGCCCATCGCGCTGATCCTGCTCTCGAACAAGATCCGCGCCGAGGCGCCGGAGACGTTCGGCTACTTTGCCAGCCAGGGCGTGGCCGTGAAGGTCATCTCCGGCGACAATGCGCGCACGGTGTCCGAGGTGGCCAAGCGCGCCGGCATCGAAAACGCCGACCGCTTCGTCGATGCGCGCACGCTCACGACCGAGGAGGCCATCCGCGACGCGGCGGGCAAGTACACGGTCTTCGGCCGCGTGACCCCCGCGCAGAAGCGCAGCCTCGTGCAGGCGCTCAAGGCCGACGGCCACACCGTGGCCATGACGGGCGACGGCGTCAACGACGTGCTCGCGCTCAAGGAGGCCGACTGCTCCATCGCCATGGCCTCGGGCAGCGACGTGGCGTGCCAGGTGTCGCACATCGTGCTGCTTGACTCGAACTTTGCCTCCATGCCGTCGGTCGTGGCGGAGGGCCGCCGCGTCATCAACAACATCGAGCGCAGCGCCTCGCTGTATCTGGTCAAGAACATTTTCTCGTTCTGCCTCGCGTTTTTCACGCTCTTTGCCACGCTGCCCTACCCGTTCAGCCCCGCGCAGCTCACGCTCGTGAGCGCCGTGACCATCGGCATCCCGTCGTTCATCCTCGCCATGGAGCCGAACGAGAGCCTCGTCAAGGGAAAATTCCTGCGCAACGTGCTCTTCCGCGCGCTGCCGGCCGCGATGACGGATCTGGCGATGGTCGTGGGCATTCTGCTGTTTTATATCGCCTTCCACCTCGACGATACGGCCATGATCACGATCTGCACCGGCGTCATGGGCATCGTCGGCCTCATGATGGTGCACCGCACGTGCCAGCCGTACAACACCATCCGCAAGGTGATGATCGTCGTGCTCGGTGTGCTGTTCGTGATCGCGTATTTCGGCTTCCCGACGCTCTTCAGCCTGCAGAAGCTGAACCTGCAGAGCGCGCTCATCCTCGTCGTGTTCGGCCTGCTGTCGTGGCCGGTGATGAAGGCGTTCTGCCGCCTGAACGACCGCATGCGCGCCAAGTTCGAGGCGTGGCGCGCGGCCAAGACCGCGAAGGCCGCGTAAGGGCTGCATAGCATAAGCATAGAAAACTCCGCCCCGCGTCGAAACGACGCAGGGCGGAGTTTTTCGTGTCTGGTCCCTTGTGGGGCAAGCGGTCGCGCGGTGCCTTCTCCTTGAGGGGAAGGCTTAAAAAGCCGCACCTTTCTGCGGCTCAGGGGTCGCGCCGGAACGTCCCGTCCGCATACGCATACACCGCGCAGCCGAGCGCGGCGGCGTCGGCCGCGTCGTGCGTGGCAAGCACGAGGGTCTTGTCTTTCGCCGCGTCCGCGATGAGCGCGGTCACACGCGCGCGCAGCGCCGCGTCCAGACCGCGAAACGGCTCGTCGAGCAGCAGCACCGGCGCGTCATACGCCAGCGCCCGCGCGATGGCCACGCGCTGCTGCATGCCGCCGGAGAGCGCCGCCGGGTACTGATCGCACGCATCGCCCAGCTCCAGCCGCTCGAGCCACGCCAGCGCCTGCGGCATGGTCTGCGCCCGGTCGGAGAGCACGGCGTTGACGTTTTCCGCCGCCGTGCGCCACGGCAGCAGCCGCGGCTCCTGAAAGACGCAGGCCATGCGCTCGGGCTCCACGCGCACGGTGCCGGCATCCGGCGTCTGCAGCCCGGCGAGCACGCGCAGCAGCGTCGTCTTGCCGCAGCCGGACGGGCCCATGAGCGCGATGTGCCCGCCGTCGGGCACGGTGAGGTCCACCTCCCGCAGGACGGCGCGGCCGCCATACATCACGGTGAGGTCACGCGTCTCGATCATGCGCCGCCTCCCTTCCCGCGCGGGGTGAGCGCGCGCAGCACCAGCCGCTCGAGCCCGACGCTGAGCAGGATGACCGCGAGCGTCCACGCGAAGAGGTCGGTGGTCTGTAGATACAGCTTCGATTCATAGATCATGCGGCCGATGGCGCTGTGCGGCACGGTGAGCACCTCGGCGGCGATGCCGGCCTTCCAGCCGAAGCCGAGGCCGGAGCGCAGCGCGGCCAGAAAGTGCGGCCGCACGCCCGGCACATAGATCCGCCGCAGGACGCGCCCGTGCGGCCAGCCATACACCCGCGCAAGCTCGAGCAGCGCGGGGTCGGCGCTGCGGATGCCGGTGCAGACATTGCTCCACACGACGGGCAGCACCATGAGCAGCGCGATGAACACCGGCAGCCAGTCGCGCGCGATCCAGATGAGTGCGAGCACAACGAACGACGCCACCGGCGTGGACTTGACGACCGTCATGAGCGGGCGCAGCAGCGCATCGGCGGTCCTCGACGCCGTGCAGGCGACGGCCGTCGCCACGCCGAGCACGACCGCCCCCAGCACGCCGAGCAGCACGCGCCCGATGGACACGGCCGTGATGCGCCAGAACGCCCCGGTCGCGGCCAGCTCGCACAGTCTGCGCACGACGACCCACGGCGCGGGCAGCAGCAGCTCCCGGTGCACGAGCAGCGCCAGCGCCGCCCACACCGTAAGCCAGAACGCGAGCGTCAGCGCGCCGCGGGCAAAGCGCTTCATTTCAGGATGCAGTAGAAGTCATCGCCCGGCACCTTGCCGCCGATGCTCTGCGGGGCGACGGTGCTCAGCGCCGTGAGAAACTCCGTCAGCGCAGCCTGCATGTCCGCGCCGGACACGAAGCAGACGTTGCAGTTCGGAATGGCCTTGGCGGCCACGGCGGCCTTGGCAAAGATGCCGGCCTCCTCGATCATCTGGCCGGCCTGATCGGGCTCTGCCGTCAGGTACTCGATGGACGCCTTGTATTCGTCGAGGAAGGCCTTGACCTCGTTCGGGTGCTCGTCTGCAAACGCCTTGCGCACGACGACGCAGCCCTGCACGAGACTGCCGGCCTCGGAGACCTTGTCCCACTCGGCGGTCAGGTCGAGCGCGGCGGTGAGCTCCGGATTGGCTGCGCGGGCGATCGTGACCATCGGCTCGGGCAGCACGGCGATGTGCACCTCACCGGAGGCGAGCGCCGTGTTGAGCTCCGCCGGCTGGGCATAGGTGTTGTCGATGGTGATGTCCGTGCCGGCGGTCAGGCCGTTACGCTCGCACAGGTACTGGAAGATGAACGTCGGGTTCTGCACGGGAACATAGACGTTTTTGCCGCGCAGGTCGGCGAAGGATGTGATGTTCTCCGTGCCGTCGGTCACGACATACAGCACGCCGCGCGTGTTGAGCGCGAGCACCTGCACGGCGCCGTCTGTCTTGTTGTAGAGCGCGGCGGCGGCGTTCGTCGGCAGGGCGGCGATGTCGGCCGTGCCGTTGACGAGCGCGGCGGTGGCGTTGCTCGGGTCGGTCTCGACGGTGAAGCTGTAGTTGAGCGCGGCGGTGCCGGCCTTGCTGTCGGCCATGAGCTTGGCCATGCCGAAGCCGGTCGTGCCGTTGAGCGAGACGACGTTGACGGTCAGGTCCTTGTCGACGGCGGCGGTGTCGTCCTTCTGACCGCAGGCGGCGAGGGCGAGCACCATCAGGACGGCCAGCAGCAGAGCCGTGCATTTGCGCAGATGTTTCATAGCAGATCTCTCCTTTTCGTAGTTGCCGCCCGCAGGAAGAGACAAAAAATACCATGCCCGGAAGGCATGGCGGTGCAGCAGTGCACGCACGCAGCCTTCCACCTCATGGGCGATTCGGTGTCAGATTCGGTGCGGGATCGGCGGCGGCCGGGCCGGAAGCACAGCTTGCGGCGCGGGCGCATAGTTTGCTGCAATTATGCCATGCGAAGGCCGCCGTGTCAAGCATTTGCGGCGGTTTTTCCCAAAGATGCACAGGTGCGGAAACATGTGTGGATTTGTGAAAAATTCTCGCAGTTTGTCGTTATCAAAACGACGGGACTGGGCATTGAAAATTTTTCATAGATATTGTATGATGGGAAGCAGGGAATCCTGCATCCGGCCGGAATAGGAGCCGGCCAGTGCAAATTTGTTGGAAAGGGAACTGAAAAAATGGAACAGATCGATTACAAATTCATTGACCAGGTCCTCGCAGATCACGCCTGTGACGCCTCGCAGATCATTGCGATCATGCAGGACGTGCAGGGGAAATACCGTTATCTGCCGAAAGACGCGCTGCGCTACATCGCCAGCAAGGTTGGCATCAGCGAGTCGAAGATCTACGGCGTGGCGACGTTCTATGAGAACTTCTCGCTCGACGTGAAGGGCAAGTACGTGCTCAAGGTCTGCCGCGGCACGGCGTGCCACGTGCGCAAGTCCGGCAACGTCCTGCAGGCGCTCTACGACGCGACCGGCCTGAGCGAGAGCAAGCCGACCTCGGACGACGGCCTGTTCACCATTGAGATCGTGTCGTGCCTCGGCGCGTGCGGTCTGAGCCCGGTCGTCATGGTCAACGACACGGTGCACCCGGCCATGACCCCCGACAAGGCCGTGGATCTCATCGAGGAGCTGCGTGAAAAGGAGGGTGCATAATGCGTCAGAGAATCGAATCCCTGGAGCAGTTCCGCGCCCTGCAGGCCGACTACATGGCCGCGCGCGACGCGGAAAAGCGCAAGATCCTCGTCTGCTGCGGCACGGGCTGTGTCGCCGGCGGCAACCTGAACGTGTATCATGAGCTCAAAAAGCGCATGGACGAGCTGGGCATCCCGTGCGAGGTGTCCCTGACCGAGCACCATGCCGATGCCATCGGCCTGAAGAAGTCCGGCTGCCACGGCTTTTGCGAGATGGGCCCGCTGGTGCGCATCGAGCCGGAGGGCTGGCTGTACACGAAGTGCCAGGTCAGCGACGTGGAGGAGATCATCCAGAAGACCATCCTCGGCGGCGAGTTCATCGAGCGCCTGGGCTACAACCAGAACGGCGAGCTGTATGAGCGCCAGGAGGACATCCCGTTTTACAAAAAGCAGACCCGCCGCGTGCTTGAGCACTGCGGCCATATCGACGCGGAATCCATCGAGGAGTACCTGTCCATCGGCGGCTACGGCGCGCTGGCCAAGGCCCTGTTCGAGATGCAGCCGGACGAGATCGTCCAGGCCGTGAGCGATTCCGGTCTGCGCGGCCGCGGCGGCGCCGGCTTCCCGACCGGGAAGAAGTGGGCCCAGGTCGCAGCACATACGGAAGAGCCCGTCAAGTACATCGTCTGCAACGGCGACGAGGGCGACCCCGGCGCCTTCATGGACCGCTCCTGCATGGAGGGCGATCCGCACAAGGTCATCGAGGGCATGATCGTCGCGGGCGTGGCCACCGGCTCCACCGAGGGCTACATCTATGTCCGCGCCGAGTACCCCATGGCCGTGCACCGCCTCACCATCGCCATCGAGCAGGCCAAGGAGCTCGGCCTGCTGGGCGACAACATCCTCGGCAGCGGCTTTAGCTTCCACATGCACATCAACTGCGGCGCAGGCGCGTTCGTCTGCGGCGAGGGCTCGGCCATGACCGCGTCCATCGAGGGCAACCGCGGCATGCCGCGCACGAAGCCCCCGCGCTCCGTCGACAAGGGCCTGTACGGCAAGCCCACCTGCCTGAACAACGTTGAGACGTTTGCCAACGTCCCCGACATCATCAAAAAGGGCGCGGACTGGTTCAAATCCGTCGGCACCGAGGGCAGCTCCGGCACGAAGGCCTTCGCCCTCACCGGCAACGTCGTCAACACCGGCCTGATCGAGGTGCCCATGGGCACGACGATGCGCGAGGTCGTGTACGACATCGGCGGCGGCATCAAAAACGGCAAAGCGTTCAAGGCCGTGCAGATCGGCGGCCCGTCCGGCGGCTGCCTGACGGAGGCGCACATGGACCTGCCCATGGACTTTGACTCGCTGAAAAAGGCCGGCGCGATCATCGGCTCCGGCGGCCTCGTCGTCATGGACGAGGACACGTGCATGGTGTCCATCGCGCAGTTTTTCATGAACTTCATCTGCAACGAGTCGTGCGGCAAGTGCACCCCGTGCCGCGAGGGCACGACCCGTATGCTCGACATTCTCACCCGGATCACGAAGGGCAACGGCAAACCCGGCGACATTGAGGAGCTGCGCTCCCTCGCCAAGATGATCCAGAACTCCTCCCTGTGCGGTCTCGGCAAAACTGCGCCGAACCCCGTGCTGTCCACGCTCGCGAACTTCGAGGACGAATACCGCGAGCACATCTTCGACAAGAAGTGCCGCACCGGCAGCTGCCGCAGCCTGACGACGTATGTCATCGACCCGGCAGTGTGCAAGGGCTGCACGAAGTGCGCGCGCAACTGCCCGGCCGGCGCCATCACCGGCGAGCTGAAAAAGCCGCACCACATCGACACAGACAAATGCATCAAGTGCGGCACCTGCAAGACCGGCTGCCCGTTCGGTGCGATCAAGGAGGCGTGAGCAATGGCTGAAAAGAAAATGATCATCGACGGCGTGTCCTGCCCGTTCACGACCGAGCGCAACGTGCTGGAGGTCGCCCGCAACAACGGCATCGACATCCCCTCGCTTTGTTACTGTGAAAACCTGTCCATCTACGGCGGCTGCCGCCTGTGCCTCGTCGAGAACGACCGCGGCAAGATGGACGCGGCCTGCTCCATGCAGCCGCGCGACGGCATGGTCGTCAACACCCACACGAAACAGGTGCTCGACAGCCGCCGCACCACGCTGCAGCTGCTCATGAGCAGCCACCGGGCCGACTGCCTGACCTGCGACCAGAGCGGCCGCTGCAAGCTGCAGGAGTACGCCCGCCGCTACCATGTGGACGCGCACCGCTTCGAGCCCAACACCTACTGCACCGAGCCGATGGATCTCTCCTCGCCGAGCATCGTGCGCGACCCGAGCAAGTGCATCCTCTGCGGATTGTGCGTGCGCACCTGCGCCGAGATCCAGAACATCGGCGCGGTCGATTTCAGCGGCCGCGGCAAGAAGGCGCACATCTCCGCCGACTTCGGCAAGACCCTCAAGGACACCGACTGCGTCGGCTGCGGCCAGTGCGCGTCCGTGTGCCCGACGGGTGCGATCACCATCCGCAACGAGACGGAGAAATTCTGGTCCATGCTGCAGGACCGCAGCCGCAAGGTCGTCGTGCAGTACGCGCCCAGCGTGCGCGCCGGCATGGCCGAGCGCTTCGGCATGCCCGCCAATGAGCCCTGCACCGGCAAGCTCGTCGCCGCGCTGCGCCGCCTCGGCGCCGACGTGGTGTACGACACGAACCTCACGGCCGACCTGACGATCATGGAGGAGTCGGCGGAGTTTCTCGAGAAGGTCAAGACCGGCGCAAAGCTGCCGATGTTCACCTCCTGCTGCCCCGGCTGGATCCAGCACGTGGAGCACCGTCACCCGCACCTCATGCCGCAGGTGAGCACTTGCGGCAGCCCGATGGCGATGTTCGGCTCGCTCATCCGCAAGCAGTTCGCGGGCGAGAACGTCTACTCCGTCGCCATCATGCCCTGCACCGGCAAGAAGTTCGAGGCCGCGCGCCCCGAGCTCGAGAAGGACGGTGAGCGGCTCATCGACCTCGTCATCACGACGAGCGAGCTGTGCGACATGATCGAGGAGGCCGGCATCGACTTTGCCCACCTCCCGGACGAGGAGCCGGACGCCCCGCTCGGCGACTACACCGGCGCCGGCGTCATCTTCGGCGTGACCGGCGGCGTGACCGAGGCCGTCATCCGCCGCGTGCTCGACGATGCCAGCCCCAACACCCTGCAGACCATTGCCGAGTGCGGCGTGCGCGGACTCGAGGGCATCAAGGCCTTCACCGTCACGGCCGGCGACCTGACCATCCGCATCGCGGTGGTCAACGGCCTGGCGAATGCCGACAAGCTCATCGCCAAGGTCGAGTCCGGCGAGGAGCAGTTCGACTTCATCGAGGTCATGGCCTGCCCGAACGGCTGCATCGGCGGCGGCGGCCAGCCCCCCGCCTGCAATAAGCGCAAGGCCGAGCGTGCCGAGGCCATCTTCAAGGCCGATGAAGCCTGCGCCCTGCGCATCCCGCAGCAGAACCCCGACCTGGGCTATGTCTACGACAATCTGCTCAAGGGCCGCGCGCATGAGCTGCTGCACATCCACTACCCGGCCCACGGCCAGCACAGCTGACCCGCCGGGGGACTCGGTTTGGCGCATGGCCCCCGGCCTGCGTAAGCCCCGGCTGCGTCCGGCTTCGGCTGTGTCCAGCCCCGGCTGCGTCCGGCTTCGGCTGCGTCCGGCTTCGGCTGTGTCCAGCCCCGGCCCGCCCCGCCGGAAACCCCATCTGACCCGAAACGTGCATGGAAGCCACCCTTCCATGCACGTTTTTTCGTTGGGTAGATTTTGTGCCAGCCCCAAGCCTTCTCCCCGAGGAGAAGATGCCGAACTTTGCTCGCCGGATGCCGTGGAAGCGTCTCGCTCCCTCCGGCGCCGTCGATCACGCGCCGCTTCCTGCGTGATCTCCTGCTTTCAGCCTAGTATGCTTTTGCATAACTTGTCAAGCGTTTTTTCTCTCGGAAAGGAAGCCAGCCAGCGCGCCCTGCGCAGCTCCCGCGTCCTGCTCCGCACGATCGCCACAGCGCACCCAGCAGCCGCAAGCCCACACCACACCGCTCCCCGGCCAGCCGTCCCGCACCACGTCGCTCCCCGGCCAACCGTCCCGCACCATGCCGCTCCCCGGCCAACCTACCCAGCGCCGGCCCCATTCCCCGCTGCGGCAGGTTTTCCACAGGCTTTCCACAGACTTTCCCACATTTCCGCCGGTTTCCCACAGCGGCTTTCTTTCCCCTTGGCTTTCTTAGAGAGAGACAGGGTCAGATCTTCTGAGTCGTGGGTTCTTCCTGCAGCGTAAGACACGGTATGGTACGGTACTGTACGGTACGGTTAGGTACGGTGCCACGTGATGTAGCGTCCGCGTCACGCGTGACAAATCCGCCCGAACGGCCGCCGTCCGCCCCCTGCCGCGCCGCCGATGACCGACGCCGCAAACCGCTGCGGCGTCTCTGTTTTTCGCTCCTCATTCTGCATTATGTAAACCGCTTTCGGCCCTCCGTGTCGAATTCGGGCAAATGGGCGATTTCTGTTCGACAAAACGGCACAAAAAATTTTCTTGGCGCTTTCTTTGCACGAATTTTGCGATTTTCTCTGCAAATTTCCGCGCGAAAAGGGCCGCCCTTTCGGACGGCCCTTTCCATTTTGAACCCTGTTTTTCCGCCCGCGTCACGCCGGGTTGACGTGCACGGTGCAGTGCTTGACGTCCGGATAGTCGCGCTCGAGCTCGTGGTGCACGGCCTCGGCGATGACGTGCGCGTCCCGCAGCGGCAGCGCGCCGTCGACCGCGATCTCGGCGTCAACATACGTCCGGCTGCCGAACAGCCGCGTCTTGAGATCGTCCACGCGCACAACGCCGGGGGTGCGCAGCATCGTTTCCCGCATGGCGGCAACGGTGTCGACATCGCACGCCCGGTCGACGAGCCGGTCGATGCTCTCGTGGAAGATGCCATAGGCCACCTTGAAGATGAACAGGCAGATGACGATGGACGCGATCGGGTCAAGGATGGGCACGCCGAGCCGCGCGCCGAGCACGCCCGCAAAGCTGCCGATGGACGACAGCGCATCGGACCGGTGGTGCCACGCCTCGGCCTTGAGCGACACGGAGCGGATGCGTTTGGCCGCCGCGATCGTGTACCAGTACAGCCCCTCCTTCACGACGATGGACACGACCGCCGCGATGAGCGCGAGCACGCCGGGGGCGGCCAGCGTCTCGCCGCGGACGATCTTCATCACGCCGGCATAGCCGATGGCCGCACCCACGACCACGAGGATGTTGCCCAGCAGGATGGACGCGATGCACTCGAGCTTTTCGTGCCCGTAGGGGTGGCTGGCGTCGGCCGCCTTGTGGGAAAAGACCGCGCCGATCATCACGATCAGCGAGCCGAGAATGTCGGACGCCGAGTGCACGGCATCGGCCACTATGGCCGACGAGTGCGCCACGATGCCGGCGACGAGCTTGAACACCGTCAGGGCCGCGTTGCACACGATGCCGACGGTGGACACCTGCATGGTCACGCGCTTGGCGTCGTCGGGCGTAGAAGAAGTGCGTGCGCGCATAAATAAGACTCCTTTCGCACAAAAAAAGCGCCTGTGGGGCATATGAGTCCCACAGACGCGGTGATATCCTGTCTGCTGCGGCGCGGACGCCGCCCGGCCGTTTCGGCCTGTCATTAGGAGCGAGTATAGCACGTGCGCGGCCGGCCGTCAAGCGGTGTATGCGGTTTTTTTCACCGGCGCAGCCAGTGCACGCCGGCGCGGCGGAGCTTGGCGCCGAGGATGAGCGCGATCTGCACCGGGATGCCGACGAAGAACGCTGCCCAGATGTTGTATTCGAGGTATTGAAAGTAAAACGCCGTGATCGTGCTCCACACGAACAGCGACGCGAACACGCACTGCAGCGTCGTCTCGCCCTCCCAGTGGCGGGAGAAGAGAAACGCCACGGCGAACGACACCGGCACCGCCCACACGAACGCCATCCAGTACATCTTGCCGATGCTGAACTGCGAATACAAAAACACCACGACCGCGACGACCCACACCATCGTCACCCACATGGCGGCGATGAGCACCTTGGGCATGAGGTAGGCATCGTGCTGCTTCTCACCGCTGCTCTCGACGGCCTCTGCGCGCGCGGCGGCCACGCCGCCGGCCGTCAGCAGATCGTCCACGCGCAGGCCATAGAGGTCGGCAATGGTCTTGAGCATCACGACGTCGGGCAGCGAGTCACCCCGCTCCCACTTGGACACGGCCTTGTCGGAGTAGTTGAACTGCGCGGCAAACTCGGCCTGGGTCAGGTTTTCTTCTTTTCTCAGCTCGGCAAGGTTGGCGGCGAGCACGCCTCTCACATCATCCATGCTATGAGTATACCACGCCGGGCGTTCGGCCGCAAGGGGGGCGTTTTTACCGAAATATTGGTATTCTCCCGTTGGTAGAATGGCCTTCTCCCAACGTTTCTACCGCTCGCGCGCACGGAGGATGCATTTAAAAAGTCCCCGTCGTATAATAAAGCCATGAAGAAATGTGATTTTCCTGACGATGTGCACGTCAGGCATCACCTGCAAGGGAGATCGATATTCATGAGCAAACAGACCTTCCGCCTGCCGACCTGGCGGCGCAAGCCGACCGCGGATGAGACCGCGCCGGACATTGCCGACAGCGAGCTGGTGCCCGCCGAGAGCGCCGCGCGCCCGACACGCCGCAAGCACGGCAAGCGCACCTATGTCATCGGCGGCGCGCTGCTGGCGCTGGCGATCGCGGCGGCGATCATCATTCCCGGCGCAGTCGGCGGCAGCGACGATGACGGCGCCGGCGGCGCGAGCACGACGCTCTCCCGCCCGGACGGCGACCCCTCCGGCCAGAGCGCGGAGGACAATATCTACATCACGACCGGCGTCATGGATCAGGAGACCTACCGCTCCGAGACGACCGGCGAGACGAAGGCGAAAGTCGGCTTCATCGACTACAATCAGGCCGTGCACAACGAGCGCGTCGTGACGAGCGACAGCGTCTTTACCGAGGCCATCAGCACGAGCATGTTCGTCAAGCTCGGCGAGCAGAAGTATTTCAAGGACGGGGCCATCCTCGTGCGCAAGGCCAGCTCCATCAGCGGCGACACCGCCACGTGGAGCGACCAGATCGTGGCTATCTCGCAGAAGGACTATCAGGACGCCTACGGGCAGGACCCGCGCAACCTCAGCAACTACGTCATCAGCCGCGACACGGTGCTCAATCCCACCATGACCGCCAATGACGACGGCACCTACACCCTCACCTTCGACCTCGAGCCGGCCGGCGCGAGCGCGTACTACCGCCATCAGGTGCGCACGTACAGCGGCGCGTCGAAAAGCCCCGAATTCACGGCCGTACACATGGTCTGGACCATTGATGCCAACTGGGACCTCCTGCAGATGGACACCGTGGAGAGCTACACCGTGTCCATGTCCGGCCTCGGCAGCCTCAACTGCACGAGCACGCTTACAGAGGTGTTCTCGGACTTCGGTGCTGTGACCGACGACCAGACCGAGTTCCAGCACTATCTCGCCACGGAGTATGACCCGAACAACCTCGGCAAGCTCTCCGACGGCGGACAGGACACGCAGGCCATCGTGCGCGACTTCTTCCGCCGCACGCCGAACTACAGCGTCACCGTCACCGCCAACGGCCAGTCCTACGGCCTGACGGCGCACGTGGACATCGACCAGACGGCCTTCCAGGTGCGCGGCAATGTCGCGGGCGTGGACCTCTTCGCGGCCTACAGCAACGAGCGCGTGTACGTCGCCTTCGGCAGCCAGAAGATCGTCCTGCGCGCATCCGACACGATCGACGCGGCGCGCACGGTCGCGGGCTATCTCGGCGTGCAGATCCCGAACATCTCGCTCGACGCGGCCGGCATGACCGCGCTGACGAAAAACGTCGCCATGCAGGAGACCGACACCGGCATGACCATCCGGCTCAACGACCCGATGATCTCCGGCACCGTCCTGCTCACGGACCCGGACGCCCTGCGCCTGACGCGCGCGGACGTGGCGCTCAACTTCGGCGGCGCGCGCATGCACGTCACCGCCACGCCGTACTACGGCGGCTTCCAGGTGCAGTCCCTCGAGGGCTATACCGACCTGACCGGCGCGCTGAGCCTTGTCAGCCCGCTCATGGACGCAGCCACGGCCAAGACCGCAACGTTCCACGTCGCCCTCAGCGGCCCGCTGAGCCTCACGGGCACGGCCACCGTGACCAAGACCTCCGGCGGTTATGACGCCGCGCTCACCACCACGGTCGACGGCGTGACCGTCACGGCCGAGTACATCGGCAGTACCGTGTACGTCTCGGCCGGGAACATCCACGTCAGCGGCACGGGCAGCGAGATCAAGGACCTCGTCGCCTGGGCGGGCAAGCTCGCCGGCGCGGGTAACGCCGCAGCCGCCGGCAATGCCTACGCGCAGTTTTTCCGCGAGCTCACGCCGCAGTCCGCCGTGGACAGCATCCAGGACCTCGCGTGGTCGAATAACGCGCTGCACGCGCAGCTGAACATCGCGGGCACCCCCGTTTCCGCCGCCCTCTCGGCCGACAGCGTGACCGTCACGGCCGCGGGCTGGACGGTGCGCGTGACCATCACCGGCACGTCCGGCTCCGCCACCACGCTCACCCCCACGAGCGGCGATTATGTCACCCTCTCGCAGCTGCAGCCCTTCGCCCCGGTGCTCGAGCGCTATGTCGGCGCGCAGGCCATGGGCATGGACGCGACCGTGACCGTCAACGGCTACAGTCTCGATACCGACCTCGTGCTTTCGCTCGGCAAGCCCGTCGCGGCGCGCGCCGTGTCGCAGCTGCTCGGCCGCGACCTGACCGTCACGTTCTGGAACAACCGCGTCTATATCGACTTCGGCTGGCACCACGTCGAGGCGTCCATGGATTCGCTCGAGCAGGCGCTCTACGCCGTGCTCACCGTCATGCCGGGCATCGACCGCCAGACCGTGCAGAACGCCATCGAGGCCTACACCTACTTCTTCGAGCACCTGTCGTTTGCGAGCGTCGTCGGCGCGATCTCCGAGTTCGGCTATGCCGACGGGGCACTGAACATCACGGCGAACATCGCGGCGTCGCCGCTGTACATCTCGCTCACGCCGAGCCGGGTCACGCTGCACACGCAGGTCGATTCGGCCAGCCTCGCCGTCACGGCCACGCCGGGCAGCGCCTATGCCGCCGCGCCGGACCTGACCCCGCAGGGCGGCAGCTACCGCAATCTGGATGATTTCCTCGCCCTGTTCCGGTGAACAGGCGCATCCCGCAAAGTAACACCCCCATCGCACAGCAAGCCCCCGGACATTCCGTCCGGGGGCTTGCTGTCGTCGGGCACCCAGCCCGCCGCCGAAGCCACGAGGGGGCAAGGCCCGCCTCGGATGAGATCCATACAGAAAGCCCCCGAACCGTTTTTGGGTTCGGGGGCTTTCTGCATCCTCTTTTTCTCCTGCCGGACATTCAGTGCACGCTCGCCTGCTTCTGCCGCAGGCTCAGGCAGTCGGCAATCATGGCGATGAACTCCGAATTCGTCGGCTTGCCCTTGATGTTCGAGACCGTGTAGCCGAAAAACTTCTGCAGCGTCTCGATATCGCCGCGGTCCCATGCGACCTCGATCGCGTGCCGGATGGCGCGCTCGACGCGCGAGGGCGTCGTGTTGAACTTGCGCGCGACCTCGGGATAGAGCACCTTGGTCACGGAGTTGATGATGTCCATGTCGTCGATGGTCAGCAAAATCGCTTCGCGCAGGTACTGGTAGCCCTTGATGTGCGCGGGCACGCCGATCTCGTGGATGACGTCGGTGACGACGCTCTCGAGCGAGGGCTCCGGCTCCGCCGCAGTGAGCTGCGTGCCCGTGCCGCCTGCGCGCTGGCGCGGCCGGGCCGTCTGGCGGATGCGCTGCACGAGCAGCGGCGGGTCAAACGGCTTTTGCATGAAGTACGTCGTGCCGAGCTCCGCACATTCCATCAGCACCTGGTCGTTGCAGATCGCGGAGGTAACGATCACGCGGGACGATGCGTTTTTCGCCCGCAGATGCGTCAGCAGGGACAGGCCGTCCAGATTCGGCAGCACGAGGTCGAGCACCACGACGTCGGGCTGGAATTTGGTGATGAGTTCTTCCGCGCGCAGCCCATTGTCCGTCTGGGCGACCAGTTCCATGTCCGTCTCCTGGCCGATGGCCTTGGAATAGGCCGCGCGGTACTGTTCGCCGGGATCAGCCAGCAGAACACTGATTTTCGTTTCCATAACATTCTCCTCCGCAAAAATTCAGGCTTGCGGTCAGCTCTCTGCCAAATCGCTCGTTTCCCCTGTCTTGCGAGGATATTTTACCATATCTGGAATGGAAGAACAATGTGATTTTTGGCGAATTGCTCTAGTTTTCCGTTGACATAATCCGATATTAACCGTCGAAAGGTACAATTTTTCGAAGGAAAGCGCAAAAACTCGCCTGCGTTCGACAGACAGAATGTGTCGAAACGGTATATGTATTATGTAAACCAATATTCCGACACGTGTCCTGTCACACCGACAGTGGCCGACCGGCTGCGCACGGCGCGGCCCGAAAACCGCCGCACATGCCATCTCCTTGCCGAAAAGGTGGCGAGCTTTGCTCGCCGGATGCCGTGGAAAGGTCACGGCTTCCTCCAGCGGTGCCGGTGATGCGCCGCGTGTCCAGCGGCACCTCATCCGTCGCGGCGCACCGCCTTCCCCCCCTGCGGGAAGCGCAGCAAAAACCGGAAGGGGCGGCCGCCCCTTCCGGTTTCCTTCCGTCGTTTCTGCCCGCGCCCGCGTTCAGTCCCTGTCGTCGTCGCGGCGGCTGTGCGCAGCCGCGCGCTCGGCGTGGCGCTGCGCCTTTTCGGCCAGATGATCGGCCTGCTTCTGCGCGCGCTCGGCCGCGTGCTGCGCGTGGCGCTGGGCCTTTTCGGCCGCGTGCTGCGCCTTGCGGGCCAGCTCCGCCGCCTGACGCTGTTCGCGCGCGACCTGCTCCTCCGCCTGGCGGCGCAGGCGCGCCTCGAGCTGCTGCTCATGGCGCAGCTGTTGCTCAGTGGCGTGCTGCTCGTGCCGCTCCTGATGCGCAGCCGCGTGCTCGGCATGCCGCTTGAGCAGCTCTGCCTGATGCTGGGTGCGGCGCTCGCTGCGTTCGGCGCGCTCGCGCTCGATGCGCGCGTGCAGCTGCGCGCGGCGGGCCTCGATGCGCGCAGCGCTCGTGGGATGGTTTGCGCGGAAGTCGTGGTCGAGGTGGTCGCGCCGCTCGCGCACGTGCTCGACGAGCTCGGGATAATCCTGCTCAACGCGGTCGATGAGGCTGTCGCGCTCGGCCTCGAGGTCAGTGAACACATCGTCCTCGGAGTTGCCGAGCAGCGCGGCCAGCTCGTCCGTGTGGCCCTCCAGGTGCAGCAGCACCTCGTCGGTGTCGATGCTGCCGAAGTGGAAGTCCTCGTTGAGGAAGTGCTCGAGCATGGTGCGGCGCTCCGCGACGTCGTCCGTTGCGCGCATGCGCGCGAGCATGAGCTGCACGTTGCGCTCGATCTGCACCTCGGCGTCCGCGCCGTAGAGCCACTCGAGCTCCTGCAACTGGCGGATATCGTCCATGTTGTCGGGGATGCGCTGCTGCGCCCCGCCGATATCGACGGCCGCGCCGGCATCGCGCAGCGCGCCCTGGATCGTGCGGCGCACGGCGCCGGATTCGATCAGCTCCCCGGCCTCGAAGTGCCGCAGCTGGTCATTGACCTCGCCGATGTGCTCGGTCAGGTAAAAGCGCACGCCCTGCGCGCGCAGCTTGCGGTTGAGCGCGACGAGCCGGTCGCACGCGGTGATGTCCACGCTCACGATGGCGCTGCCGTCCACGATGACGGCCTGCGTATCGGGCTGCGCCGCGCCCTCAATGTCCTCCTGGAAGCGGCGGATGTTGGCGAAAAACAGGCTGCCGCTGAAGCGGTAGAGCACGATGTGCGGCAGCGCCTGCACGCCGCTGACGCGGTCGATCGGGAAAAAGCCCGCCTTGCCCGGCAGCGTGCCGAGGAAGGTGCGCTGCGGCGCGGCCGCGCGCATGAGCACGTCGATGAACGACAGCACCATGCCCACGAGCACGCCCTTGATCGCGCCGAGCAGCAGCACGCCCAGAAACGCCCCGGCGAAGATGCCGAGCTCCACGCGGTTGACGCGCCAGAGCCGCCGCGCGATGCCGAACTCCGTCGCCCCGATGAGCGCGTTGACGACGATGGCCGTCAGCACCGGCACGGGCAGAAAGCGGATGAGCGGCGTGGCGACGAGCAGAACGACGAGCATGGTCACGCTCGCCATGACGGACACGAGCTGCGTCCTGCCGCCGTTGCGCTCGTTGACGGCCGTGCGCGACACGCTGCCCGACACGACGCAGCAGCCGACGAGCCCGGCAGCAACGTTGCCCACGGCATACGTTGCGATCTCGCGGCGGCCGTTGAGGCGGTAGCCGTTTTTCTGCGCCGTGCCGGAGGAAGCCAGCAGCGTCTCGGCCAGAATGACGGCCGCGACCGGCAGCGTCGCCACGAGCGCCTGGGTAAACGGCAGCGCGGAGAGGTCCGGCAGCACGACCTTCGGCAGGCCGCGCGGCACGGCGGCCAGCAGCGCCACGTCCCAGTCGGCCAGCGGCGCGAACGCGCCGAGCAGCCCGCCGAGCACCATCATCACGAGCACCCACGGCACCTTCGGCCACTTGCGCGGCGCGATGAGCAAAATTGCGAGCGTCCCGAAGCCGAGCGCGGCGGTGGGCCAGTTGATGACCTTTGCCGCGTCAAAAACGTGCCCCAGCAGCTCGAACAGCTCGCCCGTGCCGGTGCCGGAGCCGAGCAATTTTGGCACCTGCATGAGGATGATCTCGCAGCAGACGCCGCTGATGAACCCGCCCATGACGGGCTCGGAGATGTAATCGACAGCCTTGTCCGCGCGCACGAGCGCGAACACGGACAGCCACAGCGCGACGTAGAGCGTCAGCACCGGCACGACGCGCATGGCCTCCGCGCCGCCGGGCGCGACGCCGAGCGACGTGACCACCGCGCCGATCATGGCGGCCGGCGCGGCGTCGACGCCGAAGATGAACTCCCGCGTCGTGCTGAGCATCGCAAACAGCAGAATCGGCACCAGCGACCCGTACAGCCCGTAGACCGGCGGCAGGCCGGCCAGCTGGGCATAGCCCATCGAGATCGGGATGGACAGCAGCGCGATGAGCGCGCCGGAGAACAGATCCGGCCCGAGCTGCGCCCGGTCGTACCCGCGCAGGGAGGCGAACAGCGGCTGAGAAAGCGCTTTCATAGCATCACCTGGTTTTTAAAATAGAGTGTGTCCCGCTCAGGCGAGCAGGGGGTCGAGCCCGGCGTCGAGCTGGGCGTTGCGCTTCACCTTCGGCCGGTCGATGACCCGGCCGCGCGCGACGACCATGTCGAGCGTGCGCAGCACACGCAGATCGTCGAGCGGGTTTCCGGCTGCGACGATCATGTCCGCGCTCATGCCGGGGGCGAGCGTGCCGGTCACATCGCCGAGCCCGGCCAGCCGCGCGGCCTGCCCGGTGGCGCAGTGAAGCGCGCAGGCGTTGGACGCGCCGGTGTACTTGTGGAAGTAGCACAGCTCGCGCCAGAAGTCGTACTGCGCGATCCACTGGCAGCCGACGTCGTTGCCGAGCGCGATGGGAATGTCGTGCGCGAGCGCGGCCTTCGCGCACGCGACCATGCCCTCGAACACGACGTTGCCGTTGAACTGCTCGACCTCGGTCAGATGCGTGACCGAGCGGTCAAAGAGCGCATACGGCAGCGCAGGCGAGAGCGTCACGCACAAAAATGCGCCCCGCTCGTGAAACAGGCGCAGAATTTCGTCGTCCGGCTTTGCGCCGTGCTCGATGGAGTCCACGCCGTTTTCCAGCGCCACGCGCACGCCCTCGGGCGACTCGGTGTGCGCCGCCACGGTGTAGCCGAGCGCGTGCGCCCGCTCGCACACGGCGCGCACCATCTCGGGCGGCATCTTCAGCTCGCCGGGCACGCCGCGTTCGGTCGCGTCCATGACGCCGCCGGTGATCATCAGCTTCACGAGGTCGGCGCCCTGCGCGTGCACGGCGTCCACCTGCGCCAGCGCCTGGTCGATCGTCTCGGCCGCGACGGCAACGGAGCCGGCCATGTGCCCGCCGGGCACGGAGATGCCCTCGTTGGCGGCGAGGATGCGCGGGCCGACGCGGCGGCCGGCTGCAATTTCGTCGCGCAGGCGCGTATCGAACGTGCTCAGCCCGCCGACGGTGCGGATCGTCGTCACGCCGCCGAGCAGCTCGTCGCGTGCAAATGCGCACACCATGCGGTAAGCCACGGCGCGCGAGACGGGATTCGAGAGGATGCGGCGCACGAGCTTTTCGTTGTCGCGCTGCTTTTTCTGGATCTTGCCGCTGCCGGCCAGATGCACGTGCATGTTGATGAGGCCGGGCAGCAGGTAGCGCCCGCGCAGATCGATGCGCGTGTACCCCGCCGGGGCGGTGCCGGCGGGCACGATGTCCGTGATCGTCTCGCCGTCGGTGAGCACGCACAGGCCGGGCTGCACGCGCATGTCCTTCGTGCCGTCGAGGAGATTGGCGTTGTCAAAAGCGTATTTCATGCTGCTCATCTCTTTCTGCGGCCCGGTCGCGCCGGGCAAAATGAATAAAAACAGAATATCACATTTGGCAAATATGTCAAGCCGTGCGGGGCATCTACAGCCTTCTCCTCGAGGCTGGCTTTGCCCCCTCTGGCTCCCCCGCTGCTCGATCATTTTAGGAAAAGCTGTGTGTTCGTTCAGCGCCGCCGGTCATGTGCCACGCAGCAAAGCGCGCCGGGCAAAAGCCCGGCGCGCCCGCCCGAGATCGTGCTGTCTTACGCGGCTTTGTCCTGCGCCGCCGAGGCTGCGAGCATGTCGTCAATGCTCACGCCGTAGCCCTTGGCGGGGTCGGAAAGCAGCACGTGCGTCACCGCGCCGATGAGCCTGCCGTCCTGCAAGATGGGGCTGCCGCTCATGCCCTGCACGATGCCGCCGGTCGCGGCCAGCAGGTCCGGGTCGGTGACGGTGATGAGAAAGCGCGTGCACCCGCCGTCATGATACACCCGGCTGATGTCCACGGCATACGCCCGCACGTCCTCGCCCGCGACCGTGGACAGGATGGTCGCGCCGCCGGTTTTCACCGCGTCGGCCGGCACCGTCTCGACCGCGGCCCCCTCCGGCGGCGCGTCCAGCGTGCCGAAAATGCCGAAGATGCAGTTGCGCTCGATGCCGCCGATACGATTGCCGGGGTCGAAGCTGCCGACGAGCTCGCCGGCCGTGCCGTGGCCGCCGGGGCGCGCGTCCGCGATGACGGCCGAGAGCACGCTGCCGTCACGCAGCGGCATGAGCACGCCGCTCGTCTCGTCCGAGATGCCGTGGCCGAGCGCGCCGTAGCGCCCCGTGGCCGGGTCGTAGTACGTGAGCGTGCCGACGCCCGTCACCCCGTCGCGCAGCCAGAGGCCGAGCTGCCGCGTGCCGTCGGCCGTGACGGCGGGCGTGACCGTCGCCGTGACCTCCGCGCCGCCGCGCAGCACCGTGACGGACAGCGTATCCCCCGCCGCGTCCATGGCGGCGAGAAAGTCCGCCGAGGACGCAATGTCCCGGCCGTCGATGCGGCAGATCACGTCACCGGGCAGCAATCCCGCGTCCTTGGCGGGCGTGGCCTTGCCGCCGGGCGTATCCACCTCGGCGAGATCCGCCACGAGCATGCCCGCCGTGGTCATCTGGATGCCGACGGCCCGGCCGAGCGGCACGAGCGGCGCCGCCTGCGCCGACACGCCCACGCACAGCGCGAGCGCGACCGCCGCCGTGACGGCAAACCGGCGCAAAAAATGTTGTTGTTTCCGCAAAAAATCCCCCCTTTGCGCGTGCAGTATCAGTATTCCGGGTTTCGGGCAAAATAGCGGCGGAACATTCTTGCTCGATTGCCTGCCGGGGCGCAAATGCCTGCGGCGGCGCGCATACGATGTACGGAACCAGTTTTGGTAATTCGATGCATCGGAGGCATTTCCATGACGCAAATCTTAAAACAGGGCGACCGGGGCGCGCTCGTGTCGCTGCTGCAGCTGGGGCTGACGCGCGCGGGCCAGACGCCGGGTGCGCTCGACGGCATCTTCGGCGCGCAGACGGCGGCGGCCGTGCGCGCGTTTCAGGCGGCCAACGCCCTCGCGCCGGACGGCATCGTGGGCGCGCGGACGCACCGCGCACTGCTGCCGTACTATACCGGCTTCGTCACGCGCACCATCCGCGCGGGCGACACGTTTTCGGCCCTCGCGCGGCAGTACGGCACGAGTGTGGACGCCATCGCGCTCGCCAATCCCTATCTCGCCCCGGAGCGGCTGCCGCTCGGCCGGGCGCTGACGATCCCGCTGCCGTTTTCCGTCACACCGACGGACATTCCCTATTCCTCGGCGCTCATCGGATATACCGTGCGCGGGCTGGCCGCGCGCTATCCCATGCTCGCCGTCGGGGAGTTCGGCCGCAGCGTGCTCGGCCGGCCGCTGTGGTATCTGACGCTCGGCAGCGGGCCAAAGCTCGTGTTTTACAACGCCGCGCACCACGCCAACGAGTGGATCACGACGCCGCTGCTGCTCACGTTCTGTGAGCAGCTGTGCGCCCGCCTCGGCGACGGGGGCGACCTCGAGGGGCAGAACATCCGCGACCTGTTATCCAAGGTCACGCTCGTGCTCGCCCCGGCCGTGGACCCGGACGGCATCGACCTCGTGACCGGCGCGCTCGATGCGGAAAATACCGCCGCGGCGCGGACGCTCGCGGCCAACTACCCCGACATTCCCTTCCCCGCGGGCTGGAAGGCGAACATCCGCGGCATCGACCTCAACCTCCAGTACCCCGCGGGGTGGAGCATCGCGCGCGAAATCAAATTCGCCGCGGGCTACACGCGCCCCGGCCCGCGCGACTATGTCGGCCCCGCGCCGCTGGTCGCGCCCGAGAGCCTGGCGATGTACGGCTTCACCCGCGCGCTCGACCCGCTGCTCACCCTGTCGTACCACACGCAGGGCCGCGTCATCTACTGGCAGTACGACGGCTATGACGTGCCGGGCAGCAAAGCGATCGCAAAGCAATTCGCCGCCGTGAGCGGCTACGACGTGGCCGAGACGCCCTACGCCTCCGGCCACGCGGGGTATAAGGACTGGTTCCTTCAGGACTACCGCCGCCCGGGCTTCACGATCGAGGCGGGCAGCGGGGAAAATCCCCTGCCGCTGAGTCAGTTTCCGGACATCTGGTCGGATAACCTCGGCATCCTCCTCGGCGGCATGACGGCGGTTTTGTGACGCTTGTCACAGCCCGCATCAAAACCTCCCACATGACACATTTTGGCCGTTTTCCGCCCAAAAATGCGTGCTAAGATATTCACAAAACAGGCCAAACGGTTCGTTTTTTCACGTCACAAAGGAGGCAATTTTCATGCAGCTGTCAGACAAGATCAAAAAATTCAGCGTCGAGCAGGCCATCGACTACCTCAACCGAAACCCGGTCAAGAACCTGCCGAAGCTCCTCAACTGAGCGGACACGTTCTGCGCCGGGAAGTTCGAGGGCCAGCGCCGCGCCATCCGCAAGGCGTGCCTCGACCCCACCGACGCGCACTACCCGATGGTGCAGCACATCCTCATCGATGTCGACCCCGGCGTGCGCAAGACCACGCTCGTGAACTTCTTCATCTACGGCAACGACGCCTCGCCCAAGCAGGCAGCCGCCGCAGCCAAGAAGAAGTAAAGAACGCGCGCAAAAAGCCAACACGCGCAAGAACACAAAAAAGCACCGTCTCCCGACTGGGAGACGGTGCTTTTGCACGCACGCCGTTGTTACGACCCGCTGCCGGACGCCTGCGCGGGCGCGGTGACCTCCGTGCGCGTGACGCCCTTGGAGAAGGTCAGGCTCTTGAGGATGGCCGAAAAGTCGTTGGACATGCTGCGGTAGAGGTCGGCATTCTCGTTGGCGAACTGCACATCCGTCGGCAGCTCGGCAATGAGGTTGTAGTTCGCGCCGTCGACGGTCAGGCCGCAGATGGCCTGATACTCCGGCAGCTCGGTATAGTCATAATCAGTGGGAAAGACCTCAAGCATGAACAGGAAGCCGCCCAGACCGTTGTCATGGTCGGTCTTTTCGTAAAAGCCGACGTAATAGCCGCCGTCGTTGGCGCCGCACTCGGTCAGGTACTGGTCGCCCCAGCTGGCCGGCAGCGTGACGGAAAAATAGCCGCCCTTGCCATTGTCATACGTCGGGCAGAGGGTGATGTCCTCCGCCTTTTTGGCCATGTCCGTCGGCTGAGCGGACGCGGCGGTCTCGTCGCTGCGGCCGCAGGCGGCCAGGGCCAGCGCGAGTGCCAGCGCCAGCACGAGCGCCGGAATGCTTCGTTTCATGCAGATCGCTCCTTTCCGAATCTTTGCATGGGAATAGCATACGCCGCCGGCCCGCATATGTAAAGCCCCCCGGCCGGGCGGCGCGCGGCGCGCAAAAAGATGCACGCCAGAAAATCTGACGTGCATCCGCGCGAAAGGTTCCGGTTTTTTTACGCGGCGGCAGACCTGCTGGGCTTGCGCAGGACGATCTGCAGCACGATGACGACCGCGATGGCCGCAACGCCGACCAGGTCGGTCGTCAGCTTCGGGTCGATCAGGCACAGACCGCCGGCGGCGAGCAGGATGCGCTGCCACCAGGGCGCGTGCGCGACGATGTAGCCCTCGAGCGCGGCGGCGATGCTGAAGATGCCGAGGCAGGACGTGATGATGACCTGCACCGCGGCGAGCACGCCCTGATCCATGAGCAGCATGGACGGGTTCATCGCGAAGATGTACGGCACGATGAACGCCGCAATGGCGAGCTTCGTGGCATTGATGCCGGTCTTCATGGGGTCGGACTTGGCGATGGCGGAGCCAGCGTAGGCGGCCAGCGCGACCGGCGGCGTGATATCGGCGACGATGCCGAAGTAGAACACGAAGAAGTGGGCCGCGACCTTCGGGATGCCGAGTGTGATGAGGATCGGCGCGCAGGTGGAGGCCATGATGCAGTAGTTGGCGGTCGTGGGCACGCCCATGCCGAGCACGATACAGCACAGCATCGTCAGGAACAGCGCCAGCAGCAGCGAGAGCGTCGGGTTCGGGATGGCGCTGCTGATGGCGATGACGCCGCTGATGAGCTTGGACGCCAGACCCGTGACGGTGATGCAACCCGCGATCATACCGGCCATGGCGCAGGCCACGGCGACGGTGATGCTGCCCTTGCCGCCGGCCTCGAGCGAGTCGAGGATCATGCGGCCGGTCTTTTTGGCGGTGATGCCGGCGACGCTGCCGGTCTTCGTCTCTTTAACCTCGGCCGAGGCGTCGCGGATAGTGCCGACCAGGCTCACGGCGATGGAGATCAGGATGGCGATCGCGGCGGAAAACTGCAGCGAGCGGATGTTCGCCGTGACCATCCAGATCAGGAACACGAGCGGAAGCAGCAGATAGACGTTGCGGATGAGGTACTTGAAGCGGGGCAGCTCCGAGCGCGGGATGCCCTTGAGGCCGAGCTTCTTGGCCTCGAGATGCACGGAGATGAAGATGCCGCCGAAATACAGCACGGCGGGCAGGATGGCCCAGAGGGTGACCTGACCGTAGGTCACGCCCATGTACTCGGCCATGAGGAACGCGGCCGCGCCCATGATGGGGGGCATGATCTGACCGCCGGTGGAGGCGGCCGCCTCGACGGCGCCGGCGAACTCGGGCTTGTAGCCGGTCTTTTTCATCATCGGGATGGTGACCGAGCCGGTGGTGACGGTGTTGCCCACGGAGGAGCCGGACACCATGCCGCACAGGGCGGACGAGATGACGGCGACCTTGGCCGGGCCGCCGGAGGTCCAGCCGGCGATGGCATTGGCCGCGTCGATGAAGAAGCTGGCGATGCCGGTGCGCTCGAGGAAGCCGCCGAAGATGATGAACACGGCGATGAACTTCGCACACACCTGCACGGGCGTGCTCAGCACGCCGGACGTGCCGAAAAACAGCGTGTAGATCACGCGGCCGAGCACCTGCTGGAACGTCTGCCCGGCGTTGAGCATGCTCACGAACGTGTACACGAGCAGCGCGCCGACGACCACGAGGATCGGCAGGCCGACGCAGCGGCGGCACAGCTCTGCCAGCACGAGGATGCCGGCCACACCGACGGCGATGAGAAACGGCGTCATCTTGGCGGCGCTGGTGAGCGTCTTGATGAGCACGGAGTAGTTAAAGCAATAGTAGAAAAACGCAGCCGCGCCGATGACCATGATGACGATGTCGTACCACGGCAGGCGGTTGGGGTGCACATGCTTCTTGCTGGCGGGATAGGTCAGGTAGCCCATGATGACGATCAGCCCGAGGAACGCGGTCAGGCGGATCTCGAGCGCGGCGGTGCTGAACAGCGTCGACCAGATGCAGTAGATCGAAAACAGCGCCATGACGACGGAGATGACGATCTTGGGCTTGCCCGTCCAGACGCGGGTGGCGGATTCGCGGTCATACTTGCGCATGACGGCGTCCATTTCCTCCTGCAGCGAAGCGTTTGCCGCGGTGTCCGCGGCCTTCTTGGTGTCAGACATAAGGGGGAAACCTCCGTTCCGGTTAGGATGGAAAAACTACGGCGTCAGGGGTACTGACGCCGTAGCGAACGTTTACGGGATGCGGCGCATCACCGGGTCGGGCATCAATAGGTGCCTGCCTTGATGGTGGCGGCGGTGTAGTACGGGGAGGCCGCGAGCAGAGACTGCACGTGGCTGTCGTCGAGGCTGACGAGGTAGACGCTGCCGGCGGTGGCGAGGTCGGTGATGGCCGTGGTGGGCGCACCGGCGACGATGAACGCGGCATCGATCTTGCCGTCCTTCAGGCTCTCGGCGCTGTCGCCGAAGCTCTGGTACACGGCAGAGATGTCAGACTCCTTGAGGTCGTAGGCGTTGAGCACGTCAATGGCGTTGAAGTACACGCCGGAGCCGGCAGCGCCGATGGAGACCTTCTTGCCGGCGAGGTCGGCAACGGTCTTGATGTCGGGGTTGGTGGTGACGATCTGGACCTGCTCCTGATACAGCTGCGCCACGACGGAGAAGCCGGTGACCGGGCTGTCAAACAGGCGCTGGCCGTTGTAGGCGTAGTTCATAACGTCGCTCTGCACGAAGGCGAGCTGGACGTTGCCGTTGGTCAGATCCTCGACGTTGGCCTGAGAGCCGCCGGAGGTGAGGGCCGTGACCTTGCAGTCGGACTTGCCGGAGACGAAGGAGGCGAGCACGCCGCCGAAGGCGTAGTACGTGCCGGACTCGCCGCCGGTGCCGAAGCTGAGGGCGGAAGCGGTGCCGTTGCCGGCGCCTTCCTTGACCGCGTCGACCTTGACGCCCTTCTCCTCAAAGTACTTGGCAGCGCCGGGGTGATACGGCACGCCCTTGACGGAGGCGGCAGCCTCGATGCTCAGCTCCGCGCCCTTGGCGTGCTGGGCGGTGATGGCGTCGAGATTTTCAAAGATGGTGGACACGAACGCATAGATCTCGTCGGTCGGGACATCATCGCGCGCGATGACGACCGCGCCGACGGAGACGGTGTTGGTGTCGACCTTGGCGGTGGAGCCGGAGTCGTCGGGGTTCTTGGTGTCGGTGCCGCCGCCGCAGGCGCACAGCGCGAACACCATGACGAGGGCGAGCGCCAGAGCCACGATTTTGTTGAACTTCATAGTTGGTTCTCTCCTTTTTGAAATTTTCCTCTTGAAAAGATTCAATATGCGTTCATTATACCTGCAATTCGTGCAAATTTCAAGCGAAAAATGAAACTTTATGCTTGCTTCTGTGCAAAAACTTTCACACACTAACGGATTTCTGATACAAACCGCCACATCTTGCGCCGCTTGGGCAATTTTTCCCACGCCGGGCACAAGATCCCTCACACAGGGAAGCAAAAATCCGGCCCGTGCAAAAATCGCACAGGCCGGATCGGCTTGTCGGAACGCGTTATTCGTCCCTGTCCTCAGGCGGGTCGGGCTGCACGAGCACGCGCTCGACGCGGCGGCCGTCCATGGCGAGGACCGTGACGGTGAGGTTTTCGTACCGGAAGCTGTCGCCCGGCTTCGGGAACGTGCCGAAGCGCTCGAGCGTCCAGCCGCCGACGGTGGTGCTGTCGGCGTCGTCGAGGGCGTCCTCGTTCCAGTCGAGCAGCTCGAGAAAGTCCGAGAGCGTCATGGCGCCGTCGAGCTCATAGCCGCCGTCGGGCCGCGCGACGACCTCGTTTTCCACCACGTCGGTCTCGTCCCAGATGTCGCCGACGAGCTCCTCGAGCACGTCCTCCATCGTGATGACACCGAGCGTGCCGCCGAACTCGTCCGTGACGACGGCGAGGTGCTTCTGCTCGCGGCGGAGCTTTGCCAGCACGTCGGGCAGGCGCGTGGTCTTGTAGACGAAGCACGGCGGGATGAGCTGCGCGCGCAGATCGTCCGGCCGGCCGTCCATCATGGCCTTGAAAAAGCGGTTGAGATACAGAAAACCGATGATATTGTCCACGCTGCCGGAGTAGACCGGCAGACGGGAATACGACGAATCGTCAATGATGCGCACGATCTCGTCCCAGTCGTCGTCGATATCGATGGCGACCATGTCGACGCGGGCGGTCATGGCCTCGCTCGCGCTGACGTCGGAAAAGTCGAGCGCGGAGCGCAGCAGCTCGCTGCGGTCCTCGTCGAGCACGTCCTCGTCCTCGGCAGTCTCGATGATGGACTGCAGCTCCTGCGAGGCGGCCTCCTCGGGGTCGCCGTCGCCAGTGTCGCCGTGCAGGGGTCGCGTGATGAGGTGCACGAGCCCGACGACGAGCCAGATGACGGGGTACAGGATGACCGACAGCGCGCGGATGACATACGCGTTGCGCAGGGCGATGCCGTTGGCGTTCTGCTTGGCGACGATCTTCGGCATCGTCTCGCCGAAGATGATGACCAGCAGCGTCAGCACGACGGTGGACGCCCACGTCCACTGCTCGCCCGCGAGCAGGATGACGATCACGGAGCCGAGCGACGACGCCGCGATGTTGACCAGGTTGTTGCCGATGAGGATGGCGCTGAGGGTGCGGTCGAAGTGGTCAAGGATGCCGACGGCGGTCCTGGCGCGGCGGCTGCCGTCCTCGGCGGCGTTTTCGAGCCGCAGCCGGTTGGCCGATGAATACGACATTTCGGACGCGGAGAAGAACGCGGACAGCGCGATCAGCACGACCAGCGCGACAAAATACCACACGATGCTCATGCCGGCTCGCCCCCCTTCTCCGGGGCGGCCCCGGCCGCCGCGTCTGCCTCGGTCTCCTCCGGCAGCAGGCGCACGATGAGCTTGACGATGCGCTTTTGCTTCATGTCGGAGATGCGCACGTCCAGCCGGTGATAGCGGAAGCCCTCCCGCTCGCGCGGGATGTAGGAAAACTGCTCATACGTCCACTCGCCGAGCAGCTTATACTGCAGTTCCTCGTCGTCCTCGGGGTCGGTGTAGTCGAGGCGGTCGAACACCTCGCCGACGGTCATCTCGGCATCGACCTCGTAGCGGCCGCCGCCGAGCGGCACGAACGACTCCTCGACCACGTCGTCCTCGTCCCAGATCTCGCCGACGAGCTCCTCAACGATGTCCTCCACGGTCACGATGCCGAGGGTGCCGCCGTAGTTGTCGGTGACGATGGCGAGGTTGGCCTTGCGGCGGCTGAGCTCGGGCAGCACCTCGGCGATGAGGGTGCTCTGGTGCACGAACATGGGCTCGTCGAGCAGGGGCCGGACGTCCACGGCCCTGCCGCCGTTTTTGATGCAGGCCTTGATGTATTTGCGGATCTGCAGGATGCCGATCACGTTGTCAATGCTGTCGGCGTACACGGGCAGGCGGCTGTGGCGCTGCTCGCGCACGTAGGCGAGGATGTCCTCCGGCGGATCGTCCACGTCCACGGCGGCGACGTCCACGCGCGCCGTGATGACGCTCTCGACCGGCACCTCGGCAAACGACAGGGCCGAGCTCATGAGCTCGCCGCGCTCGGCGGTCAGCTCCCCGTCGTCAGTCATGTTTTCGATGATGTCGGCCAGCTCGTCCTCCGTCACGGTCACGGCGGGCTCCGTCCGGATGCGGCGGGCGGCGGCGTTGCCGAAGGCGGTGAGCATGGCGGACAGGGGCTTAAAGAGCACCATGAAAAACCGCAGCGAGCGCGCCGTGCGCATGGCCAGCCGCTCGGCGTATTTCTTGGCGATGCTTTTCGGCAGCATCTCTCCGGCGAAGAACACGACCACGGTCGTGATGAGCGTCGCGGCGGTGACGGCCCACATGCCCCACTGCCGCTGCACGGCCACGGTCACGAGCGTCGCGATCGTCAGGTGCAGAATGTTCGTGCCGATCAGCAGCGTCGTGATCGCCTGATCGAAGTGGTCGAGCACATACAGCGCCTGCTCGGCACGGCGGTTGCCGTGGTCGGCGGCGGCTTTAAGCCGGATGCGGCTCGCGGATGCAAACGCTGTCTCCATGACGGCGAAATAGGCCGCGCCAAGGAGCAGCACGATGATAACAGGCAAAAGATTCCATAAATCCTGCTTAGGGCCAGCGTCCATTGCGGATCATCACACTCCTGAATGCCTCCCCCGGCCGGTGCCTATCCGGGCGGGAGATAAATTAACGTTCATGATACCATAAAATGCCCGGCGCGTCAACGGGTTTTCTCCTCCGTGACGGCGACGTTGCCGGGCCCGGCCAGCTCGCGCAGCTCCTCGACGAGCGCGGGGTGCACGATGCAGCGGGCGGCGGCGCGGCGGCCCGTGTCCTCAAACACGAGCACGAGCTGCTCGTCGCCGGGGAACATTTCAAGGATGAGCTCGATGCGCTTCACGGCCGGGTGGTCCTTATCCGGCAGGCGCACCCAGAGGCGGTGCCGCTTCGGCGGCGCGGGCCGGGGCGGCGGGTCGCGGCGCGGCGGCGTGCGCAGGGTCTCAAGCCCCTGCTCCGTCAGCGGCAGGACCTTGTCCGCCACGAGCTGGGGGTCGGATTCGTCGCGCGTCGAGATGCGCCCGGCCACGAACAGCGCGGGGTTTTCCTGCGCCAGCAGGTCGCGGCAGGCATCGAGCGCGGGCGAAAACACGAGCACCTCCATGCTGCCGCCGTCGTCCTCGATCTGGAGGTAGGCCATGCGGGTGTTCTTGCGCGTGGCGCGCTCACGGCTGGCGGTGCAGATGCCGGCCAGCACGACGCGCTGCCCGTCGCGGTAGCGGTGCGCGGCCGTGGCCGGGGCGTGGAAGCTCGCAAGAATATCGCCCATAGGCGCGGCCTTGGCCTGCTGCGCGAGCGCGCGGTAGTCGTCCATCGGGTGGCCGGTGAGGTAGAGCCCCGTCGTCTCGCGCTCCATGGCCATGAGCTCCGCGCGCGTGAACTCCTCCACGTCCGGCAGCACGAGCTGCGTCGTGTCGGCGGGCTCGCCCCCGTCGTCCGGCGCGCTGAAGAGGTTCATCTGGCCGGTGAGGTTCATGCGGCTCTCGCTCGCGGCGCCGCCCAGCACGCGGTCGACCGACTGCATGAGCGCCTTGCGCTTGTAGCCCATGCGGTCGAAGCAGCCGGCGCGGATGAGGCTCTCGACGGCGCGGCGGTTGAGGTCGTGCCCGTTCATGCGGCGGCAGAACTCGTCAAACGCCGTGAACGGCCCGCCGATCTCCCGCTCGCGCATGAGCGCCTGGATGAGCCCGCGCCCCACGCCCTTGATGGCCACGAGGCCGAAGCGCAGGTCGCCCCCTTCGACGGTGAAGTCGGCGTCGGACGCGTTGATGTCCGGCGGCAGCAGGCGGATGCCCAGCTCGCGGCACTCGGCGATGTACTCCGTGACCTTCGGCGTGTTGTCGAGCACGGAGGTCAGCAGTGCCGCCATGTATTCGTGCGGATAGTTGCGCTTCATGTACGCCGTGCGGTAGGACACGATGGCGTAGGACACCGCGTGCGCCTTGTTGAAGGCGTAGCTCGCGAAGGCAAGGATCTCGTCGTAGATCTCGTTGGCGGTCTGCTCCGGCACACCGCGCGCCACCGCGCCGGGGATGCTGCGCTCGGGGTCGCCGTGCACGAAGGCGGCGCGCTCGGCCGTGATGACGGCCTCCTTCTTCTTCGACATGGCGCGGCGGATCATGTCCGCCTGGCCGAGCGAGAACCCGGCCAGCTGCCGGAAGATCTCGATGACCTGCTCCTGATAGACGATGCAGCCGTAGGTCACGGACAAAATCGGCTCGAGCAGGGGGTGCTTGTAGGTAATGCGCTCCGGGTGCGCCGAGCAGGCGAGAAACCGCGGGATGCTCTCCATCGGCCCGGGGCGGTAGAGCGCGATGACGGCGGTGATGTCCTCAATGCTGCGCGGGCGCAGCCCCATGCACACGGCCGTGATGCCCGCGCTCTCGAGCTGAAACACGCCGACGGTGCGCCCAGCGGCGAGCATATCAAACGTCTTCTTATCGTCGAGCGGGATGCGCTCGACCTGAAAATCCGGCACGCGGCGGCGCACCTGCCGCGCCGCGTCCTCGAGCACGGTGAGGTTGCGCAGACCGAGAAAGTCCATCTTCAGCAGACCCAGCTCCTCGAGCGTCGTCATCTGGAACTGGCACACGAGCGCGCCGTCGTTGCTGGCCAGCGGCACGTAGGCATACACCGGCTGCTCCGTGATGACCACGCCCGCCGCGTGCGTGGACGCGTGGCGCGGCATGCCCTCGATGGCGCGGGCCGTGTCGATGAGCTGGCGCAGCCGGTCGTCCCCGTCGTACATGGCGCGCAGCGTCTGTGACTGCTGCAGCGCCTCGTCGAGCGTGGTGTTGATGCCGCCGGGGATGGCCTTGGCCACGGCGTCCACCTCGGCGTAGGTCATGTTCATGACCCTGCCGACGTCGCGGATGGCCGCGCGCGCGGCCATGGTGCCGAACGTGACGATCTGCGCCACGTGGTCGGCGCCGTATTTGCGGATCACGTAGTCGATCACTTCCCCGCGCCGCTGCACGCAGAAGTCCACGTCGATATCCGGCATGCTCACGCGCTCGGGGTTGAGAAAGCGCTCGAAGTAGAGGTTATACTGCACGGGGTCCACGTCCGTGATGCCGAGGCAGTAGGACACGACGCTGCCGGCCGCGCTGCCGCGCCCGGGCCCGACGGGGATGTGCTGGGCCTTGGCGTAGCCGATGAAATCGCTCACGATGAGAAAGTAGTCCACAAAGCCCATGCGCCGGATCATGTTGAGCTCATAGTCCAGCCGCTTTCGCACCTCCGGCCGGTCGCCGTAGCGTTTGGCAAAGCCGCGCGTGCACAGCTTCGTGAGATAGGCGTCCGCGTCCGTCTCCCCCTCCGGCAGCAGGAAGCGCGGCAGGTGGTAGTGGCCGAACGTGAAGTCGAACCGGCAGCGGTCGGCGATGCGCTGCGTGTTTTCCACCGCGTCGGGGTATTCGTCAAAGAGCGCGCGCATCTCGGCCTCGCTCTTGAGGTAAAACTCGTCGTTCGGGAAGCGCAGGCGGTCCGGGCTGTCGAGCGTCTGCCCGGTCTGGATGCACAGCAGCACGTCCTGATCGTAGGCGTCCTGTTTTTTAATATAGTGTACGTCGTTCGTCGCCGCGAGGGGGATGCCCGTCTCGCGGTGGATGCGCAGCAGCGCCGCGCGCACGCGCGCCTCGTCGGTCATGTGGTGGTTCTGCAGCTCGAGGTAGAAGTTCCCCGCGCCGAACAGTTCCTGCAGCTCCACGGCGCGCGCCTTGGCGGCGTCATAGTCGCCGCGCAGGATCGCGCGCGGAATGTCGCCCGCGACGCAGCCGCTCAGGCAGATGAGACCGTCTGCATGCTTGTGCAGCAGCGGCCAGTCGATGCGCGGCTTGCCGTAAAACCCGCGCTCGAACGCGGCCGACACGAGATAGCACAGGTTGTGGTAGCCCGTCTCGTCCCGGCAGAGCAGGATCAGGTGCGTGTAGGCATCGTCCACGCCGTGGACGCGGTCGGTCATGCCGCGCGGGGCGACATAGACCTCGCAGCCGATGATCGGCCGGATGCCGGCAGCGACCGCCGCCTTGTAAAAAGCGACCGCGCCGTACATGACACCGTGGTCGGTGATCGCCAGCGCGGTCTGGCCCAGCTCCTTGGCGCGCTCGATGAGCGGCCCGATGCGGCACGCGCCGTCGAGCAGGCTGTATTCACTATGTACGTGCAGGTGTGCAAACCCCATCGTGCGTTCCTTTCAGTCGTCCATGTGAAATTCCATGAGTTTTTTCAGCCGGTAGTTCAGGCAGCTCTTCGTCACCGGCGGATACGAGAGCGTGGCGAGGTCGGCAAGGCTTGCCTCGGGATTGGCAATGCGCAGCAGCGCCGCGCTCTGCAGCTTTTCCGGCAGCACGTCGAGCCCGTAGTCGCGCTCGATGCGGCGGATGGCGTCGATCTGCTCCTGCGCCGCGGCGACGACCTTGTCGGCGTTGGCGGTGTCGCAGTTGACCTTGCGGTTGATGGAGTTGTTCATGGACTTCTCCACCTTGGCGGACATGATGTCCATGGCGGCGCAGGGCGCGCCGATCTTGGTCAGGAAGTCCTCGATGGCCTCGGACTTTTTAAAATAGAGCACGGTGTTCGCGCCGCGGTCGATGCTGCGCGCGGCAAAGCCCAGCTCCGTGAGCAGGGCGGCCGTCTCGCGGCTGACGCTCGCGTGCGCCGTGATGAGCTCGAGGTGGTAGTTCTTGCTCGGGTCGGTGACGCTGCCGCCCGCGAGGAACGCCCCCCGCAGGAACGACGCCCGGCAGCAGTCGTTTTCGAGCACGGCGAGGTTGATGTGGTGCGCGACCGTGCGCGAGAGGTCCGCGCCGAAGGCGGCGAACACCGTCTCGATAGCGGCGCGGTCGGTGATGGTCAGCACGTGGCGGCCGCCGGTCTTTTCCTCGGCCGGCAGGGCAAAGTGCGCGCCGAACGCGCGGCGAAACAGCTTCGGCAGCCGCTCGGCGAAGGCGCCGCACGCCGTGACGATGCGGATCTCCCGCGTCGTGAACGTGTGGCAGTACAGCAACACGCCGTAGGCCTCGGCCACGGCGCAGCAGTGGCGGCCGAGCGGCACGCGGCACAGCTCGTTTTTCACATCGGATGCAAAGGACATGGCGCGCCTCCGTCAGGTCGTCTTGGGAAAGTCCCGGTTGCGCAGGCGGACGTTGGCGTCGCGTGCGGCGAGGTAATCCGTCAGTGCCTTGGCCACGGCCACGCTGCGGTGCTGCCCGCCGGTGCAGCCGATGCCGATGGTCAGCGCGTAGCGCCCCTCGGCGGCGTACTGCGGCAGGAGAAAGTCGACCATGTCGGTGAGCTTCGTGAGAAAATTTTTCGCCACGTCGCTGCGCAGGACGTATTCCTGCACCTCGGCGTCCATGCCGCTCAGGGGGCGGAGCTTTTCGACATAAAACGGGTTCGGCAGAAAGCGCACGTCGAACACGAGATCGGCGTCGATCGGGATGCCGTACTTGAAGCCGAAGGCCACGACGTTGATGAGAATGTCGCGCCGGGTGCCCCCGTCGGCAAAATACTCGCAGATGCGCTTTTGCAGCATGGCGAGCGTGAGGCCCGTGGTGTTGATGACATAATCCGCGCGCTCGCGCACGGGGGCGAGCAGCTCGCTCTCGCGGCGCACGGCCTCGGGCAGGGAGCAGCCGCTCTCGGCCTGCAGCGGGTGCGGCCGGCGCGACTCCTTGTAGCGGCGCACGATGGCGCTCTCCGACGCCTCGACGAACAAAATGCGGTAGTCCACGCCCATGTTCGCCAGCTCCCCGAGCGCGGCAAAAAGCTCGGAAAAGCTCTCCTGGCTGCGGATGTCCGTCACGAGCGCGACCTTTTCATACCTGCCGCGCGTGGCAAGGCACAGCTCGGCAAACTTCGTCAGCAGCGCCGTGGGCAGGTTGTCCACGCAGTAAAAGTCCAGATCCTCCAGCACGTCGGCCGCGCGGCTCTTGCCGCCGCCGGACAGGCCCGATACGATCAGAAATTCCATCCCGTCACCCCCGGATGATCTTCACTTCCGGCTCAAGCTCCACGCCGGACGTGCGCAGCACCTCGCTGCGGATGTGGTCCATGAGCCGCAGCACATCGTCAAACGTGGCCCCGCCGCGGTTGACGACGAAGCCCGCGTGCTTCTCGCTCACCTGCGCGCCGCCGACGGCATAGCCCTTGAGGCCCGCCTGGTCGATGAGCGCGGCGGCGTAGCCCCCCACAGGGCGCTTGAACGTGCTGCCCGCGCTCGGCAGGTCGAGCGGCTGGCGGCTGCGGCGGCGCTCGCTCAGATCCATCATGCGCGCCCGGATCTCCTCCGGGTCGCCCGGCGTGAGCGCGAGCGTGCTGCCGAGCACGACGCAGTCCGTGTCGGAAAACACGCTGTGCCGGTAGCCGAAATCGTGCTCCGCACCCACGGCCTCGCGCAAATTCAGATCATGGTCGAGGTAGCGCGTCGCGGCCACGACGTCCTTCATCTCGCCGCCGTAAGCGCCCGCGTTCATCGACACCGCGCCGCCCAGGGACCCGGGGATGCCGTGGGCAAACTCCAGCCCCGCGAGCCCGCAGCCAAGCGCCGCCTGCGCCAGCCGCGCGAGCGGGATGCCCGCGCCCGCGCGCAGGTGCGTCGCGTCCGCGCGCGCCACATCCGCCATGCGCTCGCCCATCTGCACGACGATGCGGTCAACATTGCCGTCGGTAATCAGCAGGTTCGTGCCGTTGCCGATCAGGAGCGGCTGCGCGCCGCCGTCTCTCACGATGCGGCAGACGGCCGCCGTCTCCTCCGCGGACGCGGGGCGCACGAGCGCGCGCGCCGGCCCGCCGATGCGAAACGAGCAGTGCGCGCGCATCGGTTCGTATTCCAAAATCTCCAGCTCCGGCAGCTGCTCGCGCAGCGCGCGGACGATGGGGTCCAGATTCGTCATAACTTCCTGTTCCTTTCCGGGTCAGAACCCGATGCCGAGGTCGATGCCGCGGTCGTGCTCGTCGGCGAGCTTCTGCGCCGCGTTGTAGCCCATGCCCTTCTGGCGGTTGTTCATGGCGGCCAGCTCGAGGATGACCGCGAGGTTGCGCCCCGGTCCGACCGGGATCGTCACGCACGGCACGCGCACGTTGAGGATCTCGCAGTATTCGGTCGTCAGGCCCAGCCGGTCGTAGGCCCTGCCGTCCTCCCACGGCTCGAGCTGCACGACGAGGTCCACGCGCGTCTCGGGCTTGACGGCGCCGACGCCGTAGATCTGCCGCGCGTCGATCACGCCGATGCCGCGCAGCTCCATGTAGTAGCGGATCATCTCGGGCGCGGAGCCCATGAGCGTCGTGCGGTTGATGCGCTTGATCTCCACGGCGTCGTCCGCGACGAGGCGGTGGCCGCGCTTGATGAGCTCGAGCGCCGTCTCGCTCTTGCCGACGCCGCTGTCGCCCGTGATGAGCACACCCTCGCCGAACACCTCGACGAGCACGCCGTGCTGCGTCAGCCGCGGGGCGAGGTAGCTCGAGAGCGAGGCAATGAGGTCGGCCATGAACTCCGACGTGTCCTTGCGCACGAGAAAGAGGTTGCGGTCGTACTTTTCGGCCATCTCCAGGCACTCGGGAAACGGGTCCATGCCGTGGCAGATGACGAGACCGATGATGTTGTAGCGCATGAACTGCTCAAAGCGTTCGCGCCGCTGGTCGGGCGTGAGCGTCTCGAGATACGTGCTCTCGACGCGGCCGATGATCTGCAGCCGTTCGGGGTCAAAGTAGTTGTAAAACCCGGCGAGCTGCAGCCCCGGGCGGTTGACGTCGGCGGTGCGGATCTCGCGCGTGGCGTAGTCCTGGGCCGCGTGCAGGACGGTCAGCCCCTGCTCGGCGGCGATTTTCTGCAGCGCGACGGTATAATGTGGTGCGCCCATCGTGCGCGCCTCCTTTCCGGTAAAGCCGCCGGTGCGGCGGCGAAGTTGTTTCGTCCGGGGGGAGCGTCTGCTCCCCCGCATCCCATTGTACCCAAAGCGGCGGCATTTGGCAACGGCTTTTGCGGCGCGCCGGGCATTTTTTCCGGCCGCCGGACGGAAAATGCGCAGAAAATGTGAAAATCATCTTGCAATCGGCCGGGGTTTCTGCTATTATGAGAAAGCTGTTCTCGCAGACAATAGAGAAGGAGGTGCTTCAACCAATGGCAAAATGTCAGTTTTGCGACAAGGGCTTGAGCTTCGGCATCAAAGTGAGCCACTCTCACCGCCGCTCGAACCGCACTTGGAAACCCAATGTGAAGCGCGTCAAGGCCATCGTGGACGGCAAACCCCAGCACGTCTACGCATGCACCCGCTGCCTCCGCAGCGGCAAGGTCACCCGCGCTGTGTGAATTGCAATGATTGCACCGAACAAGGCTCGCCCGATTGGGCGAGCCTTTTTCGCATATTCGGGCATTGATTTTGCAGCTTTGCGCAGGGATGCACGCTGCTGCTTGCCGAGAGAATGGTCTCATTTCAAAGCCATTTGCGCCGCAGGGGAGCCCGAGTGGGCAAGGCCCGCCTCGGATGAGATTTTTGCATCGCCGCAAGGCAATGCCCCCGTCACGCCTCCAGCTCCCCCGCGCTGCGGGTCACGTCGTGGATCCACTTGCCGGAGCGCAGCCGCGGCAGACACAGAAAGATCTGCACGACCACGTCGATGGACATGAGCGGGTACACATACCGGATGTCGAGCTTCCACACCAGCGCCGCGAGCGCGGCCAGCGGCAGGCACACCGCATACAGCGGCCCGACGTCGCACAGCATCGCATAGCGCACGTCGCCGCCGCCGCGCAGCACGCCGACGATGTTCGTCAGGCTCATGCTCGACACCGGCTGCACGAGCATCAAAATCCCCATCATATACATCGCAATGTCGCACGCCGCGCCCTCCATGTGCATCAGCGGCAGGATGTACGGCCGCAGCAGCACGTTGCGCACGAGCGCGATCATGCCCATGCACACAAGGCCGACGGCGAGCGCCAGCCCATCGAGCACCCACGCCTTGCGCTGCACGCTGCCGCGGTTGCCGCGGCCGATCTCCCGCCCGATGAGCACGGCGGCCGCGCCGCCCGCGGCGAACGACGCCGGGGTCATCATGCGCTGCAGGTTCCCGGCGATGGTGTAGGCCGAGAGGATGGGTGTGTTGTCCGCCATGTGCCCCATAATGACCGTGTAGAGCGAAAACGCGAGCGACCACAAACACTCGTTGCACACGACGGGCAGGGCGTATTTGGCAAAGTCCTTTGCGATCACGCGGCCGGGGTGCAGCAGTGCGCGCGGCATGAGCGGCAGCCGGCGGCTGACATTGGCATACACGCACAGCACCGCGACCTCGAACGCGCGGCTGATGAGCGTGGCGACGGCCGCGCCCGCGCAGCCGAGCATTGGCGCGCCGAGCTTGCCGTAGATGAGCACCCAGTTGAGGAAGATGTTCAGCGCGCCGGACACGGTGAGCAGGATGGCGCCGAGGCGGGGATTTTCCGTGCTGCGCTGGGCGGCGATGTACACGCCGCTGATGGCGGAGAAGAAGTACGAAAAGCCGACGTAGCGCGTGTACGCCGCGCCGGGCGCGACGAGGTCGGCGTTGTTGGTGAGCACGCGCATGATCTGCTCCGGGATGCAGAACGCGGTGACGGCGAGCAGGCCCGTGATCGTCGTGGACACGAAAAATGCGATGCCCATCACGCGGTTGATGGCCTCCTGGTCGCCGCGGCCGTGGTATTGCGCCACGAGTACGCTCATGCCGCTCTGCACGCCGAAGATCATCAGCTGCATGACGTAAAACGGACTGTTGGCCATCGTCACGGCGGCGAGCGCCGTCTCGCCGAGTACGCCGACCATGAACGTATCGGCCATGGACATGGAAAATGTCACGAAATTTTGCAAGATCATCGGGAGCATGAGCAAAACGGCCTCCCGGATGAAGGCTTTTTCCTCGCGGATGAGACGCATGGGGCAACCTCCTTTGTGCGCAGTCTGTCTATCATACCATGGTTTCCCGCCGCGCGCAACCGGGCGTCCCGTTTCCCAACCGCCGGTCATTGACACCCGCCGCCCTTTGCGCTAAAATAACGCTGTTGTGCCCCCGTAGCTCAGTTGGATAGAGCGGCCGCCTCCTAAGAGAACCAAGAGCGTTCCCCGCCAGATGGGCGGTCGCCCTTAAAATGAAATATGCGCCAGTAGCTCAGTTGGATAGAGCGTCCGCCTCCTAAGCGGAAGGTCGGGGATTCGAGTTCCTTCTGGCGCGCCACAAACAACGCCGAAAGCCTTTGTTTTCAATGGTTTTCGGCTTTCCTTTTTTCTGCCGTGTTGGGCTGCTTGCTAATTGCTAATCGCAGGCTTTGTGTTTCGTGCTCAAGACCAATCACCTTTTCCGTATTTCCACGGCTGGCATTTTGCTAATACGCACCGCATTATCGACGGCATTTTCATTCGGTTTTCAGCCTGTTTGCTAATACGGTGCGTTTTGCTAATTTGCTCTTTGCTGAGAAAATCAGGCGTTATTAGCAAGCTGGACAGACTCCAAAGCCTTTTTGAGTAGTTCAGGATTGCTGGCAAGCAGGCTCGCAAGAGCTTCTGCATCAAGCGCGGGTGCGGCAGCAACGGGCGCTTCTTCTGCCTTGCCTTTGTAAAAGGATTGCTCCATCTCATCAGCAAGGCGACGGCGATCCTCATCGAGGATGTGCGCATAGCGCTTAGTCACCATATCGGGAGAGTTCCATCCGCCATCACCCTGCACTGCTTTCAGATCGCCCTTGGAGAGCCGAAGTTTTACGCCTGTACTCGTATGCCGTAAGCTGTGAAACACGACATTATCGACATTGATCGTCGGGTCGTTCAGGCCAATAAGGACTTCCTTGAATCGTTTATTCAGATGCTCGGTCATAATCGGACGGCCATTGGCTTGGCAGATAATCAGACCATAATCCATATAACCGTCGTCGCCAAGCTCCAGTTTCAGCTTCATTTGCATCTCTCTGAGCTTTTCGAGCTTCTTTGCAACGGTTTCAGGGATGTAGACGGTACGAATACTGCCCTCCGTTTTCGGCTGCTTTAAGACAATCACCGTCCGTGTGCCTGGATAGAGGTTTGGAAAGCGGAAAAGGATGTCCATTTTGGGCAGTTTTTCAATCAGTTTCTTATCAACACGGTCAATCACACGGTCGATGTATAGTACCTGATCACTCCGGCTAAAGCGCTCCCACTGCGTTCCGCCGACCTCGCCGCCGCGCATACAACAAGCAAATGCCAGCTGTATCGCACAGTGCATCACATATAAGTCGTAGATGTCGGTGCGGTCAGTAAAGTCCAACACTCTTTGCAGTTGTTCGGGAGTCAAGGCATCCCGTTTAGCCTCCTTGTGCTCCGGCAGTGTCGCATCCAAAAATGGATTTTTTGCAATGTACTCCCACTTTTTCGCCTGATTGAAAGCACATCGCAGAACCTTGTGGATGTCATGAATGGTTGAAGGGCTGATATGCTCCCGTTTTGGTTTGCCCATATTGGTTGCCGGCTCTGCTTCGTTCAGCAGAAAATGATAAAAGTCATCGACGGTCTTGGTGCGGATGCTGCGAAGTTTTTTGTCGCCCCAATAGGGATGGACATAATTTTCGAGCAAGCCGACATTTCCGTCATAGGTTGATGCCACCCATTTTTTCTCACCGTATTTCTCGATGAACTCATACAAGAACTCGCTTACGGTAATGTCATTGTGATCCACATGGGTGTTCTGTTCTTTCTCATATTCAATCGTTGCTTTGCGGGATTTGGCTGCCGAATAGCTCAGCCCCGATTCCCAGACTTGATGACGATTTGAACCCTCGCCCTCATAATAAACGACAGAATATGTTTTGCCTCTCTTTACGATTGAAGCCATATCAAATACCTCCGTTATCAGTGATATTGTCAAGCCACTCATCGAAAGAGCGTTTTGAAATTCTTATGGTTCTGCCGATACGGACGATTTTGAACTCTCCCGAATTGCACAGTTCATATGCTTTTCTGCGCCCGATATTCAGTATGGAGCGTATCTCATCGACAGAGTATGTCCGTTTTCCGACAGAGTATTTCGGTACAATCTGTTCCAACCACATAACTCCTTTCTCACAAGCGACTTGATTGTACCTGCTTGTCCTGTAAGACAAGAAGATTATATCACTCGAAAAGCGGAGCGTCACTTGTGCAAATTCAGCTTTCCAGATAAAACATCTGCTATTTGCGGACAATCTCATAATCCAGACCTTTTCTGCTGTTGCAGTAGGTGCAAGTGTCTTTTGCCGTTTGGTGCGGGTCGATCCTGCGCAAATAATAAGCACCCGTGCCGTAGAAATTGTCGGCGCAGGTGCTACAAAGGCAGAGGATCAGTTTTTTCGGGACGCTTTCAATCAGACCGATGCTGACCGCCAGCGCATGATTGATGCCGCAAATGTGCTTTTCGGACAGATGCCCAATGAAGTTGCCCAAGCGGCGCTTATCGACGGTGCGCAGCTGTTCCAGCAGGACGATAGAGGGCAGCTTCAAGCCGTCCTCGGCGTCGATGTAGTAGTGGGTAGGAAGTTTGGCTTTCACGCCGGTTTTGCTTGTAATGGAAGCGATAATGACCGTGGGGCTGTGTTTGTTCCCGACATTATTCTGAATGATCACGACGGGACGGTAGCCCTCCTGCTCAGAGCCGATGCCCCGGCCCAGATCAACGTAATACATATCGCCGCGCAAATATGTTTGGTTCATTCTGTGATGACCTCCTTTGTGTATTTAGGCGTTTCCGCCTATGTAGAGGTCAAGCGGCAGAACAGAATTGAGGTTGGTGAGAGATAAAACATTCTCTGTTTCGTCTGACCCGTCCCGCCGCTTGACCGTAGTATTTTGAAGAAAATCTATTTGTCCGCGACACCCCGATTTCCTATTGGGAAGTCATCAAGCGGCCGATGGCTGTCGGCTCCACGGGGATTTCACCCTCACGAGGTTCTCTCATGACCGCCCCCATTGCCTGCGACGGCTTCACGGTCGAAATGCCGCTTATCACGCTCGGACTGTGGCTGGACGGGAGTATCGTTAGCCCTATTGCCGGTCGTCGCCGGGGCGGGAGCCACCCGCCCGTGATAGCCGACTGTATATCGCTCCCCGCAATGCGGGTTGTGGCGCAGCCGCTAATGTGGCTCATGCTTTCGCAATGGCAATAGGAATGTGCTTGATGAATGGGTATTTGGTTGTCAAAGGCCATCCCTGCTTGCCGAAAAGGAAAACAGGCAGAGAGTTTTCGTACCTCTCCACCTGTTTCCTCACTTAAAGGCTATTTTTCAACCACCTATTCCAAAAAAATTTTTCAATCTTTTTTCGGCGGCCGCAACCGATTTTGCAACGGCCTGAAAAGTGCATCCCTCCATTCCTGCGATCTGCTCATAGGTCAAGCCTTGAAAATAGTAGAGGATCAACCTCCGCTTTTGTATTTCGGGCAGTTCGGAGATCGCTCTATGTAACTGCGCATATTCCATGCTCTGCAAAGCGCTTTCTTCGACCGTCGCCGGACGATGCATGGCCCGGTCATACAACGATGCCTCCGTAAGCTCCGATTGCTCATAGTGGCGATCCACTTCGTTCAGATAGGAGAGGTCGTCCAGCTCAAAGGAATCAAACAGCGCAAATACGGCAGCATTGATCTCAAGATGATGCCGATGTCTCTGTCCGTCCGAAAAGGTCAGCCAGTGGCGGCCGTCCCCGGTCGTGCCGATGGTATAGGGATTGTATTTGTCCTTCCTTCGTTTCGGATGGTTTCCATCCATGATATTTTCCTCCGTTTCGATTTGAATTTTGAAAATCCAAATCGTGCGGAGGACTGCGGCAGCCTACGCTGCAGACCGAAAAGCGCAGACATAGGAAAATGCATCTGCAGAAAGCGAAGGCCTGCAAAACAAGTGAGTATAATCTATATGGGGTGGCTGTTTTTACTACATATTTCATTGCTCGGAGAGCGCTTCTTGAGGAACTCACCATTCGCAACGCAGGCTATAGAATGAAATAAAACTTGCTACTTTTTACAGGGAAGGCGGTTTGCAAACAAATAAACACAAAAAATCCCTCCAATCTAAAAAACTCAGATTGGAGGGATATACGCGCAATGAATCAGCCCGCCAACATTCGTTTTTTTATTTGGCGGGATATATGATTTCGTATTTGTTGCATCGCTTATTTGCCGATACTTGTACAGTTGACATGAATGGCGCTGCTATAACAATTACTTACTATAATGAAGCTCCATTAACAAAAGTCAAGCCAAAAAACAAAAAAACATGCGAACATCTTAGCGGAGAGAAGGAGATCATTTTTCATGGTCATCTTTTGGAATTATATTTTCTAATAAATTCTATCAAAAATATAAAAACAGTATTGACAGAGGAAAATGGGTTTGTCATAATTACACCAATACGTTTCATTTTTTTACAGAAACGTACAAAATTTTACTTTGTGGGGTAAAGAAATATGAAAGAAGGCGTAAAGAAGAGCATATCCCTCATCCTTGTGCTGACGCTGCTGGTGCAGCTGCTGCCGGTGGTGGCATTCGGTGTCGGCGACGAAACAAACGATCTGGACATCAGTACAGACAGCGAAACGGTGTCCATGAAGGACGACGATGCGGAGATCGTCGGCGAGGAGGACGCGCTGCGCGAGGAATCCGTCAAGCATTTCCGGCTGCGGGACGGGGGCTACATGCTGGTGGAGTACGAGACGGCAGTGCACTACCAGACGGCGGACGGGTCCTGGGAGGAGATCGACAACACGCTGCAGAAAACCGGTCAGCAGTATGTTGCCCAGGCGGGAGACATGACGCGGAAATTTGCCGCGTCGCTCGACAGCGGCTTCCTGTTCGAGACGGCGTATCAGGGGCAGAGCGTGTCGATGTCGCTGGCGCGGCGCAGCAGCCGCGACGTTGTGGCGGTCGCGCCGGACGTTCCGGCAGCGGAGGAAACGGCAGCCCCCGAAGAAACAGCGGCACCGGAGACCGTCGACCAGCCGCAGGAGGCGGAGCAGACGGAGGCAGACCTTCCGCGAGCGCCCGCGGAAGCCGCGGCGGAGACGGATGCGCCGCAGCAGGAGACGGATGCACCGCAGCAGGAGACGGATGCGCCGCAGCAGGAGACGGCAGAGGAGCTGCCGCTGCTGGACGACGCGGCGTATACGTTGGTCACGTCCACGGCGGCGGCCAGGATGGAAAACCCGGGGGCCAAAATGCGCACCTTCAGCAAGCTGGCGGAGAAAGACAAGATCCAGCCGCAGAAAATCCGCTCCAGCGTTGCGTTCGACAACGTGATGGACGGTGTCAGCCTGCTGTACCAGAACTATGGATATAACGTAAAAGAGAGCATCATCATTGACAAACAGCAGGAGCAGTATGCCTACTCGTTTGTGCTGAATATGCAGGGCCTGACACCGACGCTCGAGGCCGATGGTTCCGTGCTGCTGCGCAGCGCCGGCGGCGAGGTGATCTACGAGATCCCGGCGCCGTCTCTGGCGGATGCCAACAACGTCACATCGGTGGAGGATGCCGCCTATCGGCTCGAGCGCATCTCGGGCGGTTATCTGCTGACTGTGGAGGCGGACCCGGAGTGGATGAACGCGCCGGAGCGCGCCTATCCCGTAACGCTCGATCCGACGATCCTGCTGCACAACAAGGGCAATGTCCTGACGACGTATATCCGTTATGCAGCCCCGAATTCTGTCGCCCCGAATGCGGCAGATCAATATTGTGGTTATATTGAGGATCGTTCGTACGGTTCGTGCGACATTTATATGAAATTGAATTTGCCCGAAATCCCCAGCGGTTGTGTTCCTGTGCGGGCAGAGATTGCGCTGTATCATGCAGGCTTCTTCGCTTCCAACCACTTTGGCGGAGCTGCACCCGACGGAAATCTAACAGTGGAAGCACATATATGTGACGGAACGGTGTCAAATGTGTCAAGCTTGACATGGAACGATGTATATGCTGGTGCATTATCTTTCGATCGCACGATATTGGATTACCAAAAGGTTAGTAAAGGCACACTCGGGGAATATATCACATGGGATATTTCACGAGCGATTGTTGAACGTTCCGTCACTGGTTCAGAGACAATCGGCCTAATACTCGAGACAATGGACTGCATCGAGAATTACCGTGTTGCCAACCTGATCGGCAGCGGATACCACGACTACAGCCCGTATTTTGCGGTGTACTACCGCAACCCGGTCGGGCTGGAGAGCTACTATACCTATCAGGAGGCCTCGGCAGCAAAAGCGGGTGATCTCTCCATCCAGAATTTCACGAACCAGTTCACGCTGGACCGCACGGATGTCTCGCTCTCTCTCGAGCCGGCATCCTACGCGCTGCGCCACATCTACAACAGCGCATATTCCGGAAGCTGGTTTTCGGAGAACGGATCGGTCGGCCTGCACACGCGGAATTTTTCTTCCATGCACATCGGCATCGGCTGGAAGCTCTCCGCGCAGCAGACGGTGGTGGAGTGTAAGGTCGGCGACAAGACGTACCTGGTCTATAACGACGAGGATGGCACCGAGCATTACTTCAGCAAAACGGCGACCAATACCTATGAAGATGAGGACGGCCTCGGCCTGAAGATCGTCAGGTCCACCAGCGGCGGCAACACGATCTACACCATGACGGACATGGACAAGTACCGCACATGGGTGTTCCACAACGGCTACCTGATCTCCATCACGGACAACAACAGCAACACGATCTATTTTGCCTACAATGCGGCATACGGCAGCGGCAGCGCGTGGAAGCCGGTCAAGGACGCTTCCACCAACCGGCTCGTGCAGATCGTCATGGCCATTCACGACGGCGCAAGCCAGACGGTCGCAAACCTGACCTACAGCGGCGACCGGCTCTCCAGCGTGACGGACTACGCCGGCCGCACCACGAGCTATACCTACGACTCTGCCGGACACCTGACGCAGGTGACGTATGCGGACGGCACGTGTGCGTACTACCAGTACGATCCGGCGAACGGGACCATGATCACGCTATATGACGGCGAGGCGCAGTACGGTCTGGAGATCTCGTACATTTTCAATTTCGGCGTCCGATCCACGTTCCGCGTGCGGGAATTCACCGCTGGCAGCGCGCCGGCGGACGGTCAGCGGCAGTATGGCAGTGCCTTCCACGCCTACCGCGACGGTGTGCGGCAGACATCGTACCGTTTCTACGGCCCGGATCATACCCGAGATACCGCGGACGACACGATCACCAGCTACATTCTCGACTATACCGGCAAGACGATCTGCGCCTTTGACAGCAACACGGACCGCTCGGAGCTGCTCGGCGTCAGCGCCGCCAACTACACGAGCAACAACGGCACCAGCAAAACGAACAACCGCCTGACCGGCGCAGCGGCCATGGGCACATCGTCGCCAAACCTGCTGTCCAACTCCGGCCTGGAGACCTGCACCGGCAACGCCGCAGACGGCTGGGCGCAGCTGCCGTTCAGCACGTCCGCCTCGGCGGGCACACAGTCCGGAAACCGGACGCACCTCGGCAGCGCCTCGATCCAGACCACGGCGCCCGGCAGCGGCATGTATCACGAGGCCGCGCTGCAGGCAGGCACGACCTACACCTTCTCCGGCTACGTGAACACGTGCGACATGACCGCGTTCGATTCGGGCGGCAGCGTGTATCTTGCGGCGCTCACGGCCGACCAGATCGCCGATCTGTCGCAGGCGAGCCGCTCGCCGTGGAAGAGCGAACGGGTGAACTACCAAACGGACGCCTCGGTCAGCCGCGGCTGGGAAAAGGTCAGCGTGACCTTCACGCCGGAAACGTCGGGCACATACTACATGGCCTTCCTGCAGGACAAGGCGGACGGCACGGCCTATTGCGATGACCTGCTGCTCGAAAAGGGCGAGGCCGCGTCCGAGATCAATCTGGTGCAAAACGGCAGATTCTCGCAGCTCGTCAACGGAAAACCGGACTTCTGGACCGCCAACAAATACACGATCACCAACGAGCACCCCACCGGCCAGCCGAACAGCAAGTCCATGCACATCGGCAGCACGATGAACGGCTACGCGCGCACGCATCAGGTCATCCCGCTCAATCTCCCGGCAGACGAGGCGACGTTCCTGCTCTCCGGCTGGGGCAAGGCGACGAGCGTCGGCGGCACGGCCCGCAAGCACGTCCACGGCTACGAGCGGTATTTTGGCCTTGTCGCAGAGATCGCCTATACCGACGGCACGACCGAAAACCAGTACGTGAGCTTCAACGGGGACTACGCGGGCTGGCAGTTTGCATCGGGCGTCATCGTGCCGGGC
>PPYE01661799.1_pt1 | contig 98893 bp, 105 predicted proteins | sample 1559881 | NCBI WGS metagenome assembly PPYE01 (sample SAMN08240022, study PRJNA423297) | Human gut metagenome, whole genome shotgun sequencing project.
TAAAGCGGGCCTGCACCGCGAAGGAATATCTCTGATTTCCGCGTCCGCTTCGCCATAAAGAAGTCTTTTGCTTTACAAGTGTATCATTCCAACAACTACAAACTTTTATGGATGATCCTAAAACGAACCAAAGCACCCCAGATTCTTTCCGGCGATATTGTCGCAATGACTTTCATTGGCAAACTGGTTTCTGTATTCGTCACAATCTACACGATCTTCGTTGTTGCAATCGTGACAGGTGTTGTGGTCAATTATTACGGACAGATCGTAGAGATGCAACGTCGTGAAACAGCAATGATGTTCCTGGATAAATTAGAACGTCTCCCGGAACTTTCCAAAGAAGACCTGGAAGACATCTCAAAAAGAGTACAAAAATTCCGCTGAGTGTTCACTCAACGGAATTTTTGCTTTCCACTTTTTCTTATCTTTATGTCTTCTATTTCTCGGATACTTCTGAGTTTGTATCTCTCACCTGCGGAATTAATGAAGCTGCCAGTTTCCCTTTTCCACGATGTGTCAGATATAAAATTCCAATTACAGAAAATACAACAGCTCCGACAAAATTCACCATAAGATCTTTCATTGTATCTACGATTCCAATGTCTAAATATCCGCCCAGATTCCAAGTCTCACCGTTGATCACAACGGACTGAACATCTACATTGATCGGGATATTTGCTCCTGTCGGATTCAGCTTTACTGAATTGATTGCCGGAACAATCCAGTCTTTCTGCATATCCATTCCGAAGAACCAATCCATACTGAATTCAAAGAACTCCCACAAAACACCAACTGTCATTGAAAAACAAAATGCAAAAAATGCCACAAAATATGGGGACATCTTAATTGAGAATCGATCACTTCGGTTGAATAAATCAATCAGTGCAAACCCGATGGCTGCCATCAAAAATCCATTCGTTGTATGCAAAATGGTATCCCATACCGGAATCTTTACATAAAATGCATTGATTTCTCCAAGTATCTCTGCCGAAAAGATAAAGATCAGAATCACCGTTTCCAAACCAACCGGAATTGTCACTCCAAGTTTCTTATCAATAAACTGTGGCACCATAAATAAAATCAATGTTAGAATCCCAAGAAACATATTGTGATAGTTCCCAAGAAAGAATTGTCTGATAATTGAGACAATAACCAACATTGTCAGTATCATCTGGACTCTTGTTCTATTTCTTGCTTTTTTACTTAATTCGCTCATTTCTTCCCCTCCTTTTTCTCTCAACACATGCGGTCAAAAACACTTTTTATTGCATATTTAGGATATACCGCATCTTTTTTCAACAAAAGGTGTCAGGCCGAAGTTTAAAATAACAGTTTCCACATATGCCTGACACCTTTCTATCTATCGTTTATAGATTCACTTTTATTTTACTTCTGTTTTCTTCTAATAACATAAATCATTCCACCGATCACTGCGATTGATCCTGCAATCATCAGAATCCAGATGTAGCTGATGCTGTCTCCTGTCTTTGCTGTTTTCACCTGTTTTCCTGACACTGAAGTTCCTGTTGGTTTCTTTCCGGCAGTACCTGTCGATGTTTCCTTCGAATCGGTTGGATTCTTTGTTTCTTCTTTCTTCACGATCTGATACTCTATCTGATAGTCTGTATCCTCTCCGTGAAGCACATAATTATCACTCTGTTCGCCGATCATTCCGACAATAGTGGCTGTATATGTTCCGGTCTTGATTTCATTTCCACCTTCTACAACCGCCTTGCAGTCATCTTCGAACAATACCCCTGTAAATTCTGCAGACACATTTGCTTCTTTCCCTGTATCAATCACAGTTCCGTCCGTATTCCATGCAACGCCCAGTGGTTTTGGCTGTACCTGCAGCGTTCCTGGTTTAAACAGTACTGTGTAATTCACATTATCTGCTGTCAACGGAGTTTTTTCTGTAATATCATAAAGACCGACCTTACAGTTTTCTTTTTCTGCATTTCCTGCTGTCAATGTGACATTTATTTTCAAATCCTCTAACTGATCATCCCCTGCCAGACTTCCATCACTGATTGACCAGGTATACTCTGTAATTGTCTGTCCATATTCTTTCTCCATACGGTCCGGTCTGATCGTAAGCTTTCTCGGCAATACAGTTACAGGAACTGATGACGTAACTGTTTTATAATTCGGATTAAATGGAGTGAAGATCATCTCCTGCTCACTCTGGTTCTCTGCTACCGTAAGCATTGCAGTATTATCTGCAAAACGAAATACACCATTACCTGACTGACCTGTACGAACTGCCTTTCTCAAGCTATCTCCATAAGTCACTTCTACTGTAGGGAAAGTCACTTCCGGATCTGCCGGAAGAATCTCATATTTCCATACACACACACGTCTCATGCCGGAAAAGATATAATTCGCATTTGTCAGTCCTATTGCAAGTGCTTTATAAGAGCCGACTTCTGTACGCTGTGCATTCAGCAGTCTCTTAATCTCACAGCTGTCATTTTCTAAAAGGCTGTCTGCTTTCACGTTTGCTTCTATTCCACATGCATTTCCTGTATATGTATACTGTGCTGCCGCATTCCATTCTATCTCTGCTTCCTTTGGTGATACATTAAGGAATGCTGGACGAACTACAACATCATAATTACTATTTGATGCATTATCTTTCAGAATAACATATTTTCCTGCATTTCCATAAGCACCAAGAATGTCATCTCCATCTTCATCTGTTGTACTTCCTGACAAAATATCTTCCTGTACGATTGTTGTTGCTTTCAGTGTCAGTCCAAGACTATCAACTGTATCTCCCGGAAGAAGTTTCTCCTTTTCTGAATCACTGATCGTAAATGTAAGATCTTCACTTGTCAATATCTCTCCGTATGTCTTTGCTTTCTTTTCTGCATTGACAACAATTCTCCGTGCACTGCTGCTTTCATCAATCGCTTCACTTTGCAACTGTTCTATCTCCTGGATTTCCATTTCATCTGTTGCATTTGCTGAAACGACTTCCGACTTTTTCACTGTTTTTACCGGAACGCACATAGTAACACTTTTGTATTTTTTATTATCTGCCGGCTGAAAGATCAGTTCAAATTTTGTCTGATCTGTCACTTCCTGATCTGTCACAACATGATCTGCATCTTTGAATACCCATGCCCCTGCCGGTGCATCTTCAATCCCTTTTAATTTAGCTTCTGCCAGTGTCTGACCATATTCAACTTCTACTTCCGGTGTCGGAAGCTTTGGTTCAAATATCATGTTGCTGTTTGTCTCATAGATCAACCGTGCCATTGGATCATCAATAAAGTTAAGCATTACCGTTCCAAGAAATCTATTATCAATACAGTTCTCTTTATCTGTATATAGATCCGGATTGATATGTCTTGTCATATTCAGTGGAATTCCGTTTGCACAAGAAGTATAATTAAATACCCACGAATTATACTCAATCGGGTGGCTCTTATCCTTTCCTGTTGTCTGTTTCATTGCTCCTGCTATATATTCCCACTTCTTTGAATAAATGTCACAGTCATAGGTATTATATGCATCTTGAATATATACTCGATTTTTCCCGTCATCATAAGTTTTATATGCATACTTATAATCTCTATAATTTACATCATCCCAGTTTGCAAGATTAAGTCCCATTGCCTGTGTCTGCCAGTCTTCGTAATTCTGAGTTAATTCGAATCTTCGGATAAGTACAATTTTTCCACGAGCTTCCTGCATTGATGGAATATCTCCGTCACTGTAGACTTTTTCCTTATTTTTTTCCACAAATTCTGCGACTGCATGCTCTAGTCCTACAACAGAACCAGCATCTGGTTTTATTGTAAGAATGATTGTTTCTGAAGGATGCTTTTCCAGGAAATCAAGTGATGTATTAAAAATTGACTGTAATCTAAGATGGCTACCATCTTTTTCTTCGCATTGCCATATTCCCTTTCCATGTACGATCAACACGTCTGTCGGAGATGCTTTATCTTTTGTTGCATTTCCTCGTATATCAAAACTACGTGCACCCACATTCAACTGCTCATCATAATAAAGATTCTGACAAGATGTGCCTGATACCTGTGGTATAACATCCCCTACAACTCCTGCTGTTCCTGTATCATGTGTTGCCGGAATATTTACAGATGATAAAAGTGCATCATCCGGAATATTTGCCATCCAGTTTTCTGCATAATAGTACTTCGTCTTCTCTGTGTTTCCTGCCAAAATAGACAGATCTATTTTCGTTCCTTGTTCTCCAAGCTTTAATCCATTAACAGTCTCCTGAATGTACAAACCACTTCTTGCATTCTGAATCAGGTATGTTCCATCCGATTGTTTGAAAAAGCGCCAAAGTTGACTTGTATTTTGATTATGGCCAAATTTTTCTTCTACCCACAAATTAATAGTAGCATTTATTCTTCCCGATTCTGATTGCACATCAAGAGCAAGTCCTGTATCTTTTTCTCCTTCTGAAATGCTTTCGATTTGATAAGCATTATAATCCTTAACCCAGGTCAGCTTCCATTTACTTGTTGTTCCCATTGTATAAAAATGAGGAAGTGCACCAGGAACCAGACTATCCGCCATTCTGTTTAAAGCTGCCAGTTCTCCGGCTTTGCGAATCTCACAGACGGCTGTTGTATCATCTTTGTGCAGTACCTGACTTTCCTTTCCCGTAAACGGAACCACGGATTTTGTAATCAACCAGACTTTTCTATTTTTCTCATCTGTCTGAATGATCTTTGGATTGTTATTATTCAGTTTTCCTTCATATCCGATCCATTTTCCACTGTTTCTATTTTTAATATAGTACCTCGCATTTCCATTTGCATCATTACCAATATAGTAAAATGCAAACTGACGGTGATTGTTTCCCTTTACTTTACTGTCTGAAGACTCCCATAAATGAAGTACTGCACCGTTGTTTTTACTTTTACCATCTACATCTGCAAAACGATCCGTTCCATCAACTTTAATATGTTTAATTCCATACCATTCATTTTCTATATGATCTAACCGAAAACGACAATTATCTCCTCCTGAAGTATCCAAATGAACTACACTGTTTTTTTCTGCACTATCGTTTACATTCCAGCGATATCTCGTATTTTCCTCAAGTGTAATAAATAATTCATTTCCTGTCTCCATCGTCTGTACACTTTTCCCACCGGAATTCTCTGCATTTACACTGACTGGTATTCCTGTAAGTGTGATTGTCATACATATGAGCACTGCCATTATTCTTTTGATTTTTTTCATGTATTTCTCTCCTCCTCATTGTATTTAGGCAACTACATTTCTTTTTATTATATTTTTGATATCTTTTTTTACAATATTTCTGACACGAATTGCCCGAAAATGGCACGAATTGTCATTCTGTGGTATACTAGTTTTAGATTTTGACTTAACTATCTGCTTGTTATCGGTCATGTGTGGTGTGTAAAGTAATATTTGCTTCAAGCAGATACAACTCTGGGAGGATTTTCATATGACAATCGCTATTGTTGATGATATTAAGGAAGAACGTGTTCTGCTGCGAACACGGTTAGAAAAGATTTTTCATCAGAAAGATATGGGATTTCATTGCTGTGAGTATGAGAATGGGGAGGCATTTCTTGAAGCTTCGAAGGATCAGGACATCACAGTTTTATTTTTGGACATTTATATGGATGGTGCAAATGGGATTGAAATTGCAAAGGAATTCAGGAAATCGAATAAAGACTGTCTGCTGATCTTTACAACAACATCCTCGGATCATGCGTTGGAAGGTTTTCAGGTTCGTGCCATGCACTATCTTGTAAAGCCCTATACCGAGGATGAACTTTCTTCTTTAACTGATGAGATTTTGTCCAGAATCCCAACTCCCGAGAAAACACTTCCATTGAAAGTAAATGGGAGTGAATTTCAAGTACCGTTTAAAACGATCGTCCATGCGGATCATTTTTCTCATATGATCCACATTCATACAACTGCAAAAAAAGAACTTGTCATCCGACAATCCTTCAGTTCTTTTACTGCTCCATTAAAAGAAGATTCCCGCTTTTTTGTCTGCAACAGGGGAACGATCATTAATATGGAACATGCAGTTGATTTTGATGGAACGATGTTTCTATTGGATGACGGAAGCAAGATTGCTGTCAGTCGAGAACTAAGCAAACTGGCACGACAACACTTTATGGATTATTTATTTCAAAGGGAGGATTTCTAATGCGTACAATAATTTTTCAGGCTTTGGAATTTACAGTTCTGATTCCGGGCATGTTGCTTGCATATCTCCCTGTGAACTCATCTTTAAAGCAAAAACCTAAGAAAATGATTGCCTGGATGCTTCCTCTTCTTGTCATAATTTCTTTTTTGAGTGGATTTGTATGCAACAGATTTCATTTATCAACAAGAATGATTCTTCTGCCGCTTCTGTTTCTTACGTTTATCCTGTATCAGGCAACACTGCGAATCTCACTATGGAAATCCGTCAGCATCTATCTTGCTGTCTGTGCAGTTTTTTCTTGCTTTAACAGTCTCGCAAGAGCAACGTCTGCTATGCTTAGCTTTAATTCTGAAGAACAGGCTTTTTCTGGATTCTCCGTATTTGCTGTCCTATATAACATTTTCTGTATCCTTTTTGTTATATTGATCTGGCATCCGGCTTCTCACGTTGTCAAGGACATGGTCGAGGATGAAAATCTTGCCCAGACATGGTATGTATTCTGGGTACTTCCGGTTCTTATCATCGGATTGAACCTTGTTCTCATTCCAAAATATAATACGATTCTGCACACACAGCGTTTCTTGCGCGGATACATTGTGATTGTTTACGCCCTTCTTCTTATTCTCGCACTGTTTTACACAATGTTTCTGATGATGGCTAACATTTTGAATAAAAACCAAAAACTGCAGCAGGAAAATCTGTTTCTTTCTGTACAGCAGGAACGATATGAGAATTTAAGATCTGCAATCGAAGAAGCAAGGCAGGCACGACATGATATTCGTCATCATTTCGTTCAATTATCTGTCATGGCCGAAGATGGTAATCTCGAGAAGATAAAGGACTATCTGCAGAACGCAATGGATAAAATTCCTGGCTTTGATTTTCATTTCTGTGAAAATCAGTATGTTGATAATGTGATCGGATATTATTATGCGTTGGCTCAGAAAGAAGAGATTCCGTTTGATGCACGTGTCGATCTGCCTCAGGAGCTTTCTGTAGATGAAATGGATCTGTGTCTTATCCTTTCAAACCTTCTTGAAAATGCATTGGAAGCCAGCCGCAAGACTACAATGTCACGGCAGCAGATTTTGCTTGAGATCCGCCAGCATTCAGCTTCTCTTCTTTTAATTCGGGTTGAGAATAATTTTGATGGAATCATCAAAGAAAAGAACCATCTGCTCCATTCTACCAAACGGAAAGGTCTGGGGATTGGTACCCAGTCTGTCCGCAGAATGGCAGAAAAGAACGATGGTTCTTGTAATTTCACTTATGAAAATGGAGTCTTCACTGCAAAGATCATGCTTCGTGCTACTCTTTAGGTTGCTCCTCTTTAATATGTAAAGCGAAGGGCTTTTGATCAGTCTTTCGCTACTTCGAGTTTCTTTTTCCCAGAAAGCATTTTATGTCCTGAATAAATAGCCATCCGGCTTCTTCCTATTATTTTTAAATTTGTATTATTGAGTGGATACGCTGTGGAGTCAGAAAAAACTTCTTACTGCGACTGCCAGCGGAAAGCAGCGTGTTCCTGAGCAGGTGCATTAGCAGGGCTCTAAAGCGGGCCTGCACTGCGAAGGAATATCTCTGTTTTTCGCATCCGATTCGCCACAAAGAAGCTTTCTGATTTACAAGCGTATCTCTCCAACAACTACAAATTTAAAATACAACCACCAGCAGCATTTTAAATTGTTCTTGTCCATAAACTGCATGTGGATGTTTTGCCGGCATTACAATCGATTCTCCTTCATGAAGAATATATTCTTCTCCATCAATCGTAATCTTTCCCACTCCGTCCAGGCAGGTTACAAATGCGTCTCCACCGGATTCATGTGTGCTGATCTCTTCATCTTTATCAAACGCAAATAAGGTTACACTGAGATGCTCGTTCTGTGCCATCGTCTTGGAAACGACCTGGCCTTTCTGATAATCAATCTGCTCCTTTAATGTTACTACTTCTGCTTTTTCAAAATTTTTAATTCCTGCCATCTTTTTTCCCCTTATAAAATTCTTCCGTCAATCGAGATCGTTACGACCTGCCATGGAAGAAATTTCCCACTATTTTTTAAAGCTTTTACTGCTGCATTCTCCAATCCGCCACAGCATGGTACTTCCATTCTGAGTACCGTCACACTTTTTATATTATTTTCTGCAATGATCTGTGTCAACTTTTCACTGTAATCAATTTGATCTAATTTAGGACATCCGATCAATGTTATTTTTCCTTTCATGAACTCTTCATGCACATTTGCATAAGCATATGCAGTACAATCTGCAGCAATCAGTAATTTTGCATCTTCAAAATATGGTGCATTAACAGGAACAAGTTTAATCTGACACGGCCACTGCTGAAGCTGGGACTGCACCGTCTCCCGAGATACCTCTTCCTGTAAACCACGCCTGTTAAATTCGCGGATTGCCTGTCCAGGGCAACGATGCACAGCGGAATGAAGTTGATCTGCTTTATGGGTTTCTTTTCTTTCCATATTAGCTTTTACTGCTGCCTCATCATATGCCGCAGCTTCTCTTTCTATAAAACTGATCGCACCGGTCGGACAATTTGGAAGGCAATCTCCCAGTCCGTCGCAATAATCATCACGCATCAGTCTTGCCTTTCCGTCAACCATACCGATTGCCCCTTCATGACAGGCGGTCACGCATATTCCACAGCCATTACATTTTTCTTCATCTATCTGAATCACTCTTCTTATCATATTATATCTTCTCCCTTCAATTTCTATTGCAATTATATTATAATAAATTTAATATTTATGTGGTTATAACCACGAAAGGAGATTTTTATGAAACTTTTCCACACTCCGCTTTTCCTTGGAATCACAGAATCCGAATTTGAGACCATGAAAGAATTACATTCCATGCGTTCTTCTTTTTTCTTTAAAAATGGAACTATCTTTCATACCGGGGATCTGATCCACGAAATCGGAATCATTGAATCCGGTAGCGTAAATATTGAAAATATTGATCTTTTAGGCAATAAAAGTATTTTAAGCAATATTTCACAGGGGCAGATTTTTGCCGAAACTTATGCAATCTGCCATGAACCGATGCTGGTCGATGTCGTTGCTATAGAGGATACACAAGTTCTCTTCGCTGATCTTGATATTCTCCTTAGCAATCGGTATGCTTCTCAGCCATGGCACGCAAAAATCATGCAAAATATCCTGAAGCTTTCGGTACAGAAAAATCTGGTTTTATCGAATCGTATTTTCTGTACTTCTGCTAAAACGATCCGCTCCCGCCTTTTAACTTATCTGTCCATGGAATCTGTCAAAGCCGGGAATACTACCTTTCAGATCCCCTTTGACCGACAGCAGCTCGCTGACTATCTAAATGTAGATCGTACTGCCCTTTCCAAAGAACTTGGGAAAATGCGGACTGATGGGATTCTCGATTTTTATAAAAATAAGTTTACGCTGCGGTCTTTCTGAATCCCTGACTGACCGCTGCATAAACTTTTCCTTTGTCTTTTCCTCTTCCGGGATACATTCCCGGCTATTTTTTAATCTTATATGTTCAGACTTTTATCTTTCTGCCCACTTGTTCTCCCAGCTTCACCAGCGTCTCATACCCGGCTTCTGTATTCCGGATCAGATCTTCATCCGGCTGTACTTTGCCCGGTTCTGTCATCAGGATCACAGTTGATCCCCCAAACTCAAACATTCCCTTTTCTGTTCCACGGCAGACCCTGCAGTTTCTCTGCTCATGATTTTTGATCTTTCCTACCATCAAAGCACCAACTTCCATCATCAGCACCGTTCCAAGAGTTTCTGTCTTTAACAGACAGTATTCCCTTGCATTCATTTTGTAGATCGGACAGGCATCATTCGCCACCGGATTAACTGTATGAAGGATTCCTTTTATCTTCTTCTGCGAAGACTTTATTCCATCTGCCACATAGCAATAGCGATGATAATCATCCACCGTCAACCGCAGGATATAGATCCAGCCACCATAATAATGCTTTGCCAGATGTGCGTCCTGAAGTAATTGCTCTGCTGTATAAGCCGTATGCTTGATCTCAAATTTTCCTTTTTCACAGATCGGATATACACTCACTTTTCCGTCACACGGACTGATCAGCACTTCTTCATCCATTTCCACCGGACGTTCTTCTGCTTTGATCTTTCTTGTGAAAAATTCATTATAAGAAGCAAACTCCTGCTTTTCATATTGACTGAGATTGATCTGATTCTTTTCAACAAATGGACGGATTGCCACTGCAGAAAGTCTTGTACTCAGAAACGTTCCGCCAAGCTTTGATACCCAGGGACTGAGAAAAGGACGGATCAGAAGTCTTGTCGCGGTATGCGTATAAATAAACTTCAGCAGCCTGTCCTGTCCCGTTGTTCCCTTTGTTCGGTTTCCATTTCTATCTACATAAATCATCGTTTTCTTTCCTCTGTATCCTGCCTTACTGACATACATGTAAAATTTTAAGTACTGCGGCTGCCACTATTACTACCAGCACTACCAGTGTTGCATTTTTCGGCTTTCTCAATTTAAAATCAGTAATAAATAAAAGTCCGACTACGAGTACCGCTGCATGAAGTGCTACCATAAACTCTTTTCCAAGCAATGGGCGGAACACTACAACCAATGGAAGAATGATCGCCATGGATGTAATCGGAAGTCCCTGATAACATGCACGCTTCTCATCGGTCTCTTTCTGTCTGCACTCTTCCGTCACATTAAACCATGCCAGACGGATCAGTCCTGCAAGGACATAGAACATCAAGATCACCATTCCGATCGGGCCTCTCATCCCAATACAATAACAGATGATCGCCGGTCCTACCCCGAAACAGACGATATCACACAACGAATCAATCTGGATTCCAAAGCATTTTTCTTCTTCGGTACGATCCTTTTTCGTCCGTGCGATCTTCCCGTCAAACATATCACACAATCCCGAAATTGCCAGACAAAGCACGGCCAGATTCAGATGTCCGTTTACTGACAGCATCATTCCCCCGATGGATACCATCAGACTTACATATGTAAGCACTACCGTATAATCATAAATTCCCAACATTTTCTCTCACCTTTTTCCCTTTTCCTATAGTAAAATTAGCCACGATCGTAAGTACTGCACTTACAAGCAGCTCTGTATAATATCCAAGTCCTCTGCTTAAAATCATTCCCGGAAGAAGCAGCCCCGTTCCAAAGATTGGTGCAAAGATAACCAGGAACAGCTTTTCGCTGATTCCCATTCCGCCCGGAAGTGGCAACATATCCACTGAAACCGAGATGGTTGACTGAAGCAGAATAATCAGCCACGCACTCTGACCTGACAATCCAAATGCCTTATATACAAACCATGTAGCTGTAAAAAGTGCAAATCTCTGAAACAACGTAATTCCAAATACATTTACCAGCACTTTTACATGATTCTTCAGATACACTGCCGTTTCCCGGTACTGATCCATGGAGGCATTGAGCCTGTCAAGCCTGGACTGCTTCCTTTTCATCAGATGCATCCGCTCAAGAAGTGCCATTCCTTTTACAAGGATTGTTCTTGCAAGTACCGGATGAAACACAAGGATCAGCATTGTCACCACGCAGAAAACGTTCAGCCCCGTTCCAAGATAAAAAACGTATCTGACATCATAAAGATATTTATGTATAAATCCCTGCCCGAAAAAAGTCACCACAACTCCGATGACAACCAGCACCAGCTTATACGTGATCGTTACGATCATAAGCACCAGTGTTGACACCGGAATCGGGATCTTTTCCTTTTTCATATAATAAATCTGTGCAGGCTGTCCCCCCGAAGCAGACGGCGTAATACAACTAAAGAAAAATCCAACAGACGAAAACAAAAAGCAGGTCCACTTTTTTCTTTTGATTCCAAGAGTTCTCATCATATAATAGATAATGATGGATTCTCCCCATATAAATACGATCACGCATATAAATCCGGGAATGAGCCACAGCAGATTCACGGTCTTCAATATCCTCGCAATCTCTCCAAGATCTTCCCCGTGGAAGACTCCATAAATTGTACCGGCGAATACAAGGATCAGAAATACCACATTAAACGCCATCTTTTTCTTATTTTCCATGATTTTATCGTCCTAATCTTCTGCTTATACCGACAGATATCTTTTCATTCAGTCTCTGATATGTCTTCCAGCCATTCGTCCGGTTGCTGATAAACCAGGTCAGCTCAGCTACCCCGATGCCTCCTGCCACATCCCATAATACATGCTGTCTCGTTGCAAGCGTAGAAATGAAGACCGATATTGCAATCAGTACTGACATCAGCTTATACCACTCAGGAATCTCCTTACACTTTCTAAGACCGATACAGCAGAACCAGCTCGCCATACAATGAATCGACGGAAACAGGTTTACCGGCTTATCAACGGTATATAAAAATCGCATTGCCCGAATAAAAATCCCATTTCCCGTAAGTTCCGGCCTCGTATTTGTCGTCGGGAAAAGCACAAAAAATGCAAGACAGATCAGCCGTGCGTAAAAATCTGCCGTGTAAAATCTGTATTTATTCTCATCTTCATAAAACGCTACCATCAGATAATTGACTACCCAGAAAATGTAACAGCCAAAATAAATAATGATAAATGCAGGCATAAACGGAACCAGTTCGTCCAGGCCGCCGGACAGGTTATGCGATCTTCCCGTCCCCACGATCAAAGGTGCTCCCCAATAAACCAGCGAATTTACCACAAAGGTAAATAACGGTGGTAAAACGATCTTACATAATTCTTCTGAATTTTTTCCTTTAAGTAACTTTAATTTTCCCATGTTTTCCATTTTAGACGATAATTTCAAAATAACAACTATCTTTCGTATTTCTTAAAGAAAAACGTATGATTCTTTAAGATTTACGACATATCATCCTCCCTGTATCCAAAGTTTTTCATCATATAATCACTGTCACGCCAGTTTTTCTGCACTTTTACCCAAAGTTTCAGATTCACTTTGCAGTCTAAAAGCCGTTCAATCTCATATCGTGCTGTGCTTCCGATCTTTTTCAGCATACTTCCCTGCTTTCCGATAATAATTCCCTTATGTGAATCCCGTTCGCAGATAATCGTTGCATCAATATGGCATACTTTCTTATTCATCTTCATCTGATCGATCGCCACTGCAATTCCATGCGGAATTTCTTCATTCAGACAATGTAATGCTTTCTCACGGATCAATTCTGCAACAATCTGTCGCTCCGGCTGATCTGTGACCGTATCTTCATCATAAAACTGCGGACCGTACGGCAGATAATTCAAAATGACTTTTACAAGCTCATCCGTATTATCTCCTGTCCTTGCAGAAACCGGAACGATCTCTGCAAAATCATATTCTTTTCTATACGTATCAATAAAAGCCAGAATTTCTTCTCTTTTTACCATATCGATCTTATTGATAACAAGAATAACCGGTGTCTTTACCTTCTTCAACTGCTCAATGATATGCTTTTCTCCCGCTCCGATAAAATTAGATGGTTCAACAAGCCAAAGCACTACATCTACTTCATTTAAAGAACGCTCTGCAATATTCACCATATATTCGCCCAGTTTATTTTTTGCCTTATGGATTCCCGGAGTGTCCACAAACACAATCTGCCCCTCCTCCGTTGTAAGCACTGTCTGGATGCGGTTTCTTGTCGTCTGCGGTTTATTTGACGTAATTGCGATCTTCTGTCCGATCAGATGGTTCATCAAGGTTGACTTTCCCACATTCGGTCTTCCGATCAAAGTTACAAATCCTGACTTAAAGTTTTCTTTCATCTCTGCTCCTTCTTCTTTTCATCCCAGTATTTTAAAGTGTCCTGATCTCTCCAAACATTTCCTTCGCTTCTTCGATCTTCTCCTCGCTTCCGATCACACACAATTCTCCGGCTGCCAATACCGCCTCCAGTACTGTTGCCAGTCCACGGATATCCTCCTGCTGTGCATCCAGGATCTGTTCTCTTTCCCTGCGGATCATCTCTTCTGTAATCCGGTTCATATACAGATTCAATGAGCGGCTGCCCTTTGCCGCCGGATTCATCGGACGGTCTAAATTACTGATCGTACCGATAATAAACTTATTCATATCTCTGTCATCTATATCAAAATTCTTCAGATAATCTACGACTCCTTCGTAAATTTCCATCGTCTTTTCAAGATTCGGATCTCTGTAAGAAACTAAATACCCCTCTCCGATCCGGTTAAAGCCGCTCATACAGCCATACGCTCCTCCTTTTACACGTACATTCTGCCACAGATAATCATAACTTAAAATGACTTTCAGAATCTGCAATGCACCCGTATATTCTGCTCCACCATCAATAAAGTTACCGGTCCTTGCCACATACTGGACTTTGGAGGAAGTTCTGAAGCCCTCATTTCTCTTCTTACAGTGGATGATGCACTGTCCGTGGCTCTCTTTTTCTCCCGTATGAAGTGAATCTGCAAACTGTGGCACTGCTTTTTCCAGTACTGCAAGTCCCTCCTGTGCGGAAGTATAACTGAGCATAAGATTCTCTTTTCTGAAAATACGTCCTGCGATCTTTTTCAAATTTTCGATCAACAGTTCTTTTCTTTCTTCAAAATTCTCTTCCAGATCTTTTACAACTTCATAAAATCCAATTCCACTGGTAATATCCCTGAATCTTGCGATCGGAGAAGTGTAGGAAAGTGAACGCAGTACTGCTGTCGTATGTCCGGCTGAAAGGAAAGAGGTCTGAAGTCTTGTCTTCAGCATGGATAAAATTTCTTTCAGACGCTTTTCATCTCCCAGCTTCGACTCCATCAGGATCTCACGCATCATGGCAAAAAGTACATCCAGCTTCGGATAAAGTGCTTTTCCTTTGATTTCAAACGTTGCACGGAACTCTTTTTCTTTCACTTTTGTCACATCTGTATACAGCTCCAGTGAAGTTCCGATTCCACCGGTATGCACATTGATCTCATTGAAAAGTTCTCCGTATCCATAATGCTCTGTATCAATGATGCCGAGAACACTCTGCAGGATTCCTGCATATGGAAGCAGTTCTTCTTCGATTTCCGAAAGATCGAACAGAGCTGTCACATATCCGATTCCATTCGTCTCCACATCGTGATAAAGCAATTTCACTCCGTCTGTCTGACGCTCTTCATTATAAATTGGTGCAATCTCCCTTGAAATATCTTCCCGTCCGAGAACCGGTATCTTTGCAAGATCTTCCGGTGCAGACTCTTCTTCCTGATACGCTTCCAGCTCCTTCGTTGCTTTTACAAGAGCTGCGATTTCTTCTGCTGAAAGACCCTCTTTATACGCCTGCAGACGATCTGCCAGTTCCTTATCCATACGTGCCGTCATCCCCTGTTCCGGTCTGATGATCACGATTGAACCATGCGGATTGTCTAAAATGTATTCACGGATCAGCTCTTCAAAATATCCTGTCTCAACCTGCTCTTTCAGGAACTCAAAGGTCGGGATTGCTTTCATATGGATAAAAGGCTTTTCTTCATCATATAACCAACTGTCAAATAACTGGAGTCCATACATCAGTCCCCGCGGATAACTTCCGAAATCTGCCTCCCGGAAACGGAATTCATGATAATTAATTCCCGCCCGGAGTGCCTTTTTATCGATTCCTTCTTCAGCAATTTTTCTCAGTGTATCCTCAATCGTACTGATAAATGCCTCTTTCTGCTCCACGTTGGCATTCTTTGCAACAATGGAGAATACCGGCTGATAAATTCCACTGTCAAAAGAACCGGATACATCCTTTCCGATTCCTGCATCGATCAGGGCTTTCTTAAGCGGTGCTCCCGGTGCAGACAGCAGTGCATAATCCAGAATCTCAAATGCCAGATATAATTTCTCATCCAGTGACGTTCCCACTACTTTATTATACGAAAGATAAGTATTATCTTCTTCACTTTCTTCACTCGTAATCGAATAATTCTGAACTACTTCTCTCATCTCAGTAAATGGCTTTTGCAGATGGATCTCTGAATCAACCGGTTCATTTTCAAAGTGAGAAAGATACTTTTCATCCAGCCATCTCAGTTTCTCTTCCATATCCATATCGCCATACAGATAAATATAACTGTTGGATGGGTGGTAATACTTTCTGTGGAAGTCCAAAAACTGCTCATAAGTCAACTGTGGGATCACCTCAGGATCTCCACCTGAATCAACTGCATAAGTCGTATCCGTAAAAAGCGAACTCTGGATCTCGCGGTCCAGCACACCTTCCGGTGAAGAGTACGCTCCTTTCATCTCGTTATATACAACTCCGCTGATCGTCAGTTCCCCATCCGGATCATCCAGTTTATAGCTCCAGCCTTCCTGGCGGAAAGTCTTATCCTGCTTGTAGATATCCGGATAAAATACCGCATCCATATACACATGCATCAGATTCTGAAAATCCTTATCATTGCAGCTTGCAACCGGATAAACCGTCTTGTCAGGATACGTCATTGCGTTCAGAAATGTATTCAAAGATCCCTTTACCAGCTCGACAAAAGGATCTTTCACCGGAAATTCTCTCGATCCGCACAGAACTGAATGTTCCATAATATGCGGAACTCCCGTGCTGTCGGACGGAGGCGTACGGAAACCGATCGTAAAGACCTTATTTTCATCATCATTCTCCATCAGAAGTACTCTCGCACCACTCTTTTTATGCTTCAGAAGCGTTCCTTTGGACTTCAAATCAGATAAATCTTCCTGCTGAAGTACTTCATATGCTGTCAGATCATATATGCTCATCTTTTTCTCTCCTCACCTGTTCTTCTTCCTGTTATGTGAAATACATAGAATGCCAGAAATCCTATCACTGTTCAATATTCCTAGTATATCCGATTTTCATGACAAATACAAGAAAAGCCACACGTATATCAGGCATCGGGATACAAAAAGGACCGGTAAACTGCCCCGATCCTTTATACCTTCTGAACATTTTCAGTATTTCATTTTATATATTCTTTTACGAAATCAACAACGTCTAAATTCTTTTTCTTTATATTGTCATCTTTTTCCATCTCATCTATTGTCATCCAGTAATAATGCCTTCCACTTATTTCAAAATTATCTTTTCTAAATTCATCAGGAATATTATTAAAATACATCTCATATAACCTGTGATTATAAACTCTCGTCTCCTGATGGCTGACAGAGTATTTCTCCTGTACCCTTGATGTTACGTAATTACACGTTATATCGCCACTATTCAAATTCAGATCAACTGACACCTGTTCCTTCAACGCTGCTTCATTATTTCCATTCTGAGTTTTATAATTTAAAAATAATTTGCAATCCCATCTTTCATCATAGTATACAAGATAACGCTTTTCTTCACCCACTTGATTTTTTATTGCAATAAGAGAATGATTATGCTGAATCATATTCAAATGCTCAATATCCTGCAGCAGTACTTCATGATCATACTTATTTTTTACCATTTCTGAAACATCTTTCACAATTTTCAGGCAATAAACAATTCCAATCATACAAAAGATCGTCTTTAAAGCGATTCCTGCTCCACGAATCCCCAGTAAATCATCATAACTGGCTGTAAAAACTGAAAGTAAAAAAGAAATTCCAGCAATAATTGTATCAATAGTTACTTTATTTCCTATAAGATCTCTTTTCTTTTCTAAGAGTAGTGCCAACTCTTTTTCATCTATCAATAATCTCATAATCTGCTATTTTCTTCCCTCACTTTCATTTTCAATATGAAACAGTTTAACATATCCCCAACAACCGCACAAGTATTCTTTGCGTGCTTTTATCTTCACACAAAATATTGTTTCTTACTCAACTCTCTCGTTCAAATCCGTTGTCTCCGTAACAGGAATACACCAATCCATCTTGACAAAATCCGAAATCAGATATACAATCAGCCATACTAATCCGATTTCGGATATACACTGAACCATTTTTTCAGATTTACATTTTTTGACTGGAGGTATCTCATGACTATACAAAAGACTCTGCAAAAGGACTCCGTCCTCATCGGACAACTGGAACTCTATAACCGGCTTTGGAAAGAACAGGATGATATCTGGCAGAAAGCTGCCCGCAAATCCGGTCTTCCACGCACTTCTTACTGGATTTTATATACGATTGTCGTAACTGCACCGGCACCGCTGAGTCAGGCAGATCTTTGTGAAAACTGGTATTTTCCACGTCAGACCGTAAATTCAGCCGTGAAAAAACTGGTTTCCGATGGACTGGTCTCACTTTTCACGCAAAAAGGATCTGGAAATATCAAATACCTCCGGCTCACACCAAAGGGAGAAGAACTTGCCGCAGCTTATGTTGCCCCACTGGTACAGGCAGACATCCACTCTTTTTCTGCTTTTTCAGCGGAGGAACGCAGCCTTCTCCTGAAGCTCATGCAGCAACAACTCACCTCATTAAAGGAGTATTCTGAACAATTATGGAACTGAAACTTTCTGAACATTTTACTTATAAAAAACTGATCCTCTATGTCCTCCCCTGCGTTGCCATGATGATCCTGACTTCTGTTTACAGTATTGTTGACGGATTCTTCGTATCAAATTATGCCGGCAAGAATGCATTTGCAGCAGTAAATCTGATCATGCCTGTCCTGATGGGCGTTTCTTCTCTGGGATTTATGATCGGAACAGGTGGCAGTGCATTGGTAGCCTTTTATCTTGGTCTGAAAAATCCTAAAAAAGCAAATGAAGTCTTTTCCATGCTCATAGAACTTATTCTTCTCGGGGCATCCATCATCGCTTTTTTGGGCTTTATCTTTATGCCGCAGATCGTTTCTCTGCTTGGTGCAAGCGATCTGATCCGGGAAGATGCAATCCTGTATGGGCGGATTCTTCTTCTTTCTGAACCATTTTTTATGCTTCAGAACAGTTTCCAGAGTTTCCTCGCCACTGCCGGGAAACAAAAACTCGGACTTCGGATCTCGATCCTTGCAGGACTCACCAATGTTATACTCGACTTTACACTGGTCGGGATCTTAAAGTTTGGAATTACCGGTGCTGCAGTTGCAACCTGTGCCAGCGAATTTGTCGGAGGCTTTATCCCACTGATCTATTTTCTGCATAAAAATAACAGCGGACTGCTTCTGCGTCCCGCTGCCTTTGACTGGAAAAGTATCCGCAAAGCCTGTGGAAATGGATCTTCGGAAATGTTATCCAACCTGTCCACCTCCCTGGTATCGGTGATCTATAACTTCCAACTGATGCGTGCTGCTGCCGAAAATGGAATCGCTGCCTACGGAGTGGTCATGTATGCCTCTTTTATCGCAACTTCCATCTACCTTGGATATGCTATCGGGATTAATCCCATCGTCGGATATCATTACGGGGCAGATAATAAGTCTGAACTCCATAATCTGCTGACAAAGAGTCTGCGGATCACAGGAGTCACTGCACTTTCCATTACACTGCTTTCCGAACTGCTGGCTCTTCCGATCGCCCGTCTGTTCGTAGGATATGATCTTGTTCTGTGCGAAATGACACGGACCGGCTTTATGCTTTATGCAATTTCCTATCTGTTCAGCGGATTTAATATTTTCGGATCAGCATTTTTCACCGGACTGAATAATGGGAAAATTTCTGCGATCATTTCCACCCTACGTACTTTGGTGATCCAGACACTCGCACTGCTGATCCTCCCGATATTTTTCGGTCTCAACGGTATCTGGTGTGCAATTACGGCAGCAGAACTTCTCACGCTGATCGTAACCGGCTCTTTCCTGCTTCAGGAAAAGAAAAAGTATCATTATTAAGCTTTCTTATTACCAACCTTTCCAGAAAAAGAGTCCTGCACCGATTCCTTTTCCCAGTGCCAGCATCAGAATAAAGACTGCTGCATACCGGACGATCCTGGCACGTCTCATAAAGATTGGAAATACATTCAGGATCTCTGCAAGTGCCATCGACCAGCAGCCGACAAAAATCCCGGCAAATAGTCCGAAAAATGCCAACAGCACGGACTGTCCGGGAATTCCAATCCGAAAGATCTGAAAGACATTTCCAAGGATTGCCCCGGCTGAAACCGCATCCTCATAAAGCAGGATGCGGTTTGCAGTATGGGTGCGGTCTGCAAAATCCGAAATCACCCCGAGTTCTACAATAAAAGAAAATAAGCCTCCTGCCACGACAACGCCTGCACTCATCCCAAGAATACCGAGAAAAATCTGCCCTGCCCACATCATTTTCCTCCTCCATTTTCCAGGTCAATTTCATTCTTTCTTCTCGCAGCATCTTCCACCAGCGTCGTCTGAATATCATTCTCATACAGACGCATCTGTACTTCCATGGGCGTAGGATCTACCGTAAACCGTTTTTTCCCGAAATGATTAAAGAAAATAAGGATTCCAACTACCAGTCCGACGGAATACATGATCTCCAGGATCGTAAAGCCATTCGATTCTTTTCCTATAACCAGTTCATAGATCTGTCCGAATAGTTTCGATACATCCACATCATTGTTAAATGCCATGATTGAAAATGCTGATCCGCAAAAAATAATGACTGTTACCACTGCGGTTTTCAGAAGATGCCAGATCATTGGTGGTGTCTTCTGATTTTCATATGTTACGATCACGTCACTCTCTCCAAGATTCTGTATTTCTACTTTCGGATACCGCTCATGGATGAGGTCTATGATTTTTAAAAGAGAGATTACAAAACGCTGTTCCTTTTCTTCTCGGATCCTGAGAATTTTCAAAACCCGGATTTTGGACTGCAGCAGCTTATCTGCACATTCAATTTCCAGAATATCTCCCAGTGTCACATCCTGCTTTGTCACTTCTACATTCCGGTCACCTTTCAGATAAACGGTCACAGATTCAGATGCCATATCCGGTCACCCCATTCCACGTTTGTACTGATTGCAATTCTTCTGATCGTAACTCTCCTAAGTGCAGTTTTCCTGTTCCCGGCTCTCCTGACTCCATCTTCTCTGCCCGAATTAAAAATCCTTCTTCATCCGGTTCCTTTGCTGCAGTCGTATAATATAAAAGTCCGATCACCACTGCGGCCAGAACCAGTATCAGCAGACAGATCCATACTTTTCCATGTCCATTTTCCATTTTGCTCACCATACCTTTCCGTCTTTTTCTATAGTAGTATTCCATTGCCGGTGGAAAGATATACCTTGCAACTCGTATTTCTGATTTTCTTATTCCTGATTTTCGTATTTGCTAAGTTCTTCTTATATTTTCTCTTTTGGATTTATAACCGGCTCACATCTGCTTTCTCATCCGCTCCAGTATTTTCTTTTCCATTCTCGACACCTGAACCTGTGAAATCCCTAGAATCTCCCCCACTGCTGCCTGTGTCTTTTCCTGAAAATACCTCAGATAGATCAACTGTCGTTCCTCCTTGTCCAGTCCGTCTAAAATCTGAGACAGCATCATCCGGTTCAGAAGATGTTCTTCCGGTCTGCTTTTTTCTTCCAGCCTGTCCAGAATGCTCAGTTGCGAATCTCCCTCCTGATGGATCGGCCTGTAGATCGACTCTACCTCCGTTGCCGCCTCCATTGCCTGGACAAGTTCTTCTTTTTCCGTCCCAAGCGATGTCGCCAGTTCCTCCATCGTTGGTTCTCTTCCCATCCGCTCAGTCAGTTCTTCCTTTTTCTTTCCACATTTATACGAAAGTTTCTTTAAAGAACGACTCACTTTTATCATTCCGTCATCCCTTAAAAACCGGCGGATCTCTCCTGATATCATAGGTACTGCATACGTCGAAAACTGAACATCATAAGAAAGATCAAATTTATCGATCGCTTTTAACAGTCCGATGCTCCCGATCTGAAATAAATCTTCCGGCTCTGCACCTCTCCCATAAAATCTCTTTACCACACACCACACCAGACCTACATTTTCTTTTACCAGTTGTTCTCTCGCTTCTTTATCCCCATGGTGAGATTTTCTGATCAGAGAGATTGTGTGGTCCATAGTTCCCGTCCTTTTCCGATGATCTTTTTCATCCTGACGCACGTTCCTTTTTCCGGTTCCGATTTTACTTTCACCTCATCCATAAATGCTTCCATAAACGCAAATCCCATCCCGGAACGATCTTCTTCCGGTTTTGTCGTATACATAGGCTGCATCGCCTCTTCAACATTCAGGATTCCTTTTCCTTTGTCTGATACTTCCATAAAAAATTGATTTTCCAAGATCCGACAGAAAATACGGATCTTTCCCTTCCGCTTTTCATATCCGTGAATGATGGCATTGGTCACTGCCTCCGAAACTGCCGTCTTTACATCCGCAACTTCCTCCACCGTCGGATTCATCTGTGTCAGAAATGCTGCGACTGCCACTCTCGCAAATCCTTCATTGCAGGATTTACTGTCAAACTGAATCTCCATTTCATTTGTGTCCCTCATACCCGTTCCTCCTCGTAGATCTGCATAATTTTTGTAACCCCCGATAATGTGAGGATCTTCCTGATTCTTTCATTTGTATGTACTGCCCATACTTCTCCTCCGATCAGACTGATGGTCTTATATCTTCCCATGATGACTCCGATCCCTGAACTGTCCATAAAATCGGTTCTGTCAAAATCAAAAATCACATATCTGATATGATTTCTGTCGATCACCGCATCTGCCTCTGCTTTGATCTCCTCTGCATTATGATGATCTACCTCTCTCGGAAGATAGATCGTCAGACAATTTTCCTGCACCTGATATTTCATACTTTTCCCGCTCCTTCTAATTGATAACAAAGAAAAAAGGATATGCTTCTCCGCATATCCTCTTAAGTATCTTTATTTTATTCACCTGTAGTGCCATTCTCTCCGGTATTTCCGTCTGCTGCCGTTCCACCTCCCAGTGCATTCAGTTGCTCCTGAGCATCATCGGCATAACGGTACTCTGAATAGCTGTCCAGATACATCTGGTAGTATTTCTTTGCATTCTCCGTATCCTGCTTACCTTGATATGCCTGTGCGATCAGGTAGATCGCCTTGCCGTCATTGTAACTGGAATCCATTGTGAGAACTTTGGTCAGCTCTGCGATTGCATCATCATACGCTCCTGAATCCAGCGAATTTTCAGCATTGGCAGTCTTTCTCTTGCATGCAGCCGGGAAAATATCCCCGGAAATACTGTCGTAAAGATTCTTTCCATTATCACTCATGGAATCTTTATTGATTTCCAGCAGAGCATCTGCCAGTTCCGAACTGTTCACCGACTCTGCCCGGTACTGATCGTACACACTTAAAAGCTTTTCATAACTTGCAGTTGTGGCATTCGCCTTGTCCACTGCAGTCTGTGCCTCTTCACCTGCGGCACGATACTGCTCCAGTGTCTTCGACTGAGCACTGATCTGTGCATCCAATGTACCGATCTGCTCACTGTACGCCCGCATCTGATCATTGAGCTTCTCTGATCTGGACTGGTTCACTGCCGGTGCAACCAGAAACCAGATGATTGCTGCTCCGATCACTGCTCCGATAAAGATATTCAGAACTGCCAGTCTTCCCGCCAGCTCCCTTACCGGAGAACGCTTCGGCTGAATGATCGTCTCATTGCCAAGGCTGTATTCCACTGCTTCATCCTTCTTTTTCTTTTTGCGATCCACATCTTTTCCATGTCTTCCACGCTGTCTCGTGATCTCCCGCAGATAATTCAACGTCGTTGTATTTGAAACATCCAGTTTTCTCGCTGTCAGAAGAAGCTGCCTTGCCTTTGTATTCTGATTCGTCTGAATATAGATCAATGCCAGCAGTTGATAAGCCTTCAGGAAAGTCGGATGTGCCGCGATCACCTGCTTTAACTGGATCGTCGCCAGATCTTCTCCGTTCTGCTTACAATACCCGAGACATTGATTATACTTTTTGATCGCCTGATTAATACTCTCCAGTTCATTCGCAGAGTCCTGAACATTCCGTATGTAGGAATCAGCTATATTGTCACGCGGCTTCAGGTTCTTACTGATGATCCACTCTACCAGTGCCTCTGCCACTTCCCCTATTCCATAATATACCAGTCCCAGAAGATTTCTCGCTGCAATATTCTCCCTGTTGTACTGCAGGCTCTGACGCAGGGCGATGATCGCTCCGTTCATATCTCTCTCCTGAGCTTTCTTCAGACCATCATTATACCAGTAGTTGGACTGGTACATGATCTTCTTAGCATAATCCATTTATACCCACCATTTTCTATTTCTTCTTTTTCTTCTTTTCCATGACTTCTTTCAGAAGATCCTGCATATCTGTCAGATCTTCCTCATAAACCGCATCCTCGATATCTTCTACTTCGAGACTCGGTTTAAACTTTCTGATCTCCTCTTCATAGTTCAGCATCTGCCTGTAACCTCCCACATGTCTGCTGCTCTTTCTGTCTGCTGCTCTTTCTGTCTGCTGCTCTTTCTGTCTGTTGCTGCTTCCAGCTTCTGCTTTTCCTGCTGCCCTTCAGTTTTTTCTTCTCCGGCTTTCGTCTGCTTTTTCTTTTCGCATCCGCTCTACCGTCTCCTTGACCATCCCGGTCAGATAAAGTGACCCCAGACAATACACAGTCCTTTTTTCCTGATGCTCCAGGACATATTCTAAAGCCTTCTGCACCGATTCAATGACGACGACCGGACGGTCTGTATACTTTTCAAATAACTTTCCAAGTAGCTCTGCATCTGTTGCACGCTCCCCGTCAATCAGCGTAACCACGTAAAATTCTGCCGGAACACTGTCACACAAATGTGCGATCATCTCTTCGTACTCTTTATCCTTCACAGCAGAAAACAAGAAAATATTTCCTTCTGCTGTCTCCGGCACACTCTTCACAAATGCATCAATGGCACTCACATTATGGGCTCCATCTACATAAACCGACGGGAGGATCTCCTCCATCCGCCCCTGCCACTTCACCTGTGCCAGTGCCTCTCTCCAACGGTCCACATGCCCTTTTTCCCGGAACAGGTACTGCATCACTTCCATGGCAAGCAGGGCATTTCCCGGCTGATAACTTCCTATATTATTCAGTTTCCACGTGGTAGTTCCATAATAAGCATTCGTGCAGGAAAAAGCAATATGTTTGTCTTCGATTCCAAGAATTTCGTACGCATCTTTCCCGATTTTTTTACAGGAACTTCCCTGCTGTGCTGCCGTCTTTTCAATGACTCTGTCACTTTCTTCTGCACTCTGTGCATAAAAGACCGGAACACCGGGACGGATGATCCCGGCTTTCTCACCGGCAATCTGCTCCACGGTATCCCCCAGATATTCCATGTGATCCAGTCCAATGGAAGTAATCACACACACTTCCGGATCTTCTGTGGCACTGGTTGCATCCAGCCTTCCGCCAAGTCCTGTCTCCAGGATCACATACTCTGCTTCTGCCTGGGAAAATGCCAGCATTCCCATTCCAAACAGAAATTCAAAAAAGGTCGGATGCTCCAGTCCCTCCGCCTCCATCTGCTTTACCGCCCCAAGTGTTTGTGTAAAAACTTCACTGAAAACTTCGTCACTCACCGGAACACCATCGATCATGATCCGCTCATTCATCTTTACCAGATGAGGGGAAATGAACAGTCCTGTCCTTTTCCCCTCGGAACGCAGCATTGCATCCAGGTACGCACATACAGAGCCTTTTCCATTCGTTCCCGCCACATGGAGAATCTTCATTTTCCCCTGCGGGATCTGAAGAATTTCAAGAAACCTCTTCGTATGGGAAAGGCTGTGCTTTTTTGTAAACTTCGGAATCTCCGATATATATCTTTCTATTTCCTGATATGTCATTTCTTACTTTCTTCCTGATCTGACGACCTTGATCCTGACAGCCCTTTTCTTCTCTGATCTGCTGACCTTGATCCTGTCAGTCCTTTTTCTCTTCCTGATCTGTAAACGCCTGTCGTCCATTTTCTACTGAATCATCAGTCTCCACTATTTCTGACAGTTTTCCATCCTTGTATTCATACGTTTTTGAGGTTCTGAAGATGGTATTACTTGATCCCACCTGTGCCACCATGATCGTATCTCCGTCTTTCAATTCCGAATCTTTCAGGTCCAGCCGTGTATTATTCATGAACTTGGTATCCTGCTTTTCATCATTGATATACACTTTACTCTGCTTCGTAAAGTTTGCCCCGTAGATACTGTAATCGCCGTTGAGCTGCGTTACCACATCCTTGATCTCGGCATCCTTGACTCCCATGACCATATGACCTTCTGTGATCGGTGCACCATTTTTTTCATAAGCATACTGCTTTCCATACATGATATCATACTGAAGCAGTTCCAGATCTGACAGATAATGCTTTGTCTTATTTCTCTGCTGATGGTAATTGAAGATCGTACCGGAATGAATATCCAACCGGTCAAAAACTTCTGCCATGATCTGATATGCCGCTATATTTCCATCTTTTTTCTGCAATCCGATATTATCCCAGATGACATAGTTCGTATTATAAAGATACTTGCTCTTTAAATCCTTTGCCTCCAGTCCAAGCGTCGGCAGATGATCTCCGTAAAATACGACAACTGACGGTTCATTCCTTGCCTCCACAGCCTCGATCAACTGGGCGACAAATTTATCCATCTCATGGACTTCATTCACATAATATTCCCATGCATTTCTCTTGCCTTCATCCTCAACTCCGGTCACTTTGATCTCCGGATTCTCCAGTGTCGGCTCAGTCGGATAATCTCCATGTCCCTGCACGCTGACCGTAAATACGAAATCCTGTCCCGCTGTCGTATCCATAGACTCCATAATATTCGGAACTAAAATATCATCGGTCGCCCATCCTTTCGGAGTAGTCTTCAGAATATTCATAAATTCCTTACTCGTATAATGGTCAAAGCCCATATCATTGAATACCTTTGCACGGCTGTAGAAATTGCCACCGTTATTGTGCAGTGCCTCTGCACCATATCCAAGAGATGTCAGTGCTGTCGCCGCACTTTCGAGTACATGGGTTTTCACATAGGTTTTATACGGATATTCTCCAGGTCCGAAGAATCTCATACTCATTCCTGTCAGGACTTCAAATTCTGTATTTGCCGTACCTGCCCCTACTGACGGTACTTTAAAATATCCACTGGAATACTCTTTATACAGCTTTCTTAAATTGGGGATCGGGTCTTCCGAAAAGCGAAGCCATTCTACTTCTGTCGGATCAAAATAAGATTCTAACTGGACAAAAATAATATTCGGACGCTCTTCTGACGGAAGTGAAGTCTCACTTGTTGTCAATGCTCCGTCATTACTGATCTCCTTCATGGTCTCCTCACTGTAACTTGACGGCTGATTGATCCCTGTATTGAACAGACTTGCCGCAAAACAGTAAGGGAATCCATAATCTTCATAAGCAAATGCAATATTACCAAAATAATTGGAGATCACCCGATTCTCGATCGCTACATTGGTAAGTCCCATATAGCCCATAATTCCGGCTGCAATCCCTGCAACCGCAAGCAGGCGGTGCATCTTTCCGGTATACTGTCCGCCACGTCTCCACATGGAAATGATCCAGAGGATCACCGCTACAATTCCTACCGAAAGCATTACGATCTCGAATGCATTAAAATAGTTGCTGGTCAGTTCCAGGGCATCTGACAATACTTTCAGATCCTGTGCATTAAACGGCGTTACCCTTTTTAAAAGCAGATAGCCGTTGCACGTACCGAGGAACAACCAGAATACGCTAAGTAAAATCCTGACAAATACACGCCTTTTAAATAAGTATACGATCATAAATGTCGCAAAGATCAAAAATGCATTAAACAGGAACACCAGCGGAGTCCCTGTCATATAATTCCATGCCTGAAAAAGTGAGTGTCTGGAAATCACCTCAATAAAGAAATTGATCACGCACGCCAGCAGATACTGCAGCGGCAATGAAAGCCGGTTCATCCATTTATATACAGGCTGCATTTTCTTTGCAAATTTGCTGTTCCGGCGTTCTTCCAGGATTTTCTGACGCCGCTCTTTTCTCGCCTTATAGTGTTCCTTAATATCTTTAAACTTCAGATTTCTGACTTTAACAGAAAGCCCCTTTATATCGGGCTTTCTGATATGAATTTTTTTCATACATGACCTCACATCGGATCTTATTTTCCAAGACCTTCCATTCTTTCTTTCACCTGAGCAAGCATTTCTGTATATTTTTCCAGCTTATCCCGCTCAGCCTGAACCTTGTCTGCTGGTGCCTTACTTACAAATCTTTCGTTCGCAAGCATCCCCTCTGCTCTCTTAATCTCCTTATTCAGTCTGTCTTCCTCTTTTTTCAGTCTCTCAAGCTCCTGCTCAAAATCAACCAGATCTTCCAGCGGAAGATATACAACTGCATCTGGTACGACAACCGATACTGCATTGTCCGCAACTCCCTCTTTCGTCTGTTCGATGATGATCTCATTTGCATTCATCAGTGGCTTGACTGACTCTGTCATTCCCTCAATTCCATTGCAGAGTGCCTCATCCTGGCAGACTACATAAACTTTTGTCTTTCTGCTGTTCGGAACATCCATCTCTGCACGCACGTTACGGATGCCCTTTGTGATCGCTTTGATATGCTCCATCACATTCTCGTCTGCCGGGAAGTTCCACTCCTCTTTATATACCGGCCAACTGGACATCATCAGAGACTCTTCTTCCGGTACAAGTGCCAGGTAAATCTCTTCTGTAATAAACGGCATAAACGGATGTAACAGCTTCAATGCCTGTCCGAGAACCGTCTTCAGTACCCACAGAACACAGTTTGCTGCAGCCTGATCCTCTTCTGCGTGCCAGATCCGGTATTTTGCAAGCTCTACATACCAGTCACAGAACTCATCCCAGATAAAGTCATAGACCTTCTGGACCGCGATTCCAAGCTCAAACTTATCCATATTTTCTGTTACATCTTTTGCAAGTGTATTGACTGCGGATAAAATCCATCTGTCAGCCGGTGTCAGCAGTGCATCTTCCGGTTTCTCAACCACATTTTCCTTCATGTTCATCAGGATAAAACGGGATGCATTCCATACTTTATTTGCAAAGTTTCTGCTTGCTTCTACACGCTCGTTGTAGAAACGCATATCATTTCCCGGTGCATTTCCGGTAATCAGTGTCAGTCTCAGTGCATCTGCTCCATACTGATCGATGATTTCCAGCGGATCGATTCCATTTCCAAGAGATTTACTCATCTTACGTCCCTGTGAATCTCTTACAAGACCGTGGATCAATACTGTATTGAACGGTGCTTTTCCTGTATGTGCATAGCCTGAAAATACCATACGGATCACCCAGAAGAAAATGATATCATAACCAGTTACAAGTACATCTGTCGGATAGAAATAATCCAGGTCTTCTGTCTTGTCCGGCCAGCCAAGTGTGGAGAACGGCCACAGTGCGGAAGAGAACCATGTATCCAGTGTATCCTCGTCCTGCGTGAAATGTGTGCATCCACAATGCGGGCATTTTTCCGGCATCTCTCTTGCCACAACAAATTCACCGCACTCATCACAGTAGTAAGCCGGAATCCGATGTCCCCACCAGATCTGACGGGAAATACACCAGTCCTTGATATTCTCGAGCCAGTGCAGATAAATCTTGTCAAAACGCTCCGGTACAAACCGCAGCTCTCCTGTCTTCAGTGCATTGATCGCCGGTTTTGCAAGCTCATCCATCTTGACAAACCACTGCTGTTTGATCAATGGCTCTACTGTTGTACCACACCGGTCATGAGTTCCTACAGCATGCATATGTGGAACAACTTTTACAAGGTATCCCTGCTCATCCAGATCTGCCACGATCGCTTTTCTTGCCTCATAGCGATCCATTCCTGCATATTTTCCACCCTTTTCATTGATCGTTGCATCATCGTTCATGATGTTGATCTCAGGAAGGTTATGACGCTTTCCAACCTCGAAATCGTTCGGATCATGTGCCGGAGTGATCTTAACAGCACCTGTTCCAAACTCTTTGTCTACATAATAATCAGCAACGATCGGAATCTCACGGTTTACAAGTGGAAGGATTGCCATCTTTCCTACGATATCCTTATATCGCTCATCATCCGGGTGTACGGCGATCGCGGTATCTCCCAGCAATGTCTCCGGACGGGTCGTTGCAATTTCAAGGAAACGGTCCGTTCCGGCAATCGGATATTTGATATGCCAGAAATGTCCGTCCTGATCCTCATGCTCCACCTCGGCATCAGACAGCGAAGTCTTACATTTCGGACACCAGTTGATGATTCTTGATCCTTTATAAATATAACCTTTTTCATAAAGGCTGATAAATACTTCTTCTACTGCTTTGGAACATCCCTCATCCATGGTGAAACGCTCTCTGTCCCAGTCACAGGAAATACCAAGCTTCTTTAACTGATTCTCAATCGTTCCCGCATACTCTTCTTTCCACTGCCAGGTTCTCTCAAGGAATCCCTCACGGCCCAGTTCCTTTTTGTCAATTCCCTCTTCTTTTAACTGGTTCGTAACCTTGACCTCGGTAGAAATAGCCGCATGGTCTGTTCCCGGAATCCACAGTGCATTGTATCCTTCCATTCTCTTATAACGGATCAGGATATCCTGCAGTGTATTATCCAGTGCATGACCCATGTGCAGCTTTCCTGTGATATTCGGAGGCGGCATCACCGTCGTAAAAGGCTTCTTACTTCTATCTACTTCTGCGTGAAAATACTTATTCTCACACCATTTTTCATACATCTTCTCTTCGATCTGCTTCGGATCGTAAGTCTTTGCAAGCTCCTTGCTCATTCTATCTCTCCTTTACTTTTCTAATTGTCTATAATATAAATAACGCCCTTTACTAATGTAAAGGGCGAAAATCTCGCGGTACCACCTTATCTTACAGACAATTTTCTGTATCTCTTAAGTTCTTTAACGGAAACCACTCCGGGAAATCCTACCTGCCCTGCCTCTGCATTCTGAAATCCTGAATCCAGGAACTTCCACAGACTTTACAGCCCTTCAGATATCCGGTTCAGAAGCTACCTTCCATCATCCCTCTCCGAAACCGTCTTTCAGCCGGGTGATCTTCTCTCCCAACCGGTCTGACCGGCAGCTTTGCTCCTCTCCCCGAACGGTTCTCTCTGACGGCAGTAACGATGTACTCCTCTTCCTCAGCACCTTTAATTCTTTACTAAATTGTTAAATATTTTTTAACTACAAATACTATAGCGGTCATGTGCTGATTTGTCAAGGGATTTCAGGTGGTTTAGAGAATCTTAAGAATGCATCTGCTTCCGCTTTCTAATCTTTTTCTTCTGTATTTCTTTTAACAAATCAGACTCTTATTCCATCCATTTTCTTCTGAAAAGGACTCCTGCCACTACTGCACCTGCAAGCAGCATCACTGCTGCAGGGAATACAACGTTTGTCATATCTCCTGTCTTAGCTGCTTTATTTACTGTACTATTTTGATTCTTGTCGGTTGTAGTGTTTTTGTTATCTGACGGCTTGTTATTTCCGGCATTTCCATTATTACCATTGTTGTCATTTCCGCCGTTATAGTTATTACCGCCGTTATTGTTATTACCGCCATTATTGTCGTCTTTATTTTCAGACTTCGTTGTTACGCTGAGTGCTGCTGCCGCATACTCTGTTGCATTCTCGTCTGTTCCGACTGCAACAACCTGGATCTGATAAGTCTCTCCTGCCTTCAGACCGGAAAGTGTATATCCTACTGCTTCTTTGGAAATATCGGTTGCATATACGGCTCCGTTGACATAGATCTTATATCCTGCGATTCCTTCTGTTGATGCCGGTGCATCCCAGGTGATCTTAATGGAATCTTTTGTCACTTCACTGCTCGCTACATTTTCCGGTGCTGACGGTGTTGCCGGCTGATCCGGGTCTTCTTTATCCGGAAGTTTTGCGATGGTCTCTGTCTCTTTTGTCTGGCATACAGAGCAGGTTCTTTCTTTCGATCCTTCTTCAGTTGTCGTAGGTTCTTTGACTGTTACCCACTCACCAAAAGTATGTCCTTTTGCTGCGATTTCCTGTGCTTCCTGTACAACTGTTCCACAATCCACGCAAACTACTTCGCCTGTAGATCCTTTTTCTGTACAGGTTGCTTCTTTTGCATCAAGAACAACTGTTGTAGAATGTGTACACTCAACTGCGTCATCGGTTACGATCACATAGTAAACTACGTCACCGATCTGTACGGATGTTGTTCCTGCCGCAACTCCTGTAAAATTGATCGTTGTGCTGGCTTCTGCGGCAGGATTCCGGTAAATCGTATTTGTAACCTTGGCAACATGTCTGAAGTTTGAATGATCCAGTGTCGGGTTCATCACATAGTATGTTCCGTCAACCTCTGCCGCGATCAGATACTGTCCTCCATCTTCAATCGCTGATGCTCCGGTGATCTTCTCATATCCCTTGATCGGTGAATCGGCTGAAGCTGTTGCGGACTTTTTAAACAGTTCAAATGCACATGCTGTTGTATCAAGTGTTCTCTGTCTGTCATAATGAAGTTTGGATGCATCCCTCCAGAAATACAGGTAACGTGAAGCTGATCCGTCATACAGAGATACCTTGCCATTAGAATTTGTAACATCAGCAACTGTAATATTGGCTTTTGCTGTTTTGTTCGGGATTCCTACTGTTCCCATTGTTACAAATGTGGTTGCTCCATCTGCTGTATGTCCTGAAATTGCATAAACTCCATTGCTGATCTTCTTGAATGTATACTGACACTCTGAAAGTCCCCTTACATTCGTATCCTCAAATACTGCGGTACTTGTTCCCGGATACGCTGCTCCCTCTGTAGCCGCTGCTGTCTGCTTTACCAGTTTTGCCACATGATTATACTTCTGGCTTCCTGTAGTAGAAAGCAGGATATATCTGTTACCCTGTGCATCTGCTTTTGTCACAATCAGCACGCTGACTCCGGCTTTCAGTTCTTTTTCACTTGTTATTTTCTTAAATCCATTGATCAAGTCATAATCTTCCGCTGATGTGGACGGTGTATATAACTCAAACCAGCAGTTATCATCTGCCACATTCTGTCTGTCGAAATGAAGTTTTGTCGCATCGGTACTGTGGAAATACAAATACTTTCCACCGCCGCCTGATGAATTATCCATAATACTGAATGTCGCATCAGAAGGATTTTTTTCAAAGGTAATATTGGCTGCTGTTGTTACATTCGGGATACCGGCAGTAGAAGATGCCTTTGGTCCAAGGTAAATCCCGTTTCCATTTGCAGCCGTAGCTTTTACTTTATAAGTGTAGCTGTCACTTCCTGATTCTAATGTATACATACATTTGCTCAGATCTACAGTTGCACCATCAAACGTTGCCATCGCTGTGGCAATCTGTGCCACCGTCTTTTCATATGTATCCTGTACATCCTTACCTGTTACGGTAACTCCCGCTACTGCTGTATCAACAGAAGATGTATCGGCATCTGCATAGTTTCCGTCTTTTACTGTCAATGTCCTGGTCTCATCTTTTTCAAGGCTGACCACTTTGTACTTTTCTGCATCTGTAATCGTCACATTCATAATAAAAGATTCTTCACCTGCTTTAACAGTTACTTTCACCTGTTTCAGACCGGTTACATTCCCCTTGGATGTCAATGTCAGTCTTCCATCTGCATAAGTTGCATCCAACACTGCTCTGTTAGATGAAGAAACCGTAATGTCAGCATCTGCATCAAGGCATCTTACAACATAAGAAGCCGTTGCATCTGTATTGATCACAGAAGAATTAACTACAGAACCGTTATCATTTTCAACCCATACGCCACTGGTCGCTGCACCATTTACGATATCATCAATTGCAATTTTATCAAACTCAAGCTGCTCATCTTCATCTTCATACAAAAGACCGATCTGTGCATCTGATGTCTCTGTAATACAGGAGTATGCATAATGCGTACCATCATTGACTACATACGGATTATCCTGCCACTGAAGGCTTCCGTCATCCTGTACCAGACCAACCCAGATACGTCCTGAATTACGTGCTGATGTATCAGATGGACCTGCAAAAAGAATTGCAGTCTTTCCGTTTACTTTCTTTGAATATGTAATGGCACTTAACTGGCAATTGTTATTATACTTAAAACCTGTCTCTTGGGGTTCTGACCATGTAAGTCCATCATCCTCAGATATATAATAGGCATTGGACATACGCACAAACAGATACAATCTTCCATCTGCTTCTGTAATAACTGCTTCAGAGCTGTTGCCTGATACAGTAGCTCCGCGATGCCAGGTTGTTCCATCATCATCAGAATAGATTGTAGATGTTCTCTGAACTCCACTTGTATACTGATAGCACGGGAAGATCAGTCTTCCCGTAGAAGTTGTAATTCCTCGTCCCGGTCCGATCAGAAATACCTGCTCGGATTCATTCTTGGCATCTACAAGCTGCGGTGCTGACCATGTGGCTCCGTTGTCCGTTGATTTTGTAATATAAAGAAAATCCGTTGGAAACTGGAAGTACGGTGTATCTCCACAGAACAGGTTTGTATCTACTGCTCCGTCTGCACTCTTAATGTTAAAATGATCATCGATCGTATAGTCTCCGTCTACAACTTCACTGGTACTGTTATTCTTGATCTCATAACAGGACTCAGATGTCGCATCGGCTTTTTTTTCCAGATGATAATCATAACTTGCAGCAGCACGTGCTGTTGAACTGGAAAGACCATTTACACTGGTTGTACTGAGTGCAAGAAGCAGATTTCCATTTGTATCATAACCTGTACTTCCTGCCTTCGCCGGATATCTTGCTGCATTTGCAACTGCCAGACCTGCCGGCAACAAATCACATGCGAGGTAGATTGTATCTCCGTCAGCAAGCAATGCAGGATCAATAAATGCTGTTGAATCACGATTAAACCGGTTTCCGTTATCTCCCAGATAATTAGCTACCGTATAAGACCAGGTTGCTCCATTATCTGTGGATCTTGATACTGCCGTATCCAATCCTGCTCCGTCTCCGCAAATATCCCATCGGATGTCTGTTGCTGCAATTAATGCTCCATTACCTGCAGTTACCAAGGCAGGAATACGGAATCTTGTAAATCCTTTGGATGAATTATGTTCCTCCAAAAACAACGTTTTCGGGAACGGCTGCTCCACTGTTGTTCCATCTGCCGGCTTTGTTCCGTCCTTTGAGTTATTTGTTGCTCCGGCTGTCACCGGAAAGCACCCCAAAGTAAGAACACCTGCCAGCAGAAATGATAATACTTTTTTTCTGTTCTTCATTTTTTCTTCCTTTCTTTATTTCTTGGATCCTCTGCAAGTAACAAATGTCCCTGCTCATCATATCCTGTATTTCCTGCAAGCATTCCGTAAGCCGCATGGTAACTTGTAACTGCCAGCCCTGCCGGTGCAAGATCACAGAACAGGTCGTTCTTACGGCTTCATCCTCTCCCATGCCATAACTGCTGCCTCCTCCGATATCGTACAATGCATCTCATATAGCGGAAGTCTTTCTGCCATCTGTTTAATCATCGAAAGTGTCTTTAACATCTTGTCCTTTTCACCGGGACGGTAAGTCTGCTTATACAGATCCGGATATCCATCTATTGCAGAAATTTTTCTGATCATATTTTCTTCTCCTCTTCTCAAAATACAGATCCCCTGCACCGGCACTTCCACGTTTGTCTGCAATCCATGCTTCCCGCACCACGGAGTTCCACATACATAAATTCCATCATCTTTTATCCGAAGAATCGGTTTATCGTCATTAACCATCACTGCCCTGCCGCCGAAATGCTGTCTCCACATCCTTGTATGCGTGGATTTTCCTGTTCCGCTTGCAGCCGTAAACAAGTATGCTTTTCCATCCACAGCAACAGCAGAGCAATGAAACAGGACACAATTTCTGTCCAGTATTTTTTCACACAATTTTCTGTAAATTGCCAATGACTCAATAATTCCTTTTGATGCCCCCGGTTCACTTTTCTTTTTTTCTCTTTCAACTTCCTCGTCTGTAACTTCAATTACAAAATCTGGTTTGCCCTCTGCCTTCACTTCATAATCCCGGCATATTATTTCTGTATAATTTTCTGTAAATGCAATTTCAATTTCCGCATCTGCAATCCGATATCTTTTTCTTTTTTCCATCATTCACCGTTCCAAAATACCATTTTTTTCAAGGGTTTCTGTAAAACTTCTTATATCTTTTCGTGCTGTTGCACTGTCAATATCATAAGCCTCTGTCACCGCTTCCACCAGTTTTTCTTCCTCAATTTCTTCTGACAGCTTCTCCCAAAGAAATGCACCTATCTCATTTAATTTAATCATCTCCGAAAAGTCATTTTCCCCGCATTTCAGAGAAATTGCTACTTTCTGATCTCCTATTTCATCTAAAATATATCCTTCTTTAATTTTCATTCCCTGATCTCCCCATTTTTCTTTTAGTATATAATTTTTTGTTTATAAAAGCAACAAACTGAAGTGAATCGTCCCGTCGCAGTATAAGTGACTCTTTAAAAAAAGAGAGCAGTGCATCAGGTTTCACTGCCCTCCCTCATTTTCTTTATCATTTCCACGATATCATATCCGTAATTCTTTCCAGTCGCCCAGCCTGTTCCCTGTGGATTTTCCTGCTGCCCCAGCCACTGTACATACGGAGCTGCCGCTTTCTTTACATATTCATACCGCTCATCTACACACGCTTCATTCAATGGTTCCGTTGTTGCATATGCTTTCAGATGCTGAACCTGTGCCAGTATTCCTGTCCGCACATCCGCATATGAATTTCCCGGCACTCCATTTCCGGTTGTTCCGATCCCTGCGAAATTATACTGTTCAATGGATGCATCTCCTCCATATTGAAGAAAACCGGTTTCTTTCATTGCCTGTACATAGGCAACTTCCGGTCGGACTCCTTCTGCAGTTGCCTCTTCATAATAAATCTGGCAAAATGTCTCGATAGAATCCGCCCCTCCTGCTGCCAGTGCTGCAGCCGGATAAGTTCGTCCTGATCTGTTAAAATAATCGACCATTTCCTGTACGGATACATCGCTTTTTCCCATAATGGGATATTGGGCAGCAGAAGCAGCCACTGCAACGCTTTCCATATCAGATCCACTTTCATTTTTCCCGGTATCCCCGGAATTTTTCTCTGTACCCGTTGTCTCCGAATCTGTATTCTCCGTATTTCCTTTTTCTTTACTTTCGTTCTCTTTCCCTGAATCAGCCTGAACCTGTATCTCCTGACTCTTCACAACCGGAATCTTTCCTGACTGTCCTGCTGCCAGAAGCGTTATGACAAGCAGCAATGCCATTCCGGCTTCTATGATCCGTTCTCTTTTTCTATTTTCCATATTTCTGCTCCACTATTTTCATTCCCTCTCACAGCTTATTCATGCTATACTGAGTCTATACTAAAAAAGATCGGATGGATCTTTTGTCATACGCCTGCAACTGAAAACTGACTACTATTTTATATGATGCCAGGGTCAAAAGTTCTAAGCCCACATGAGCTTGCTCATAGGTGGGTGAAAGACCTTAGGACCCGCCCCGATATCTTCCCGCGGTATCGGAAGAGCCTGTGCGATTGCTTTTGCAAAAGCCGGATATCATGTATTTATCAACTGCCGTCAAAATATCGCCCTTCTTCATTCTTTACAGGATGAGATTCTTTCCTGTGGCGGTACCTGTACCCTTCTTCCCGGAGATGTCGGTGATCCGTCCCAGGTAAAATCTATGTTCTGTCAGATTGAAAAAGAAACCGGCGGTATCGACATTCTGGTCAATAACGCCGGCATTGCCTGGTTTGGTCTGCTTACCGATATGACAGACGAAGACTGGTCTTCTCTTCTTCAGACGAATCTTTCTTCCGTCTTCTATTGCTGCCGTGCCGCCATTTCACATATGGTCTCTGTGAAATGTGGACGGATCATCAACATTTCTTCCATGTGGGGAACTGCCGGTGCTTCCTGCGAAGCTGCCTATTCCGCAACCAAATCCGGCATTCATGGTCTGACAAAGGCTCTTGCCAAAGAACTTGCTCCCAGTAATATCCAGGTCAATGCCATCGCCTGCGGTGTCATTGATACGGAAATGAATGCACGGCTGAACGAAGAAGAACGTGCCGCCCTTGCAGAGGAAATCCCTTCCGGCAGATTTTCATCCCCGGAAGAAGTCGCTGAACTGGTTCTGCTCCTTTGCAGTTCCCCGTCCTATATGACCGGGCAGATCATCGGAATGGATGGCGGCTTTATCTGATAAAGCTGTCATTCATTTTCACCGCTCCGGTCATTTTTACAAAATGTATTTCATTTAAAGTTTCCCGTAAACATCCTGCGGAACATACGCTTTGATCTGAATCCCTTCCGGCAGATACTCTTCTGACAGAAGCTGTCCTTTGCTCCGGATCATCTGTATCTTACCGGCATCTGCAAAAGGATACAGACGTTCCACATAGATCTGATCCCGTCGGATGATCTCCAGCAATGCTGCCTTCAGTTTGTCCAGCCCCTGTCCGGTCTTAGCCGATGTGGCAATCGAGTAATCTGCCTGAAAATCTTTATGACTTTCTTCTTTTTCCAGCCGATCCTGCTTATTGAACAGTGTGATCACCGGTTTTCCTTCCGCTCCCATCTGACGTAATGTATCATAGACCACATACATCTGCTCGTCCATCCTCGGATTCGATACATCTACAACGTGGATAATGATATCGGCATATTTTGCCTCTTCCAGTGTACTTTTAAAAGCTTCTATAAGATGATGTGGGAGCTTTCTGATAAATCCGACCGTGTCCGTCAGAAGAATCTCCTGCGTACCGTCAAGCTGCAAAGCTCTTGTCGTTGTATCCAGCGTAGAAAAAAGCATGGCATCTTCTAAAATCCCTGCATTTGTCAACGCATTTTCAATACTGCTTTTTCCTGCTGACGTATATCCTACCAGTGCTGCCACTTTCATTCCTGACTGATTCCGCTGACTGCGGAGCAATTCTCTGTGCCGCTCCACATCTGCCAGTTCTTTTTTCAGACGACTGATCCGCTCCCGGATAAGACGGCGATCCATTTCCAGCTTTTTTTCTCCCGGACCTCTTGTACCGATTCCGCCGCCCAGTCTTGACAGTGATCTTCCCAGTCCCGACAGACGGGATGCCCGGTATCTGAGCTGAGCCAGTTCTACCTGGATCTTTCCCTCTCCCGATACAGCTCTTGCGGCAAAAATATCCAGGATCAGAAGCGTTCTGTCCAGTACTTTGCAATCCAGTTCTTCTTCCAGATTGCCAAGCTGGGTACTGCTCAGTTCATCATCACAGATGATCCCTGTTGCCTCAGTTTCCCACAACAGTTCTTTTAATTCGATCAGTTTTCCACGCCCGATATAGGTTGCCGGGTGTACGCACTCCCTGGTCTGGATCAGTCTGCCAGTCACCTCAGCCCCTGCTGTAGCCGCAAGCTCTGCCAGTTCATCCAATGACCGTTCTGCAGTCTCACCGCCTTCTGTATCCACGCCCACCAGGATGACGCGTTCTCTGATATCATCCATATTATACATCTGCATTTTACCTCGTCTGCAAAAATTCTGCTTCTTTCGCTACTGATTCATCCTCTGGATAAGCCGCCTGATATTCTGACATTTTTTCTTTTGCCATTTCCCAGTCTGCGGTCTTTTCCAGACAGATGATCTCATTATATTTCATCTCCTGAAGCAACGTCTCCTGCTTCTTATCTTCCTGCTTCTTATTTCCCTGCTTTTCTTCTGCCAGTGCGATTCCCTCCTGGATATACTCCAGGGCTTTTGCATAATCCTCCTTGCAAAGAGCTGACGTTCCGGCAAGATTACACAGCTCTGCCGTCTTTACTGTCCCATTATCAAAAGCCTTTTCCAGCATCTCCAGTGCCTGATCATACTGCTTCTGCTCATAGTATGTCATTCCAAGTCCACAATATCCTTCTGCTGCTTCTTCTTTATCATCACTTCCTGCTGCCTCTTCAAAAGAAGCGATCGCAGTATCATAATCTCCCTGCTCCAATGCCTCTGTTCCATCTTTTACTGTATTTCCGCATCCTGCCATCATGCACATTGCACTGACAGCCATCACTAATACCATTCTCTTCTTTTTCATTTTCTGCTCTCCCGTTAAAATTAAACAAAAAACCGGATACAGGAAATGTACCTGAGCAAATCATCTTCCCCTATCCGGTTTCTCTCCTTATTCAGTTTTTATTTCGGCTTTTATAAAGCACTAATCTTTTCTGCTGACTTTTTCAGCCTTTTTGATCTTCTTTTTTAGGGTCTTCTGCTGCAGACTCCGCTGACATCAGCTTCTGTTCTTCTCTGCTTCCGATTACATCCCGGCAGACTCCTTCCAGCCGTTCCCGATCTGATTCTTTTAAAATGCACTCCTGGATTGCTTCATTCAACTGAAGCATCTTCTCATCCAGCTCTGAAACCATCTTCGCACACTCTCTTAAATCACGGCTTATGTAATCCGGTGCATTTCCCTCGAACTTATAATAAATCTTATGCTCCAGGCTTGCCCAGAAATCCATGGCGATCGTACGGATCTGAATCTCGACCTTCGTATCTACCACACTGTCTGAAAGAAAGATTGGTACGGAAACCAGCATATGATAACTCTTGTATCCGCTTTCTTTCGGATTCTTGATATAATCTTTAATTGATAATACTTTCAGGTCACTCTGATTCCCGATCATCTCTGCCAGCCGGTATATATCGGAGGTAAAAGAGCAGATCAGCCTGACACCTGCTATATCATTGATATACCGGACCATATTCTCGATCGAGGTCTCATAACCGTAACGCTTTAATTTCTTCACGATACTTTCCGGTGTCTTAATTCTGGTCTTGATATGCTCAATGGGATTATACTGATGCACATGCTGAAATTCATCATTCAGGATCTCAAGCTTGGTGCCGACTTCTTTCAGTGCCGCATTATATAAAAATATCACGGTCTTCCAACTGTCAACATCCTCATAGCTCTTAACTGCAGCTTCAACCTGTTGTTCACTTTTCATCGTGGACATCTCCTATTTGGTTGTTATTTCTTTCTTTAGTATACCATGGATTCTTCACAGTGTCACACGATTGCTGATATCCTTTATATATTTTTAAGGATTTTAAAGTTCCAGTTTCATGTCTCCCGGATGAATCCATTTTTTCTTTCTCATCAGTTCTGAAATTCCAAGTGTCACAACAGCCGGAAGGACAAACTGGATTGTAATCATTTTAACCAGAACGATCATTGGATCTTCTGAAGCCGTCATGACCTGCCATGTCATCAAAGGCCCTACCAGTCCGGCTGTTCCCATTCCTGAACCCGTAGCATTATTGGTCATATGAAGCAGCATCGTGCTGACCGGCCCAAGGATCGCACTTGACAGGATCGGCGGAATCCATATCTGAGGATGCCGTATGATATTCGGCATCTGAAGCATGGACGTTCCGATTCCCTGTGCCACAAAGCCACCCAGTTTATTTTCACGATAACTTGCGACTGCAAATCCGATCATATTACAGCAGCAGCCAACTGTCGCAGCTCCCGCTGCCAGTCCCGACAGATTCAGAATCACCCCGATCGCTGCGGAACTGATCGGCAGTGTCAGAAAGATTCCCATCAGAACCGATACTACAATGCCCATCAGAAACGGCTGCTGTTCTGTTCCCCAGTTGATCAGTGACCCGAGCCATGCCATAAATTTTGAAATCGGCGGCCCTGCAACCAGTCCCACTACAGATCCCGTACCGATACATACCAATGGGGTAAGAATAATATCCAGTTTTGTCTTTCCTGTCACTAAAATTCCAATTTCAATTGCAAGATAAGCAGCAATGAACGCTCCCAGCGGCTCTCCCGGCCCTGCCAGCACCAGATTGCCATCGACGATCAGTTGTCCTGCCAGCAGTTTTGACGCAAATGCACCGATCATTCCGGCTACTGCAGCCGAAACCGTCACTAACTGCTGTGCCTCCAGCTTTCTCGCCACACCGACACCAATTCCTGCTCCGGTCAGGCCTGCAGCCACTTTTCCGATCATATAGATCAGATTCCCATAATCACCGCCCACAAATAAGCCGATCTGCTGTATGATCGTTCCTATAATGAGCGTTGCAAATAAGCCCTGTGCCATACCGCTCAGACCATCAATAAATATTCTCTTCATTTCTTCTCTCCAATTTTACTTCCTTTTACCTATTTCAGCAGAATACCCCAGCCTTTTTCAACTGCTCCGCTGCATTCCTCGTCGGACTCCAGCGGCTGCCCCTCCTGATCCAGAAGTTCCGGCATGGCAGCTGCCTTTTCCTGCCGGTAATCTGTCAGAAGCCAGCTTATAACATTTACATTATCCGGTCTTCCTGCCACCACTTCCGGCACCTGCATGGAAACAATCTGCTCCAGGAAATCAATATCCACCTGATTCTCCTTACAGTAAAGCAGCAGATTCTTATAAATGCAAAGATATACCCCCTTGCATACGCCTTCTTCAAAATCTCCGTAAACACTCTGGGCTGCCTGCTCAAAGCCATTTTTTTCTATCAGTGACAGAATTACTTTTCCATATACTTCTTCCTTTAAATATGCTTCTAAAGTCTCCAAATCTGATGCATTGCATTCTCTGATCATTTCTTTATCCCCATTTCACTTTTCCGTCTGTTTTCTGTTACCTTATCTACTATAACAAAATCCATTCCCTCAGGCAACGGGATTTTTCAATTGGGATTTTTTTCTGTCTTATTGGATTTTTATCTTCAATATGATAGAATAACCGGAGATAACTTTCTGAAATGTGACTGTTAAGTCTGATCTTTGCTGATCTTGGACTTTTAAATGAAAGAGGTAGACATATGTTCCGTTTATGGGGAAAAGAATTTAAAGATAACCGAATGTTAAAGGATCTCGTCATTTGTGATGAATCCGATGATACCCGTACGCATAAAATTTTTCATGCCCTGGATGAAATCTGCTATGAATTTGATCTGAGTAAACCTCTGTGGCTTGATTCCACGATCAATGAATTTAAACGCCATTCACGTGCCAGATTTTATCAGGATTCTTTCATTGATGAAATTGATTTTGATTATCTTGAAATTCAGATCATTGAGGAATAATTACGGAATCATTATAAGATGTTGGGGGCAAAAGCCCCCAACAATGAGGATTTTAAATTTTTTCATTTTTTTAATTTTGGGTGTTGACAATTTTCAATTCATCCTATATAATTAAATTCGCTGTTGAGGAACAGTGATATGTGCGATTAGCTCAGCTGGATAGAGCGTCTGACTACGGATCAGAAGGCCGGGAGTTCGAATCTTCTATCGCACGTCAAAAGAGATTGCAGATTGCAATCTCTTTTTTGTTGCCCATCCAGACATCAGATGCAATGATACAGACATAACAAGATGTCGGGGGCAAAAGCCCCCGACTCATTCATGCGAGCAACAAACCAAAGTCTGTGCCTGCTTTTTTATTTTGCAAACTTCTCTATCTGAGATGCGATCAATGCCTGATCTTCAAAGTAGTTGATCTTCATGGCTGCCTTTACTTCTTTCAAGGTCTGTGCAGCAACTGCTTCTGCTTTCTCACTTCCGGTCTTCAGAATTTCATAAACTGCCGGAATATCCTTCTGCCACTCTTTTCTGCGGTTACGGATCGGCTCTAATTCAGCCTGAAGTACATTATTCAGGAAACGCTTCACTTTCATATCTCCCAGTCCGCCACGCTGATAATGCTCTTTTAATTCATCCAGATTCTTATACTCCGGCAAAAATTCCGGGAAATACTCCGGTCTGCAGAATGCATCCAGATAAGTAAATACAGTATTTCCCTCCAGACTTCCCGGATCTTCAATACGAATATGGTTCGGATCAGTAAACATACTGAATACCTTTTTCTTGATCTCATCCGGCTCTTCTGAAAGATATATACAGTTTCCGAGGGACTTGCTCATCTTTGCCTTTCCGTCAATACCCGGAAGACGCAGGCACGCTTCATTCTCCGGGAGCAGAATCTTCGGATCTACCAGAGTCTCACCGTACACAGAATTAAACTTATGTACGATCTCTTTTGTCTGCTCCAGCATCGGCATCTGATCTTCCCCGACAGGAACGGTCGTTGCCTTGAATGCTGTGATATCTGCTGCCTGGCTGATCGGATAAGTAAAGAATCCAACCGGAATGCTTGCCTCAAAATTTCTCATCTGAATCTCTGACTTGACAGTTGGATTCCGCTGAAGTCTGGATACTGTCACCAGGTTCATATAATAAAATGAAAGTTCACATAACTCCGGTATCTGGGACTGGATAAATAAAGTTGACTTTGCAGGATCCAGACCGCATGCAAGGTAATCCAAGGCTACCTCTATAATATTCTGCCGGATCTTTTCCGGATTATCCGCATTATCCGTCAACGCCTGTGCATCTGCGATCATAATAAATATATCATCAAAATCTCCCGTATTCTGAAGCTCTACCCGACGCCTCAACGATCCAACATAATGTCCCACATGGAGCTTTCCTGTCGGACGATCACCGGTAAGCATAATCTTTTTCATATTCTTCCGTCTCCTTCTGATTTTCTCGTATTGTTCTTAATTATAACACTAATATTCTTCCTTTTCTACTAGATTTCTTCTAAAAAGCCAGGGTACATTCCACACCCTGGCCTGAAAATTTATTTATTCTCCTGTAATACGGCACGCTTCATATATCCCGGCACCCGCTTTTTTTCCGGTGCATATACGATCTGATAAAGAACAAATGCCATCACCGCTGCTCCTATGACATCAAGTACTGAATGCTGCTTCAGAAACATCGTCGCAAGTATGATCAGTCCCGCCAGCACATACGCTGAAATGCAGACTGCCTTATGCGTTCTCACTTTCTCACTCTCATGGATCGCTATACATGCACATAAGGAATTAAACACATGCAGGCTCGGAAATACATTGGTACAGGTATCTGTCCTGTAGAGAACCCTCACCGCATCCACAAACATATTCTCCCGTTCAAATACCACCGGTCTGAGATCCTGTCCGTTCGGGAAAAAGGTACAGATAATCAGGAAAATCGTCATCCCGGCAAATGAGATTGCTGCCAGCTTATAAAATCCTTGCACATCCGTAAAGAAAAAGTACAGAAATACAACAGCAATAAACGCAAACCACATCAGATACGGTACGATAAAGTACTCAATAAAAGGAATCCTTTCATCCAGTGCCGTCTGCATCACATGATACTTTGTCGTAACATGCTTCTCCAAAAATAAAAACCACGGCATATAAATAAACGCATACAAAAATACCCACATATGCTTATACTTTTTAAAAAATGCCCCTGCCTTTGCTCTCCACTTCATACACGACACTCCCTCTGCCATCCGCGTGGACTTCCGAACAAACCACTCTGTCCCAACTGTTCTTTTCTGAATCCTTTCTTTGTAACACGCCCGATTATAGCACGATTTATTTTAAACCTCAACCAACTTCATAAGTTTTTAACATTTCTTTCAGAAATCTTAGGTTTTATCCACATCCGGTTACCGACTTATTCCTCTGCTTCTAATTTAATGATGCCAGGGTCAAAAGGTCTAAGCCCACATGAGCTTGCTCATAGGTTGGCGAAAGACCTTAGGACCCGCCCCGATATGAGCATAAAAGTGGGATGATAATCCCACGATATGCGAATATTGGGTAGGATTATAAAATCCGGTCTGCACATACAGTTGCTCAGTAAATATTTTACGCAGAATCTTAATGCATAATGCGTTGTATCCGGCTTCCTGGTAAGATTTTCAGAAAGCTGTCCGCGGGGAATCTCATTTCTGTGCTTTTTCATCCACCGCAGCACCAGACTGTTAAAAGACTGGACCATATATTTCCCTCTGTATCCCTGCAGTTCTTCATCCAGCCTCCGGCAGACTTCTGTATCTGCACTCGGGAGCTTTACTTCTATCAGAAGAGGAACTTTTCCATCAACCAGCCGAAGAACTTCTGAAAGAAGCGGGATCTTTTCCCCGGTTCTGCTTAACCGGTAAGTTCTCATACGGGCATAATCCGTCTCTTCCACTTTTCCTTTTTCTCCGCATATTCTTCTGAAATCATCATCATGAAAGACAACCAGCTTTCCATCTTTTGTAAGATGCACATCCAGCTCAATCCCATAGCCGGCTTCTATCGCCGCCTGAAACGCCGGGATCGAATTTTCCGGGATTCCCTTTTTTATGTCATGCAGCCCCCGATGAGCCCATTTCACTCCAAAAAAGGGATGTACCCTGCGTCTCCCCGACAATCTCGGTGCGAGCAAATACAGCAGAATTACATTTCCCAAAAGTAAAACCAACAGAACGATCAAGATCCCTTTCATCATAACCACCATTACTCCTTATTCTGTAATGAATCTTATTTTTTCTTCCATCAACCGTACTTTCATTTCATTTCTTAAAAAGATTGGCTCACCGTCTGTATGTATCGGCAGTGTACTGCCTGTAGAAACTTCTGCACTGCGACATTGAAGGATCGTAACGCCACGGAACTTTGTATGCTTTCCAAAGAATGCCGTCGGCAACAGACACAGAATCTTCTTTTTGGAGAGATCTGCTGCCACCATGATATCCAGCTTTCCGTCAGACGGAGATGCCTCCGGGCAGAATTTAAATCCGCCACCTTCATATTTCTGATTCATAAATGCCGCAAAATATGCACGTTCAAACCGATGCACACTTCCGTCATCCAGCCGGATCTCCATCCTCACCGGCTGATCCTTCAGCAGCCGGTTGAGTGCAACCACTGCATAACTCAGCTTTCCAAGCTTTAAGCGGTTTAAGATCTTCTTCCATTTTGAGATGCACACTTCATGGCACACTGCCGCATCAAATCCCATCCCCGCACTGACCAGGAATCGTCTTCTTTTCCCACCAAGTACCAGCTCTCCCACATCCAGTTTCTCAATCTTTTCCGAGTTCAGGATCAACTCCAGTGCCTTTTTTGCATCTTTCGGGATCCCCATGCCTCTTGCAAAATCATTACTCGATCCGGTAGGAATATATCCAAGCGTTACTTTAGACGGATTTTTAATTCCATTGATCACTTCATTCAGTGAACCATCCCCGCCAAGCACAATCATCGTATGCTCTTCCTCATCTGCTGTGATCTCAGTTGCGATCCTTTCCGCATCTTTTTTTCTGCCGGTCATTCTGACTTCATAGGAGACCCGCCTTTTTTTCAGTTCCGGCTCAAGCTGACTCCACAGCAGCTCTCCCTGTCCTGTTCTTGATTTTGGATTTACAATAAAAATGTAGTCCATCAATTTTTCTCCACTTCGCACAATGTACTTTCCAGATATTTTCCAAGCGAACGGCTCATATTTCCTTCAAAATCAGCTTCTCCGTTTCTCAGGCACCACTCAAATACATTTCCGATCACGATCATTCTGATATCGGTCGTAAACTCTTCAATGCTGACATTCAGCTTTACCACTCCTGCTTCGATCGCCTTCTCCACATACGTCTGCACTGTCACGATCGGATAGGGACGCTCTGTTCTGATTGCTGCATTCAATGCCTGGTTCTTCGTATCGTAATACCCCGACATAAATTCCACGCCCAGTTCCCGGCAATACTTCACATAATTCATGTAGACCTGAATGATTCCCTGCTCTACACCACCTGCATTCTCCGGGATTTCCAGCAGATCCGGGTTGATCGTCGGCTGTTCCTCAATATAGTAAGACAGCAGATCATCTTTTGTCTTGAAATGATGATAAAAGCTGCCATTGGAAACTCCGGCCTCCTCACAGATATTTTTAATAGAAAGTTCTTCATACCCTTTTTTCTGAAGGATTTTCTTTGCTGCCTGAAAGATCTTTTCTCTCGTTTCCTGCGATTTACGCTGCTGCCTGGAAAGTTCTACTTTTTCACTCATTAAAATTTACACTCCTGTATGAATTAAAAAGAAATTCCAGTTTACGACTATCCTCAACTTCTACTTTGAATTTCTTCTTATGATGCACTCAGTATAGCACAAATACCGATTGGTTTCAAGAAAACCGAGTATACTCTGTATTCTACATGCAAACTGTCCTTACCTATTGCTTTTACACACTGCACCCAGGTATTTCTCCTGCAAGCCTTTATAACTGATATGCTGCAAATGCAGATGGCATCGGATACTTCTTTTCCAGCTCTTCTTTTTCTGCAAATATCACCTGCTCACTCCATATCTTCTGATCCAGTTCTCTTTCCAGCTCATCCACGATCACTTCGTATCCTTTCATCTGCCATTCTACATGACTGAAAATATGCTTTGCATCCGGGAGCTTTTTCACCCGCACCGGAGTCAGTCCCAGTGACTTGGCATATTCGATCACTTCCTTCTGCTTCAGATGTCCTTCTACATTTGGAAATTCATATAAGCCGGCAAGCAGACCTGTATCCGGTCTTTTCCGGATTGCCACTTCTTCATTATCACAGAATCTCAGGATCGTCTTTTTTTCAACTCTTCTTTCTTTTGCTTTTTTCTTTACCGGATACTCCAGTTCACATCCATCCCGGTGTGCAAGGCATAAATGACTGACCGGACAGATCTCACACTTCGGTTCTCCTCCCGGCAGACATACGATTGCCCCCAGTTCGATCAGTCCCTGATTAAAATCTCCCGGTGATTCCTTTGGGATCACCTCTTCCAGTAAACTTTCCACTTTTTTCCTTGTTGATGCTTTCAGAATATCATCCGCATCTTCCAGAATCCGGGACACAACCCGGAATACATTTCCATCTACTGCAGGCTTTTGCAGATCATAGACAAAAGAGCCGATCGCTCCTGCCGTATAATTGCCAATCCCTTTCAGTTCCCGGATTTTCTCATAAGTTTCAGGAAATTTTCCGCCATACTGTTCCATGATCTGTTGTGCAGCAAGCTTCAGATTTCTTGCCCGGTTATAATATCCCAGCCCTTCCCAGAGCTTGAGCAGCTTATCCTCTTCCACATTTGCCAGTGTTTCTATATCTGGCAGTTCTGAAAGGAATCTTTCATAATAAGGCTTTACTGCCTCCACCCTGGTCTGCTGAAGCATGATCTCCGAGATCCACACCCGGTACGCATTGATATTTTTTCTCCACGGCAGATCTCTGCGGTTTTTCCTGTACCATTCCACGATCAGCGGTACCGTTTCTTTCATTTGCGGACTCTCCAGCACTACATCCACCGGATCACAGATCCTGATCTCATCTTTACTGACTTCACAGTCGTACGCCAAGATCTTCACACCGGCCGCCTTTGCTCTTTTCAATGCCTCTGCAAACTCCGGCTGTGTCTTTTGATTTGGAGTAAAATAACGCACTTCCTTCATCTGGATCACGAAAAAGAGGATTGCCTCATAGCCTTCTTTTTTTGCTTTGATCAGTTCTTCTATATGCCTGACGGCTCTCTCACTCGGTGCATCCGGGAACAGACAGACTCCGTCTTCTTCCAGTGTCACCCCTTTCACTTCTATAAAAGCTTTTTTCCCATCCCCCTCTGCATAAAGATCTAATCTTGAATCTCCATAGGTTATCTCCGGACGGATACACTGGATTTCTTTGAACAGATTGCCGGTTTGCAGCCATTCTTCCACGCACCTGTTCGGAATCTGTGAATCCAGATTGACCAGCCTTTCTCCTTTTTTCACCGCGATCAGATCCCACAGGGTGGCACGCTTTTCATTTTCACTTTTCTGCAAATATACTTCTGCCCCGGGAATCAGCAGTTCTTCACACCGGCCTGTATTTTTCACATGAACTTTTTCTCTTTTTCCTTCCAGCTCCACATAAGCAACAAACCGGTTTTCCCGCTCAAGAAAGACAGCTTTTTCTATCCGTTCGTATTTCATTTTATTCTCCTCTTATTGAAAAAGATCCTTTGAATTTTTTCGTATGCCCGGCAGCTCAAAACTTTGGCACTTTCCATGATATGTCTGGCAACAAAAAATATCTGCTCCGTATTATATCACAGAACAGATATTTTATCATTTTCTATAAAATGCTGTCGGGGTCAAAAGCCCCCGACTTTGATGCCTACGGATTGCTCCGTGCTACGCACTCCCACAATCCTACCCAATCTTCGCATATCGTAAAAACTCCTGCGGACCGGCTTCTTCTTTGATCTGACCGTCATCCATGAAAAGGACCCTCGATGCCACTTCTCTCGCAAACCCCATCTCATGGGTTACAACCACCATCGTCATGCCTTCCTGTGCCAGCTCTTTCATCAGTTCCAGAACTTCTCCGACCATCTCCGGATCAAGTGCTGAAGTCGGCTCGTCAAAAAGGATCACATCCGGATTCATCGCAAGAGAGCGGATGATCGCAACTCTCTGCTTCTGACCGCCTGATAAAGTGGACGGATAGACATCTGCCTTATCCTCCAGTCCGATCCTGGTAAGAAGCTTCAAGGCATTTTCCCTGACTTCTTTTTTGATCTGTTCCTTTGTCGTAGTGATCGGAACAAGAGCTTCTTTCTTATCTTTTCCTCTGAAAACATTTTTGAACTGAATCCTGCGGTTCGCTCTTTTTGCTTTCTTCAGATCCCTGCACTGCAGATATTCCGGTGCCATCATCACATTCTGCAGAACCGTCTTATTGTTAAAAAGATTGAAATGCTGGAATACCATTCCCATATGGCGGCGATGAACATTAATATCTACTTTCATATCTGCAATATCAACACCGTTAAAAATGATATTTCCGCCTGTCGGATCTTCCATACAGTTTAAGCACCGCAGGAAAGTACTCTTACCGGAGCCGGATGGTCCGAGTACAGCAACGATATCACCTTTGTTGATCGTGACATTAATTCCCTTCAGGATCTCTTTGTCCCCGAAGCTTTTTCTAAGATTAATTACGTCTATCACTCTTCTTCAGGCTCCTTTCCAAGATTTTTACAAGCAGCGTTATGATCAGTACAAGTGCGATATAGATCAATGCCATCACAAGATAAGGTACCATAAATTCATAACTGTTACTTCCGATATAATTAAACGCAACATAAAGATCTGCTGCTCCGACGAAACTGACAACAGAAGTCTCTTTTACAAGCGAAATAAACTCATTTCCAAGTGTCGGAAGAATATTCTTGACAGCCTGTGGAATCACGATCTTTGTCATACTTGTCCCAAAGCTCAGACCCACGGCACGTCCTGCCTCCATCTGTCCCGGATCTACTGACTGAATACCACTTCGCATGATCTCTGAAATATAAGCTCCGCTGTTCAGACCAAATACAACCATTGCGACCTGCACACCGGTAATTTTTACTCCAATGATCGGAAGCAATACATAATAAAATACCAGTAGCTGTACTACCATAGGTGTTCCTCTGAAGAGTGCCACATAAAAACTGCAGATATGATTCAGCACCTTTGGCAGTGTCTTGTATTTCGGGATCACCCTTACTGTTGCGATCAGAGTTCCGATCACAATACCGATAATGAGACCGCAGATTGCGATCATCAATGTATTCTGCAAACCCTGCAGTACTTTTACATAGCCGTTCTGATCCAGAAAAATTTCTATAAATTTATCTACTTTCTGACTGAAATTGCCCATAAGTTTCCTTTCTTAAAAAAGGAAAATGCCGCAGCATACGTTGCCTGCATTTCCCTTTCTCTTCTCTTTCCTTCAACAGTACTGCACTGTGGCAGATCACTGTCCCGTTTCCCTGATCCTACTGAACCTCGTTGATTGCTGTTGTGATTGCAGATGCAGGAGCGGCATCAATGATAACATAATTGATATTTCCATTGAGCATATCCTGTACTGCCAGAGAACCACTCTTATAAGTTACGCATTTTGCCGGAAGTCCCGGGAAATCCCATTCTTCGCTTCCTTCAACATAATACTGTCCTGTTGTTCCCTGCTGAACACCGATCTTATCAGACTCTTTCAGTTCTGCAAGTTTCGCTGCCACATCATCTGCACTCTTGCAGTCATCGAATGCTGTATCGTTGCTTGGTACGATCAGACGCTGGGATGCTGAATAGTAAGAATCTGTAAAGGTTACATACTTTTCTCTCTCTTCATTGATCGTCAGACCTGCCATTGCAATATCACACTTCTGCTGGCTTACAGACAGACATACTGCATCAAAATCCATATTCTCGATTACAAGTTCTTTTCCAAGCTTCTCTGCAAGAAGGGATGCGATCTCCATATCGATTCCATAATAATCTTCACCCTTTGTATACTCGAAAGGCTCAAATGCTGCATTTGTTGCAACAACGAGCTGATCCTTTGTGGTATCAAGCTTTGCTGACTTTACTGCCTCCGGCTCTCCATCTGAGAAATACTTATTGCAGATCTCATCCAGTGTACCGTCCTCTTTGATTGATGCAATAAAATCATTCACTTCGTCAAGAAGTTCCGGCTGCTCTTTATCAACACCAAATGCATACTCTTCATTCGTAAGGTCGATATCGATTACTTTTGCAGTCACTTTTTCATTGTTTCCGCCGCATCCAACCAGCATACTGGCTGCAAGTGCTGCTGACAGACATACTGCTAAAAATTTTTTCATGTCTCTTTCCTCCTGATTTATCCATTATTTTTCTGCATAAACATACAGATTATCTTAATAATTTTAACATACTTTTCACATAATGCAAGTAAATCGCCCTATATTTTCTGTTCTCCGATCTACTTTTATGTATTACAGTAATGCTGAAATTCCAAAGTAAAGGAATACGATGATTCCAAGTACGATCCGGTAATATCCAAATACTTTGAAATCATTGTTTCTGATATACTTCATCAGGAACTTGATTGCAATAATCGATACTCCAAACGATACAAGCATTCCAAGCAGCAATAAAAACACCTGCATTGGTGTAAATGCGAGTCCAAACTTGAATAACTTCAATGCACTTGCACCGAACATAACCGGAATTGCAAGGAAGAATGTAAATTCTGCTGCTACTCCACGGGATACTCCCAGTGCCAAAGCACCTACGATCGTTGCTCCTGACCGGGATGTTCCGGGGATCATCGCCATCATCTGGAAGACTCCGATCAGAAGAACTGTCGGAACAGACAACTGGGACAGCTTCGTCACCCTCGGTTCTCTTTTTGCATTAATATTCTCTATGACAATGAATAAAATACCATACAGGATCAGCATAAATGCAACCACATACGCATTGCTCATCTTTGCCTCTATCCAGTCATTCAATAACAGTCCCACGATCATTGCCGGGAGCGTTCCGATAATCACTTTGATCCACAACTGGATCGTCATCATCTTTTGCTTCTGCGTCTTCGTTGGTGAAAATGGATTCAGCTTATGGAAATAAATCACCACTACTGCCATGATCGATCCAAACTGGATCACTACATTGAACATATTTTTGAATGCATCATTCTGCTGGAGCTTAATCAGTTCTTCCACCAGGATCAGATGCCCGGTACTGCTGATCGGGAGCCACTCCGTGATTCCCTGCACAATACCAAGAATAATTACTTTTAATGCCTCTAACATACTTCTCCTCCTTCTAGTACAAACCGTTCGATTGCCTTCGCTACTCCATCTTCTTCATTACTTCCTGTAATATAATCTGCCGTTGCCTTTACTTTCTCTTCGGCATTCGCCATCGCCACTCCAAAACCGGCTTCCCTCAGCATCGGCTCATCATTATCGCCATCACCAAACGCCATGATCTCTTCTCTTTCAATCCCGAGCCTCTTCCCCAGTTCCACCAGACCGCTTCCCTTGTTCACTCCGGCTGCATTTACTTCTATATTATATTTTAATGAACCGACAATCTCCACTTCTTCCAGTGTCTCCAGTTCTTTCCATGCCCTTGCCCGTTCATCCAGATCAGCGAACAACGCCTGCACTTTATCCAGACTGCGGGATTCCCGATCGACCAGACCAAAAATATCCTCTGTCGGAATACGGGTTGTTCTTATATATTCCCACATATTCGGATTATGATGATACCGTTCCACATGAAGCATCTTTTCTGCCTCCGCATATCCCTGACCATCAAAATATACCTCTTGTAGGGTATCATATTTCGCACAGATTTCCAATATCTTTTTCGCCTTATCCCGACTCAGAAGCTGCTCCATAAGAACGCTCCCATCCTGCGTACGGACAATCCTTGCTCCATTCGATGTCAGTGCATAATCCATTCCCGGAAAACTTCTCAGGAACTCCGGCACTCCCATCCACGGGCGTCCTGTTGCAACAAGAACTGTAACGCCCTGACGGATTGCCTCTTCCATCACCTGCCTTGTATAAGGTGTCAGCTCCTTTTTATCATTCAATAATGTACCATCCAGATCAAGTCCGATCATCTTAATCTTTTGCATGCTTTTCTGCTCCTCCTGATTTATTATAATTCTATTTATTACGAAACTTTTAAATATATTAAGTATATCTTATAAATTATTTCTAAAATAATTCTAACAGAGTTTGCCTTATAACGCAATTTATTGTATAATAGGTACTCGACAAATTAAATGATGCCAGGGTCAAAAGTTCTAAGCCCACATGAGCTTGCTCATAGGTGGGTGAAAGACCTTAGGACCCGCCCCGATAGTCTGGAAAGCCAAACCTCCGCCCTTGAAAAGGAACTTGCAGGGATCAACCAGGATATTCTGGATTTGAGCAACCAGATTTCTGATACTGAGATGCAGATTGAGATCCTCAACAGCAGTATAGACAAGACGCAGGACGATCTGCTTGATGCCGAGGAAAAAGAGAATAAGCAGTATGAAGATATGAAGACCCGTATCAAATATATGTATGAGAACGGGAATGCATCACTTCTGGAGATGCTTTTTTCAGCCAAAAATATGACTGACTTTCTGAACAAAGCCGATTTTATTGAAAATCTCAGTGATTATGACCGTCAGGCTCTGACCCAGCTTCAGGATATCCACCAGGAGATCGCAGATCAGAAGGAAGATCTGGAAAACCAGCAGGCTTCCATGCAGTCTCTGAGTGAACAGTTAAAATCCAAGCAGACAGAGCTTCAGGCAAAAGCAGTGGCTACTTCTACCGACCTGGACACTGTCAATGCCAAACTGAAAAAGGCAAAGGAGGAAGAGGCAGCACGTCTCGCTGAAGAAGCACGCCAGAGAGCTGCTGCAGAGGCAGCAGCTAAAAAGGACAATGCCGGACAGGTAAACGGTACCGGCGGCGGTACGATTACGACCGGTGGTACGACGGTTTCTGCGGATGATCTTACTTTACTTGCAGCGATTATCCAATGTGAGGCTCATTATAATTATGAATCCATGCTCGCAGTTGCAACCGTGATCATGAACCGTGTGGAAAGCAGTCGTTTCCCGAACAGTATTTCCGGTGTTGTCTATGCAAACGGACAGTTTGCACCGGTATGGACAGGCAGCCTGAAGCGTGTACTTTCCCAGGGTCCTGGCACTCTTTCCAGACAGGTTGCCCAGGATGCCATCAATGGTTCAAGACTGGCAGCCGTATCGGATTGTTACTTTTTCCTTTACGCACCATCTACCAGCAGATCCGGTGTCGTTATTGGGGACAATGTCTTCTTTACAAGCTGGTAATAAATAAAAGAACCGGAATCAGTCCCGACTCCCAATCGTTAGACCTCAGGTCTGACTTTCAGGAGCGGTTCAAATCCCGGTTCTTTTTTAGAAGGATAAAATGTAATGACAAAAATAATTCTATTTCAATCATCTGATCTCAGTAATCTCAGTGATCTCTGCTTTCTGATCTGACCTTTCTGGTCCAATCTCAACAATCTGATTCTACTGATAATCTATAACGTCGATCCATTTCATAAGGAAATCTTTTTCCAGTTCATTATCTTTTGAAAGCTGTGCTGCCGCTACGATTGGGAGCCACTGCTGTACATACTGCTTTGCTGTATCGCTCTTCTTGCAGAATGTATTAAGATACAGATCTGCAACTTCCTGATCTTTCAATGCAAATAAGAGATAAGTCATCGCTGCATCTGCACTTGCATTTCCCTGTGTAGCATGTGCCCAGTCAACAACTGTCATCTTTCCATTCTTTCCTACGATTACGTTACTCGGATTGAAATCACCGTGGCAGATCTTATTATGCTTCGGCATACTCTCAAGACGTGTCATCAGTTCATAACGGGTTGTAGCATCCAGGTCTTTCAGTCCGTTAATCTGACGTGCCAGTTTATCTTTCATGCCCTTCAGCAACGGAGAGTGCTTGCTCTGTACTTCGAGCTGCAATGCTACAAAATCATCCATATATTTTGCAAGATTCTTCTTATCGGATTCCATCATTTCTTCCAGTGTCTTGCCTTCTTTATATTCAATCACGATTGCCCATTTACCATCGATCTGGGATACTTCTTTTACCTTTGGAATATCCAGTCCTGCCTCTTCCACACGTGCTGTATTCAATGCCTCATTAAATACATCTGACTTTGGATGAGTCTCTGCAAATACTTTTACGATACTGTCGTCACACTTATATACTGTCTTATATGGACGCTTTACGATGATATTTTTTTCTTCTAATTTCATGATGTAGCCCTCCTTGTTGTTCGTCAGCTTTTTGCTGCTTTCCTTTTGATGACCACATTATAACCTATAAATTTTTAAAATGTAACCCCTCCAGGACAACTTTGTGCAGTTTTTAACGATTTTTTTCTTCTCTTTTATATTGTTATTTTTTTAACATATCATTATTATTGTTTTACCTTTATACAAACTGCAGACATATTGGATTTTTCTTATTACTGCCAAAAGAGCCACTGTGTATCTTTTTGTATAGCCAATAACAAAAACAACGGTATATCTTGCATTTTCTGCTGGATATACCGTTGCGGGATTTAATTCATTCTATTCAATTCTGACAGTTCTTTTGGAATGTGCTAATGACGTCTGACGTCATCTTATTTTCCATAGTAGCACTTCAGATACAGATCTTTAATCTCCTGAATGAGTGGGTATCTTGGGTTAGCACCTGTACACTGATCGTTGAATGCCTGCTCTGACATCTCATCCAGTGTATCAAGGAAGTACTTCTCATCAATACCGTAATCTTTGATTGTCTTCTTGATTCCGATGATTTCTTTAAGTTCTTCAAGTTTTGCGATGAAGTTCTCAAATACTTCTTTATCATCTTTACCTGTGCATCCTGCGAAACGTCCGAGTTCTGCGTATCTTGCAAGTGCATGTGGGTACTGATACTGTGAGAATGTTCCCATCTTTGTCGGAACTTCTGCTGCGTTGTATCTCATAACCTCTGTCAGGATTACTGCGTTAGCAACACCGTGTGGCAGGTGGTGGAAAGCACCAAGCTTATGAGCCATAGAGTGGTTAACACCAAGGAATGCATTTGCGAATGCCATACCAGCCATACAGGAAGCGTTTGCCATTTCTTCACGAGCCTTCGGATCGTTTGCTCCGTTCTCGTATGCAGATGGAAGGTTCTCGAATACAAGCTTAACAGCCTTCATAGCAAGACCATCTGTGTAATCTGTAGCCATAATAGATACATATGCCTCGATTGCATGTGTCATAACGTCGATACCTGAAGCACTTGTCAGTCCTTTCGGCTGTGTCATCATGTTGTCTACGTCTACGATTGCCATGTTTGGAAGCAGAGCGTAGTCAGCGATTGGCCATTTAACACCTGTGTCAGCGTCTGTGATGATTGCGAATGGTGTTACCTCAGAACCTGTTCCTGAAGATGTTGGGATAGCTACGAAGTAAGCTTTCTCTCCCATCTTAGGGAATGTAAATACTCTCTTACGGATGTCCATGAAGTCCATAGCCATATCTTCAAAGTTTGCTTCTGGATGCTCATACATGATCCACATGATCTTACCAGCGTCCATTGCAGATCCACCACCAAGAGCGATGATTGTATCTGGCTCGAACTGTCTCATCTGATCAACACCCTTACGAGCACACTGAAGTGTCGGGTCTGGAGCAACCTCAAAGAAGCATGTATGCTGGATTCCCATCTCGTCCAGTTTCTTTTCGATCGGAGCTACATATCCATTCTTGTACAGGAAAGAGTCTGTTACGATGAATGCTTTCTTCTTGTGCATTACTGTACCAAGTTCATCCAGTGCAACCGGCATAGAACCTTTCTTAAAGTATACCTTTTCAGGTGTTCTGAACCACAGCATATTCTCTCTCCTCTCAGCTACTGTCTTGATATTAAGAAGATGTTTCACTCCTACGTTCTCGGAAACTGAGTTTCCACCCCAAGAACCGCATCCAAGTGTCAGAGACGGAGCCATCTTGAAGTTGTAAAGATCTCCGATTCCACCGTGAGAAGAAGGTGTATTGATCAGAACACGGCAAGTCTTCATTGCTGCTGCATGCTTAGCGATCTTCTCTGTCTCAGCCGGATGAACATAAAGAGATGATGTATGTCCGTATCCACCGTCTGCTACAAGCTGAGCTGCTTTCTCAAGTGCCTCATCAAATGTCTTAGCTTTATACATACCAAGTACCGGAGATAATTTTTCATGTGCAAACTCTTCTGAGATATCTACAGACTCAACTTCACCGATAAGGATCTTTGTCTCCTTCGGAACATCTACGCCAGCCATCTTAGCGATCTCGTAAGCTGACTTTCCAGGGATCTTGCTGTTCAATGCACCGTTGATGATGATTGTCTTCCGAACTTTGTCAAGCTCCTCACCTGGTTTCAGGAAGTAGCATCCTCTGTACTGGAATTCTTTCTTAGCTTCCTCATATACGCTTTCAAGAACAGTTACGGACTGCTCTGAAGCACAGATCATACCATTATCAAATGTCTTAGAATGAATGATAGAGTTTACTGCCATTCTTACATCTGCTGTATCGTCGATGATAACCGGTGTATTACCAGCTCCAACTCCGAGTGCCGGTTTTCCTGAAGAGTAAGCTGCTTTAACCATTCCAGGACCACCTGTTGCAAGGATGATATCAGCATCTCTCATTACTGTATTTGTCAGTTCCAGTGACGGAGCATCGATCCATCCGATGATTCCTTCCGGAGCTCCGGCTTTCACTGCTGCATCCAGAACAACCTTAGCTGCTGCAATTGTAGATGCCTTTGCAGCCGGATGTGGGCTGATGATGATTGCATTTCTTGTCTTTAAGCAGATCAGAGTCTTAAAGATTGCTGTTGATGTCGGGTTTGTTGTCGGGATAACTGCTGCAACAAGTCCGATTGGCTCTGCGATCTTCTTAATTCCGTATGCCTTATCTTCCTCGATCACACCACATGTCTTTGTATCTTTATATGCATTGTAGATGTACTCTGCTGCGTAATGATTTTTGATGACCTTATCCTCGAGAATACCTCTCTGAGTCTCTTCTACTGCCTGTCTTGCAAGCGGGATACGTGCCTTGTTGGCAGCCATAGCAGCTTCGTAGAAGATCTTATCTACCTGCTCCTGAGTAAAAGTAGCGAATACTTTCTGTGCCTCACGCATCTCTTTCATTTTCGCCTCAAGGGCCTCTACATTGTCAATGAATCCGGTATTAACTGTCTTCTCTACAGTCTTTGCGGTTTCTTTCTTAGCCATTAGATTATTCCTCCTGTACTTGAATGAATCATTTCCTATCAGGTCATTCCTGATCACAGATATTAGTATAACTCGTTCGTTAATAAATTGTCAATGTCGCTTTTGTTAATAATTTAACACATTTTTTTGGTGTTTTTTTGTGCATTTTCACCAAATCCATGCTTTTTTTCAAATATATGCTAAAAATCCTCTGCAGGATTATCTCATCCTACAGAGGATCATAGAATTTTAAATATCTAATATAGATTATACAAGCTCAATCAGAACTTCCATAGCTGCGTCACCTTTACGCTGACCAATCTTTACGATTCTTGTATAACCACCGTTACGGTCTGCATACTTCGGTGCGATCTCATCAAAGAGCTTTGCAACCATATCTACTTCTTTCATGTTCTTCTTCTCGCCTTCTTTAACCGGGAAGAGAACTTTGAGCATCTGACGTCTTGCGTGCAGTCTGCTTGGCTTATCTTTCTTAATTGTCTTTTCTACTTCATCGTATACAGTAACTTTCTTTCCGTCAACGACTTCTTTTACACGCTTGCCATCAGCATCTTTACGTGCAACTTTAGCCTTTACTGTAACTTCTTCGTAGTTATCTTTTTCTTTTACAGCGAGAGCGATCAGGCTTTCTACCTGCTTACGGATCTCTTTTGCCTTAGCTTCTGTAGTAACGATCTTTCCGTTGCTAAGAAGTGCTGTTACCTGGTTTCTCAGTAAAGCTTTTCTCTGGCTGGCTGTTCTGCCGAGCTTTCTATACTTTGCCATTTTTTATTCCTCCATTCATTCACATTTGGTTATGCATCTTCGGGCTTATTAATCAAATGCTCCTGCCGAACTCTTCGGGCTTACCGACAGGATATTCAATCACTGCCGAACATCTCAAACGATGCTTCGGTTTCTTCTGTCTTTGCGACAGGATCTTACTCTTCACTATGGTTCAGTTCAAGATTAAGTTCTTTCAGCTTAGCAAGTACTTCCTCAAGGGATTTACGTCCGAGATTACGAACTTTCATCATATCTTCAGGAGTCTTATTTGTAAGTTCTTCAACGGTATTGATACCGGCTCTCTTCAGACAGTTATAAGAACGAACTGAAAGTTCAAGCTCATCAATGCTCATCTCAAGAACCTTTTCTTTTTCATCATCTTCTTTTTCGATCATAACTTCTGCCTGCTGTGCAACTTCAGAAAGATCGATAAAGAGCTTCAGGTGCTCACTTAAAACTTTTGCGGCAAGGCTGACTGCTTCATCAGGAGCCATTGTACCTTTTGTCCACACATCCAATGTCAGCTTGTCATAATCTGTGATCTGACCAACACGGGTATTCTGTACTGTCAGATTTACACGATCGATCGGAGTGTAAATAGAATCAATCGGAAGTACACCGATCGGCATATCTTCTGTCTTATTCTTATCTGAACTTACATATCCTCTTCCTTTTGTAATCGTGAGTTCCATATAGAGCTTGCTGTCCTTGCCACCGCTTAATGTAGCAATTACCTGCTCCGGATTTACGATCTCAATATCGGAATCAGCCTGGATATCAGCACCGGTTACAACACCTTCTCCTTCGTATTCGATATAAGCTGTCTTTACTTCATCAGACTCAGAAGTGTTCTTGATTGCCAGGGATTTCAGGTTCATGATAATCTCTGTCACATCTTCTTTAACACCCGGGATGGAACTGAACTCGTGCAGTACACCGTCGATTTTTACTGAACTGATCGCTGCTCCCGGAAGAGAAGAAAGCATAATTCTTCTCAGGGAATTTCCCAGCGTAGTTCCGTATCCTCTCTCCAGCGGTTCTACGACAAATCTTCCGTATTTCTTGTCATCTGAAACATCTGTAATTTCAATATTAGGTTTATTAAAATCAAACACTACACAGACCCTCCTTATGGGCTTAATCTACGTTGAGGGGGTACAAAACTGTATCTATGATACTTCGGATCAGTCTGCAGATCTTTTGCAGATGATCCGAATTTATGATTCTATTATTTAGAATACAGCTCGACGATTAACATCTCATCAACTGGAACATCGATGGCTTCTCTTGCCGGAAGCTCTTTTACTGTACCTTTCAGATTCTCAGCGTCTGCTTCAAGCCACTCCGGAACCATATTTCCTGCTGTAGCTTCAAGAATCTCTTTGTATCTCTGTGAGCCTTTTTTATTCTCTTTGATCTCGATTGTATCTCCGGCTTTTACAAGGTAAGATGGGATATTTACCTGCTTGCCGTTTACGAGTACATGCTTGTGATCAACGATCTGTCTTGCTTCTTTTCTTGTTCTTGCAAGTCCAAGACGGAATACTACGTTGTCCAGTCTTGACTCAAGAATGATCATCAGGTTCTCACCTGTCATACCTTCCATCTGCTTAGCTTTTGCATAGTAGTTTCTGAAAGGTTTCTCAAGCACACCATAGATGAATTTAGCTTTCTGCTTCTCGCGAAGCTGAAGACCATACTCGCTCATCTTTCTGTTTGCTCTTTTTAACTGTCTGTTAGATTTCTTATTGATTCCGAGATAAATCGGATCCATTCCTAATGAACGGCATCTTTTAAGAACAGGAACTCTATTTACTGCCATTTCTATCCTCCTAATTTATATACACGTCAGCGGTACGCTCCGCTGCATCAACATTTGCTATATTGCTTTTCTTACGTAGCAGAATTCTAATTAGACTCTTCTACGCTTCGGTGGACGGCATCCGTTGTGCGGTACCGGAGTTACGTCTTTGATACTTACTACATCGATTCCGCATGCCTGAAGTGCACGGATTGCTGCTTCTCTTCCTGATCCTGGTCCTTTTACAAATACATCTACTGATTTAAGACCATGTACTAATGCTGCCTTTGCTGCTGTCTCAGCCGCCATCTGTGCTGCATATGGAGTAGATTTTCTTGAACCTCTAAATCCCAGACCGCCTGCACTTGCCCATGAAAGAGCATTTCCCTGAGTATCCGTCAGTGTAACAATTGTATTGTTAAAGGATGACTGGATATGTGCCTGTCCGCGTTCAACGTTTTTCTTGACACGCTTTTTTGTTACTTTTTTCGCAACTTTCTTAGCCATTTAAACTAACCTACTTTCTTCTATTTTATACGTTTAATTATTTCTTCTTATTTGCTACAGTTCTCTTAGGACCTTTGCAAGTTCTTGCATTAGTCTTTGTCTTCTGACCACGTACCGGAAGTCCTTTTCTGTGACGGATTCCACGGTAGCATCCGATTTCTTTCAGTCTCTTGATGTTCAGCTGGATCTCTCTTCTGAGGTCTCCTTCTACTACCTGAGTCTCATCAATTACTGCACTGATCTTCTTTACTTCTTCACTTGTAAGATCTCTTACACGGGTATCAGGATTTACTCCTGCATCCTTTAAGATACGATCTGCACTTGTTCTACCAATTCCGTAGATATAAGTAAGACCGATTTCTACACGTTTGTCTCTTGGTAAGTCTACACCTGCAATACGAGCCATGTGTCTTTCCTCCATTTTCTTTTCTGGTTTTCTTGTTCATTGTCCCTAACTGAGGCTGTGAATGCGAATCAGATATCTTCTATATAATATAGAAAGAATGGTGTCATCTGTTCATGCTGCATCCTACCGGAATGTATCGTTCCAATATCCCAGCCCAGGCATGTACGGAAACTACATACCCTTTCCCGGCACGGATCATACTTTCATCCGCCAATGCAAATGCCGGGTATTATAAGCAATATACAATAGCATACAACTCTTGTCCTTTACCGGACAGCAAACGTTCGAGTGATGCCCAGACCACACGCTCTGTCGGTACCTGCGAACAGCAGCGGTGTATCCTCACTGTATATTAAACAGTCCCACGCCTCCTGGCGTGTCCGACTGTCAGCCGCTTTAACTTGCACAAAACATCAGTTAGCCCTGACGCTGCTTGTGCTTCGGGTTCTCACAGATTACTCTGATACTACCTTTTCTTTTAATGATTTTGCATTTTTCACAAATTGGTTTTACTGATGATCTAACCTTCATGTTAAATCCTCCTTCCCTATTTTGCTCTGCCTATATATTCTGGTATTTTTGGGCACACCTATCCAAAAATGACCATTTCATATTGTATCACCAACACTTATGTAAAGTCAAGCATCTTTTTTCAACTTTCTCAAAACTTTCTCAAAACTTTTTCAGCTTTCTCAAAATCTTTTTTGATCTTCTAAAAAAGACCTCTGAAAAATTCCAGGTTTTACCCTTTCTATCTTTCAGAGGTCTTCTGCTTATTGAGCTGATCTTCTTATTAAGAAGTAGTGTTGTTTATTTATCTCTCCAGACAATTCTTCCCTTGCTCAGATCATATGGCGACATCTCTAAGGTCACCTTATCTCCCGGCAGAATCTTGATGAAATTCATACGCAGCTTTCCGCTAATATGTGCCAGCACAATGTGGCCGTTCTCCAGTTCTACTTTGAACATCGCGTTAGGAAGTTTTTCAACTACAACTCCTTCAATTTCAATCACGTCAGTTTTTGACATTTTTAATCCTCCTGCATAAACTCCTGATGGCCTCATCTGCCGATATATCTTCTGCATATTCAGATAATATCGGTTGAAGATGTCTTACATTCTTTTTTTTCATCTGATTTAAAGGTTTTAAATCACCATCAGACAGATATAAATAATTCTTTTCGACACGGATAATGACATATACATGGTCTTTATCGTGTCCGGCTTTTGATCTTACGATCATTCCGGGTTTGTAATTCATGATTATTCTCCCAGAATCTTAACGATCTCAGCAAATACATCATTGATATCGATTGTTCCGTCAACCTCTTTTAATATTCCGGCTTCTGTATAATAATCGATCAATGGCTGAGTCTGCTCATGATATACACCCAGTCTTTTCAGAACTGTCTCCGGCTTATCATCATCTCTGAGGATGAGTCCGCCACCACATTTGTCACAAATTCCTTCTTTGGAAGTTGGTGCATACGCAATATGGTATGTTGCTCCACAGTCAACGCATGCTCTTCTTCCGGACATACGGTTGACAATATTTTCATCCGGTACTTCTACATTGATTGCATAATCAATCTTCTGTCCCAGTTCCTTAAGTGCTTTATCAAGTGCCTCTGCCTGCGGGATCGTACGCGGAAATCCATCCAACACGTATCCATTCACACAGTCATCCTGATTTACTCTGTCCACAACCAGGTCAACAACCAGTTCATCTGGTACAAGGAGTCCCTGATCCATATAAGTCTTTGCCTTCTGACCAAGTTCTGTTCCGTTCTTGATGTTGGCTCTGAAAATATCTCCTGTAGAAATATGAGGAATACTGTATTTTTCTGCAATTTTCTTTGCCTGAGTTCCTTTTCCGGCTCCCGGAGCTCCCAACATGATGATCTTCATAGTCTCATCCTCCTTTATATAACTTTAACTCGCTTCGTTCTGTCCTCTTTCAAGGACAGAATCGGGGCGAGCTAAATGTCTTCTAATATCCAAGGTAGCTGTTCTTCATATTGCTTCCCTTATTATTTAAAAATCCTGTGTAATTTCTTACAAGCATCTGTGATTCAATCTTCTTGATTGTCTCAAGGACAACTCCTACGATGATGATCAGGGATGTTCCTCCAAAGGAAACATTCGCACCGAATACACCGTTAAAGAAGTATGGGATCACCTGAACGATGATCAGACCGCATGCTCCGATAAAGATGATATAGTTCAGAATCTTTGTCAGATAATCTACAGTCGGTTTTCCAGGACGGATTCCTGGGATAAATCCACCGCTCTTTTTCATATTATTTGCAATCTCCATCGGATTAAATGTAATCGATGTGTAGAAATATGCAAAGAATATTGTAAGTAAAATGTAAACCACGAGTCCGATCGAATAAATCGGATTCTCAGGATCACACCAGTTATTTGAGTTCAGACCTGCAAGAATCTTGCTTCCGATACCTGTTCCATTTCCCTTTCCAAGGAACTGAGCGATAACGATCGGAGTCTGCATCAATGAAGATGAAAAGATAACCGGGATAACGCCGGCTGTATTCACTTTAAGAGGGATATGACTTGACTGACCGCCATATGTCTTTCTTCCCTGAACTTTCTTGGAATACTGTACCGCAATTCTTCTCTCACCATCCTGAAGAATGATAACAAATACGATTACTACCAGTAAGATAGCAAGAATAATAATTCCGGCAAGTCCTGCCTTGGCAAGCTTCTTTCCACTCATGAACTGTGTATACAATGTTACAAGGTCATCCGGTACACGGGAAATGATATTGATAAGAAGAACGATTGAGATACCGTTTCCAACACCCTTCTCCGTAATACGCTCACCGATCCACATCAGGAATGCACTTCCTGCAGTCAGTGTACACACAACGATTGCACAGTTTACGAAATTATAATCAACGAGAAGTCCCTGACGTCCGAATCCGATCGACATAGCGATAGACTCGATCAAAGCAAGTCCGACTGTCACATATCTTGTGATTGCAGCAATCTTCTTTCTTCCGTCTTCTCCATCTTTCTGCATTTCCTCAAGCTTCGGAATTGCAATCGTCAGCAGCTGCATAATGATGGATGATGTGATATACGGTGTAATACTCAGAGCAAACACCGACATTCTTGTGAAGGATCCCCCCGTAAATGCCTCAAAGAAATTGAACGCATCACCGGTCTGCTGTGCAAAAAAATTCTGGATAAAGGTTGGATCAACTCCCGGTGTCGGGAGCTGAGATCCAAATCTTACAACTACGAGCATAAGCAGTGTATACAGTAATCTTTTCCTTATATCCTCAACCTTAAACGCATTACGCACGGTTTTAAGCATTAGATCACCTCTGCTTTTCCACCAAGAGCTTCAATCTTCTCAGCAGCTTTTGCACTGAATGCATTAGCCTGAACTGTAAGCTTCTTAGTTAACTCTCCATTTCCAAGAATTTTAACGCCATCTCTCGGATTTTTAACGATACCGGCCTCGATCAGTGTGTCAACTGATACTGTAGCTCCATCTTCAAATCTCTCAAGTACGTCTAAATTGATTCCTACGATTGTCTTAGAGTTTCTGCATGTGAAACCTCTCTTAGGAATTCTTCTGTATAAAGGCATCTGACCGCCTTCGAAACCAGGTCTTGTAGCTCCTGAACGAGCCTTCTGTCCTTTATGGCCCTTTCCGGCTGTCTTTCCGTTTCCTGAACCATGACCACGGCCTCTTCTGAAATTATCACTCTGTTTAGAACCGTCTGCCGGTCTTAAGTTTGATAAGTCCATGACATTACCTCCTTATCTTAATTAAGCCTCTTCTTCAACTTTAACTAAATGTCTAACCTGCTGTACCATACCTCTGGTAGCTGCATTATCCGGCAATACAACTGTCTTGTTGAGTTTCTTGAGTCCAAGAGCCTCAACAGTCTTTTTGTGCTTTGGTACGGCGCCGATTGTAGACTTTACTAATGTAACTTTTAAATTTGCCATTTCAATCTAACCTCCTGTGCGCTTGATCGGGCTATTCTTTTGATTAGCCTAAGATCTCTTCAACTGATTTGCCGCGAAGTCTTGCAACATCTTCCGGTGTCTTAACACCTCTAAGTCCTTCGATAGTAGCAAGTACAACATTCTGTTTGTTGTTGGATCCTAAAGATTTTGTACGGATGTTCTTAATTCCTGCCATCTCGATAACGGCACGAGCCGGACCACCGGCGATAACTCCAGTACCTTCCGGAGCCTTCTTAAGAAGTACGGAAGCACTTCCGAACTTACCGATTACATCATGTGTAACACTTGCATTCTCGTCAAGTGAAACGCTGATCATTTTCTTCATAGCATCTTCTTTTGCTTTGCGGATTGCTTCTGGAATTTCAGTAGCCTTTCCCAAACCTGCACCAACGTGACCGTTTCCATCACCAACTACAACCAAAGCTGTGAATCTCATGTTACGACCACCTTTTACGACCTTAGTAACACGTTTGATTGATACCAACTTATCTAATAATTCCAGCTGACTAGCATCAATACGTTCCTGTCTCATGTGTGTTCTCCCTTCTTAGAAATTCAGCCCAGCTTCTCTTGCTGCGTCTGCCAGTGCTTTGATCTTACCCTGGTAAATAAAGCCTCCTCTGTCGAAGACAACTTCTGTAATGCCTTTTTCGATTGCTCTCTCAGCAATTACTTTTCCAAGATATGCAGCTGCATTTACATCGTTTGTTTTCTCAAGCTCTGCTTTCACTTCTTTCTGAAGAGTGGAAGCTGAAACAAGAGTATTTCCAACAGTGTCATCGATGATCTGTGCATACATATGATTGTTACTTCTGAACACAGCTAAACGCGGTCTCTGCGTAGTTCCGCTGAAACGGTTGCGTAATTTCAGGTGTTTTTTTCTACGAATTTCGCTTCTTGATTTCTTACTAACCATTTTCACACTCTCCTTATTTATTTCTTACCAGTCTTACCAACTTTACGTCTGATTACTTCATCAGCATACTTGATTCCCTTGCCCTTATATGGCTCCGGTCTTCTCTTATCTCTGATTTCAGCCGCAAACTGTCCAACTTTCTCTTTGTCGATACCCTTAACAGTAATCTTGTTCTGTCCGTCAAGTACAGTCTCGATTCCTTCTGGATCGATCATCTCTACTGGATGAGAATAACCAAGGTTCAGTGTCAGTTTATTTCCTGATTTGGCAGCTCTGTAACCTACTCCGTTGACTTCAAGAACTTTCTCATATCCGTTTGTAACACCTACAACCATGTTGTTGATGAGTGTTCTTGTCAGACCATGAAGAGATTTCATTTTCTTTAAGTCGTTCGGTCTTGTAACGATTACTTCTTCGCCTTCAACTTTGATTTCCATTTCTACCGGAAGCTCTTTTGTAAGAGTTCCCTTAGGACCTTTTACAGTCACTACATTGTTCTCAGCAACTTCTACAGTTACTCCTGCAGGAATTGCTACAGGCAGTCTTCCTATACGTGACATACCATTTTCCTCCTTAACTTAGATTCTCGGAGCGGATGCTTTGCCCGCTCTGTTTTCAGTTACTTTATAAAAAGGAAGTTCTTTTTGCCAGATGAGATAGACTCACCGGCTCAAAGAATTCGCTTTTTTAAATTGGTTCATCCACTCAACCAGGCTCGAAAAGACCTCGCCAAGTTTCGGGACGGACTTTCGTACTAAGCTCGATAAAACCTCGCCAAGTACTCAATGCCTACCAAACGAAGCAAAGAACTTCTCCGCCTACGCCGAGCTTTCTGGCTTCTTTGTCTGTTACAACACCTTTATTTGTAGAAAGGATTGCGATTCCAAGTCCACCAAGTACTCTCGGAATATCTTCTGTATTAGCATATACGCGAAGTCCCGGCTTGGAGATTCTCTTAATTCCTGAGATAACTTTCTCATTTTTGTCTACACCATATTTCAGTGTAATATGAAGAGTCTTGAAACTTCCATCTTCTACAAGGTCATATTTTGCGATATATCCTTCATCTACAAGAATGTCAGCAATAGCAATTTTCATCTTGGATGCAGGTACATCTACTGTATCATGTTTTGCAGTATTTGCATTACGGATTCTTGTAAGCATATCTGCAATTGGATCGCTCATAGTCATGTGTGTGATTCCTCCTATATTATTGCACAGTATATCGTCTGCTGTGGGCTGCCGGACTGACCATGCAGACATGTGCAGGTCTGTACCGGTCTTTTATAAAGCCTACCAGCTTGCTTTCTTAACACCCGGGATCTGTCCTTTGTATGCCAGTTCGCGGAAGCAGATACGGCAGATACCATATTTTCTTAAATATGCATGTGGACGTCCACAAATTCTGCAACGGCTGTATTCTCTTGTAGAGAACTTTGGAGCACGCTGCTGTTTGATTTTCATTGATGTCTTAGCCATGAATTTCCCTCCCTTACTTTGCGAATGGCATATTGAACTGAGTCAATAATTCACGAGCTTCTTCGTCAGTCTTAGCTGTTGTAACGAAAATTACATCCATACCTCTGACTTTGTCAATCTTATCGTATTCGATCTCCGGGAAAATCAGCTGCTCTTTAATTCCGAGTGCATAGTTTCCTCTTCCGTCAAATGCGTTCGGGTTTACTCCTCTGAAGTCACGTACACGAGGAAGTGCAAGGTTGATCAGACGATCAACAAACTCATACATCTTTTCTCCTCTTAAAGTAACTTTGCATCCGATCGGCATGCCCTCTCTGATCTTGAAGTTAGCTACTGAATTTTTTGCTCTGGTTACAACCGCTTTCTGTCCTGCGATCTTCTCCATATCTGCAATAGCTGACTCCAGAAGTTTTGCGTTATCTTTTGCCTCGCCTACACCCATGTTGATTACAACCTTGTCAAGCTTCGGCACTTCCATGATATTTTTATATCCAAATTTTTTGATCATTGCATCAACGATCTCATTCTGATACTGATCTTTCAGTCTACTCAAAGTCCTGGACCTCCTTCCTTGAATTAATCAATAACTTCGCCTGTTGACTTCGCAACACGAACCTTCTTGTCGCCGTCCATCTTGAAGCCTACTCTTGTTGCTTTTCCTTTATGAACATACATAACGTTGGACGCATCAATGTAACCTTCCTGATGTACGATACCGCCATTCTGATTTGCAGCACTTGGTTTTGTGTGCTTTGTCAGCATATTGACGCCTTCAACCAGGACTTTACCGTCTTTTTTATCTACGGCAATAACTTTGCCTTCTTTGTCTTTATCTTTACCGGCGATAACCTTAACCATATCACCTTTTTTAATCTTCATAGTTGACATCTAGGCACCTCCCTACAGTACTTCCGGAGCTAAGGAAACGATCTTCATAAAGTGTTTCTCTCTGAGCTCTCTGGCTACTGGTCCAAAAATACGTGTTCCACGTGGGTTCAAATCGTCTTTTATAATAACAGCAGCATTTTCATCGAATCTGATGTAGGAACCGTCTTTACGACGAGCACCTCTTACAGAACGGACAACTACAGCTTTAACAACATCGCCTTTTTTAACAACGCCGCCTGGTGTTGCATCTTTAACAGTTGCAACGATCACATCTCCGATGCTGGCATATCTTCTTGTAGAACCACCAAGCACACGGATACACAGTAACTCTTTAGCACCTGTATTGTCTGCTACTTTAAGTCTGCTTTCTTGCTGTATCATGCAGGTAAACCTCCTTCAAATAATTATTTCGCTTTCTCCATGATTTCCACAAGTCTCCATCTCTTATCTTTAGACAGCGGTCTTGTTTCCATTACTTTAACTGTATCTCCAACTTTGCACTCATTGTTCTCATCATGAGCTTTCAGTTTATAAGTTCTCTTTACGATCTTCTTGTAAAGTGGATGTTTAACGTGGTCTTCAACGGCAACAACAATTGTCTTATCCATCTTGTCGCTGACAACCTTACCCGTACGGGTTTTTCTTAAATTTCTCTCTTCCACGGTTTTTCTCCTTCCTGGGATTAATACGGTAGTTAAGCTCTCTTAGCCTCTGTAATCAGAGTCTGAATACGGGCAATATTCTTTCTAACTTCTTTGATTCTGCTTGTATTATCCAACTGATTTGTTGCATTCTGGAATCTCAGGTTAAAGAGTTCCTTCTTAGCAGCTACTAATTCTTCATTTAATTCCTCTACGGATTTTCCTCTTAACTCGTTTACAAATGTATTAATTTTCACTGTTATCACCGCCTTCTAAGTCTGCGCGAGAAACGATTTTGCATTTGCAAGGTATCTGGTTAGAACGAATCCAGCATGGTTCCATTGCTACGATACCATATTCACCGTAAGAAATCTTATTACCTCTAAGAGCCTTACCTTTCATAGTACCACGGAACTGTTTACGACGTTTTACTCTTTTTGGCATTAACATTATCTATCTCTCCCTTCCTTATCTGATTTAGTCGGAAGAACCTCGCCTTTGTAAATCCAAACCTTTACACCGACTTTTCCGTAAGTTGTATCAGCTTCTGCGAATCCATAATCGATGTCAGCACGAAGTGTCTGCAGCGGAATTGTTCCCTCACTGTAGAACTCTGTACGAGCCATATCAGCACCGCCAAGACGTCCGGATACGGAAGTCTTAACTCCGAGTGCTCCAGCCTTCATTGTTCTGGACATGCAGGATTTCATAGCACGTCTGAAAGAGATACGGTTCTCAAGCTGCTGAGCAATGTTCTCAGCTACAAGCTGTGCATCTTTGTCCGGTCTCTTAACTTCTTTGATGTCAACGATGAGCTTCTTGTCTGTAAACTGAGCAAGCTCTGCTTTCACCTTTTCGATCTCGGAACCACCCTTGCCGATTACGACACCAGGCTTAGCTGTATAAACAATGATCTTAACGCGATCGGAAGCTCTTTCGATCTCAATCTTGGAGATTCCGGCACTGTATAATCTCTTCTTTAAAAACTTTCTGATCTCGTGGTCTTCAACCAGATTATCAGCGAAATCTTTCTCTGCGTACCATTTGGAGTCCCAGTCTTTGATAACGCCAACTCTCAAGCCATGAGGATTAACTTTCTGTCCCATATTGTCCTCCTATCTTTCATTCAGCACGATTGTAATGTGGCTCATTCTCTTTTCGATTCTGTAAGCTCTACCCTGTGCTCTCGGTCTGATTCTCTTCATTGTCGGTCCTTTATTTGCGTAGCATTCCTCGATGTAGAGGTTTTCAACGCTCATACCGTTGTTATTCTCAGCATTTGCGATTGCTGATTTCAGTAACTTCTCTATAACGCTTGAAGCATATCTTGGATTGTATGCTAAAATACCAAGTGCTGTCTGTACATCCTTGCCTCTGATGGCATCAAGAACGAAACATGCCTTCTGAACAGATACTCTTGCGTAAGAAATCTTAGCTGAAGGTCTTGTATCTTTCTGTGCGTTTCTTTCTCTTTTGATCTGGGATCTATGTCCTTTAGCCATGGATGAACCCTCCTTTCAAACTGTATGAAAATTATCTAACTTTTGATTTCTTCTCGTCTTTGCCGTGTCCTCTGTAAGTTCTTGTTGCAACGAACTCACCGAGTTTGTGGCCAACCATGTCCTCTGTAACATATACAGGCACATGTCTTCTTCCGTCATGTACGGCAAATGTATGACCAACAAATGACGGGAAGATTGTAGAACGGCGTGACCATGTCTTTATAACTGATTTATCACCTGCAGCGTTCATTGCGTCTACTTTTTTCAGTAAGCTTGCGTCTGCAAATGGTCCTTTTTTAAGTGAGCGAGCCATAGGTTCTAACCTCCTTGTGAATCTGATTATTTAATCGCTTTACCATCTCTTCTTCTTACGATCAGCTTGTTAGAAGCTTTGTTCTTCTTACGAGTCTTAAGACCGAGTGCCGGTTTACCCCAAGGTGTACATGGACCTGGACGACCGATACTTGTCTTACCTTCTCCACCACCATGTGGATGGTCATTCGGGTTCATTACGGAACCGCGGACTGTAGGTCTGATACCCATATGACGTTTACGTCCGGCTTTACCGATATTAATCAGGTTATGATCTCCGTTACCAACAACACCGATAGATGCACGGCAGATGATCGGAACCATTCTCATTTCTCCTGAAGGAAGTCTCAGTGTAGCATACTTTCCTTCTTTAGCCATAAGCTGTGCACTGTTACCAGCGGAACGAACAAGCTGTCCGCCTTTTCCCGGGTGCATCTCAATGTTATGGATCTGAGTACCAACTGGGATCTCAGAAAGTGGCAGGCAGTTCCCTACTCTTACTTCTGCTTCAGCACCGTTCATAACTGTCATGCCGTCTGTCAGACCTTCTGGAGCAAGGATATAAGCTTTCTCGCCGTCTGCATAGCAGATCAGTGCGATGTTAGCACTTCTGTTCGGATCGTACTCGATACCGATAACCTTTGCTGCAATACCATCTTTATTTCTCTTGAAATCTACGATTCTATATTTCTTCTTAGCTCCGCCGCCACGATGTCTTACTGTGATCTTACCCTGTGCGTTACGGCCAGCTTTTCTCTTCTTGGAATCCAGGAGGGATTTCTCTGGAGTCGTCTTTGTGATCTCTGAGAAATCAGAACCTGTCATCTGTCTTCTGGAAGGTGTATATGGGGTATAAGTTTTGATTCCCATTACTGTCTCTCCTTTCGTTTGCTCTGATTATTAGTTTCACGGGTTTGCACCGTATAATGATCGATTTAGTCTCATCAATTTTTAGCTTGTTCGGTTCACTAAGCTCGGAAATACCTCGCTAACCTCACCGAACGGGGTTCGACTAAGCCTCAGCCTTCGCTATCGCTTGCCTTCGTCAAGTCTTATAACCCCTCGAAAATCTCGATATCAGCACTGTCCTCTGTCAATGCTACTACAGCCTTCTTTGTCTTAGCTGTCTTTCCGAAAGTCATTCCACGTCTCTTATTCTTACCATCAAGGTTCATAGTGTTGACGCTTTTTACTTTTGTACCGTTGAACATTTTTTCAACAGCTTCTTTGATCTGAGATTTTGTAGCCTCTGTGTGAACAAGGAATGTATATTTCTTGTCAGCCATAAGCTCCATGCTCTTCTCAGTTACAACTGGTTTAAGGATTACATCATAATACTGAATATTTGCCATTATGCGTACACCTCCTCGATTGCTGCAACAACAGCTTTCGTAGCGATTACTGTGTTGTATTTCAGGATGTCATATACGTTGATCGTATTTACACGAGCTGTCTTAACATCCGGGATGTTCTTAGCAGAGATCTCAGCGTTCTTATCTCCTTCTTCAAGAACAACAAGTGCTTTGTTCACGTTCAGGTTGTTCAGAACTGTCTGGAATTTCTTTGTCTTGATCTCGTCAAATTTCATTTCATCAACTACGATGAACTTATTCTCTTCTACTCTGGAAGTAAGTGCAGACTTAAGAGCTGCTCTCTTCTCTTTCTTATTCATTTTGAAGGAGTAGTCTCTCGGAACCGGAGCAAATACAACTCCACCGCCTGTCCACTGAGGTGATCTTGTTGATCCCTGTCTTGCGTGACCTGTTCCTTTCTGTCTCCATGGTTTTCTTCCGCCGCCGGAAACTTCAGAACGAGTTTTGGCTTTCTGTGTTCCCTGACGATTGTTTGCAAGCTGATTTACAACTGCCATGTGTACGAGGTGCTCATTTACTTCTACACCGAATACAGCATCGTTCAGTTCGATTGTATCAACTTCTTTACCTTCGATATTGTAAACAGATACTTTTGCCATCTGTATGTTCCTCCTTTCTTAACTGTCAGACTAGTTAGCTTTCACTGTCTCTTTGATTGTTACCAGGCATTTCTTCGGTCCCGGTACAGATCCCTTAACGAGGAGCAGGTTGTTCTCTGCATCAACTCTTACAACTTCGAGATTCTGAACAGTGATCTTCTTGTTACCCATCTGTCCTGGCATCTTCTTACCTTTGAATACCTTACTTGGATCAGATGCAGCACCGTTTGAACCAGCATGACGATGGAACTTGGAACCGTGTGTCATAGGTCCTCTGCTCTGGCCATGACGCTTAATCGCACCCTGGAAACCTTTACCTTTGGAAATAGCAGTTGCGTCAATCTTGTCGCCTGCTGCAAAGATATCAGCTTTAATTTCCTGAGCAAGTGTATACTCTTCAGCATTTTCAAATCTGAATTCTTTTACATATCTCTTTCCGGATACGCCTGCTTTATCAAAATGACCTTTTTCAGCTTTTGTCACACCGTTTCTGTGAGCGATGGACTTCTTACCACTGTTGTCTTTTGTGACAATCTTTTCTTTCTTGTCAACATATCCAACCTGTACTGCACTGTAGCCGTCATTCTCAACTGTCTTAACCTGTGTAACTACACAAGGGCCAGCCTGCAGAACTGTTACCGGAATCAGAACTCCGTCTTCTTCATTGAAGATCTGAGTCATTCCAACTTTTGTAGCTAAAATAGCTTTCTTCATTATAATTACCTCCTGTGATTTACAGCGGAACACTTTCGTGCTCATCCTAAATTTTAGGAATACTGTTCTAATTTAGATTTCGTCTTATTTAGACTTCATCTTGATGTCGATAAATACACCAGCCGGCATTTCCAGTCTGGAAAGTGCATCAACAGTTTTCTGTGTTGGTGTGATGATATCGATCAGTCTTTTATGAGTTCTCTGCTCGAACTGCTCTCTGGAATCTTTGTACTTGTGTACAGCTCTCAGAATTGTTACAACTTCCTTCTTAGTCGGAAGTGGTACCGGTCCACTCACCTGTGACCCGTTCTTTTTTACAGTTTCGATGATTTTCTTTGCGGATGCATCAACGAGCTGATGATCATACGCCTTTAATGTGATTCTCATTACTTGACTTGCCATAAAAAAAGTCGCCTCCTTTTCGTACTTTTGACTTCAGTACGACAAGCGGTGACTGTACACTCTCCCGTGTGTGTCGTGAGAAACTCACACGTTGTTTCATACTACTACCTTATGGTATGGTAAACAGTAATCAGTTGTGATTCGTACAGTGACTTGTCGCCAGTTTCCTAACTTGACATTCGCTCCACGGAAAACCTGCCCTTGCTTATCTTTTTTTTGCAGGACAGCAACCTCACGCTTCATTGCTATCATGTCACAGCTCTCTTAGTATAAATGATACTTTCCTTTATTTCAAGTCTTTTTTTTTATTTATTGTATTTTTTTTCGTACATTGCAGATTCTTGACATATACCAATTAGAATGGTATATTATATCTGACTTGTAGAAGAACCAAAGGCGGTTTTCCCTGTAGGGAGACCGTCTTTTTTTTTTGCAGGTCAGATCCTTGGTCATCGTGCAGTATTGCAGTATGCCAGAGCCGGACGTTTCCCCCAAGAATGTCCCTGCCGCGGCAAAATCTCCTTCTGCATTTATATCCTCTTTGCAGGGATTCCCCAGTTAATATGCAGATGTTCTGCCCGATGGCTCAAGAATCCTCTCAATTACATACCATGAAAATAACGCTGCTGTCCGGAGTTGCAGATCCGGATGTGCAGCGTTATTTTCGTTTTCTGTATAAAATTTCTATCCGGCATTCTCTGCCTGATTCCTGTGTGACATTTTCTTCCCACTGTCATTTATCATTTTCTTCCTATTATAATAGGAAAGAACTCTTTCAGTTTACAGAATCTTTCCGGTAAAACTTTCTCTTCTGAACAGTTCAGCGATCTCCGGGAATATTTCCACGCTTCTTTTTAATATTCCATGCGTATATGCGATCAGTATCCCATAATTTGTCATTGGTACTTTCTGCCCTTTTGACCTCTCCAGCCGAATCTGCATTTCCCGTTCATTAAGCATACATCCTCCACAATGTACAACCATTTTATAAGGACTCAGATCTGCAGGGAACTCTGTTCCTGATGTAGTTTCAAAAAGAAGCTCTTTTCCGGTATACTCCCTGATCCATTTCGGGATCTTTACCGTTCCGATATCTCCGCACTGCCGATGGTGAGTGCATCCCTCGCTGATCAGGATTTTATCTCCGTTTTTCAGCTTATCCAACATCATAACTCCTTCTATATTCGTTCTGAGATTTCCCTTATAGCGTGCAAACAGAATCGAGAATGATGTTAATTTTATCTCTTTTAATACATTGCATGCTACTTTCTCAAACACTTGACTGTCTGTAATCACAAGCTTTGGCGGTATTTTCAGATTTTCAATGGTTTCTTTCACTCTGTCCTCTTTGGTAACGACTGAAATTGCTCCCGATTCCAGAATGTCCCGGATCGTCTGCTGTTGAGGAAGGATCAGCCGCCCTTTTGGTGCAGATTCATCAATCGGGATGACAAGCACAACAACATCTCCCGATTCCAGCAGATCTCCCACGATTCTTTTTTTATTTTTCTCTGTGCAGATGCTTTCCCCGATTCTTTTCTTTAATTCACGGATTCCTTCTCCTGTCTCCGCACTTACATAAATCAGGCTCTCTTCCGGCACTTTTCCCCTGTCCTTTGACTGTATCCGGTGTTCTTTTAAAAGATCGCTTTTATTTACAGCAATGATAAAAGGCACCTTTCTTTTTTCTATTTCCTTCAGCAGGGCAAAATCTTCTTTCTTTATGCCTGTCCCTCCATCAATCACTACGATAGCCAGATCCGTCCGATTCAGCATCTGATAGCTTTTTTCTACCCGCAGCTTTCCAAGTTCCCCGTCATCATCAATTCCCGGCGTATCGATCATTACAACCGGGCCGGCCGGAAGAAGTTCCATCGCTTTTACGACCGGATCTGTTGTTGTTCCCTTTACGTTGGAGACTACAGCCAGATTTTGTCCTGTCACCGCATTGACGATACTTGATTTTCCTGCATTACGGCAGCCAAAAAATCCAATATGTGGCCTTTCTGCTGCCGGAGTCTGATTCAGATTCATTCTCCTGTCCTTTCCTGTTCCTATTTTTATCCGTCCATGTTTCAGATAGATTGCCTTAACGGCAAGTTACTTTTCTTTATCTTTCATTCTATTATACACAATTCATCGCAAATACGTTATACTGATATTACCTATAATTATGATTTTTTACAGGAGGATTTATTTATGCTTATAAAAAATGGTTATATAATTGATCCCGCTTCTGGCAGAGCGGAATTTGCTGATCTTCAGATTTCTGATGGGAAAATTTTTTCAATCGGACAGCATCTTTCAGTTTCCCCGTCAGAAGAGATCATTGATGCTTCCGGACTGACCATCGCTCCGGGACTGATCGACACCCACGTTCATTTTCGTGATCCTGGCTTCACCTATAAGGAAGATATTCATACAGGTGCTTCTGCCTCCGCTGCCGGCGGATTCACTTCCGTGATCTGTATGGCAAATACCAGTCCTGTCGTTGACTCAGTTTCTGTATTTTCCGGCCTCGCTGCCCGCGAAAAAGAAGAAGCTATTCACATTTATCAGGCTGCTGCCGTTTCCCATGATCTCAAAGGGACAGAACTGACTGACATGAAAGCTCTTGCCGCTGCCGGTGCGTGCGGATTTACTGATGACGGCATTCCGTTAAAAGATGCTGCATTCCTTCTGAAAGCCATGGAGCTTGCCGCACAACTAAACCTCCCAATCAGTCTTCATGAGGAGGACCCGTCTTTCATTGAAATAAATGGAATCAACCACGGAGCTGCTTCTGATTTTCTTGGGATCTACGGTTCTCCTTCGATTGCTGAGGAATCCCTTGTCGCCCGTGACTGTATGCTCGCCCTGAAATCCGGTGCAGATGCCGTGATCCAGCATATCAGTTCCGGAACTTCCGTGGAACTGGTGCGTACTTTTAAAGCTCTTGGAGCAAAGTTGCACGCAGAGGCAACTCCTCATCATTTTACGCTGACTGATGAGGCAGTAATAAAATATGGTTCTCTTGCAAAAATGAATCCACCGCTTCGTACAGAAAAGGACCGTCTTGCCATCATACAGGGACTTTGCGACGGAACCATCGACATCATTGCCACTGACCATGCCCCGCACAGTGCAGAGGAAAAGAGCCGTCCGATTCCATCGGCTCCAAGCGGGATCATCGGGCTTGAGACTTCACTTGCACTTGGCATCACTTCTCTTGTACGTCCGGGTCATCTGACTCTGAATCAGTTACTCGAGAAAATGACAGTTAATCCGGCTCATCTGTATCATCTTCCTTCAGGAAAACTGGAACCGGGGGCTCCTGCTGACCTGGTACTTTTTGATCCGAACGAAAAATGGATTCCGACAGAGTACCATTCCAAATCTTGCAACTCTCCATTTACCGGTTGGGAATTATATGGAAAGGTAAAGCGGACTATCTGTGCAGGAAAGACAGTTTACACTGATTGATCTAAATCGATTTGATTTAATCCCTCAATAAAAATACCGGCTATACAGATCCTGCATCCTGTTCAGGTCCGCTATAGCCGGCATTTTTATCCACTCTTTTATATTGCAGCTTTTCTTTTATATCTCTGCTTTTATTTCATAAGTTCTTCTGCCATCTCATCCAGCTCTTTCAGGTTCTCTTCACTCAGAGAGGACATAATCTTCACTGGTTTCTCCAGCATTGTAATATTTTTGCTCTTCTCCAACATTCCTGCAATCACTTTTCCTGCAGTAGATGCCCAGGAACCATTTTCAATCAGACCGATCGTCCGGTTCTGATAATTCCGTTCTTTCAGATGTTCGATGAAAGTTCTCATAAACGGGAAGATATCTCCATTATAAGTGATTGTGGCAAGCACCAGCTTTCCATAACGGAATGCATCCTCTACCGCTTCTGCCATATCCTCGCGGGCAAGATCACATACCACAACTTTCGGGCAGCCTTTTTCCTTCAGTTTTTCTCCCAACAGCTCTGCAGCCTTTTTGGTATTTCCATAAACAGAAGTATAAGCGATCATAACACCTTCTGACTCAACGCCGTAAGAAGACCAGGTCTGATACTGTCCCAGATAATGCTCCAGATTTTCGCTTAAAACCGGTCCATGCAGAGGACAGATCTTTTCGATTTCAAGTGCAGATGCAGCCTTCAGAAGATTCTGAACCTGGACACCATACTTTCCAACGATTCCAAAATAGTAACGGCGTGCCTCACAGTCCCAGTCTTCCTCTACATCCAATGCACCGAACTTTCCAAATCCATCCGCTGAGAACAACACCTTATCCGTACTGTCATAAGTCACCATAACTTCCGGCCAGTGTACCATCGGGGCGAAGACAAACGTAAGGATATGCTTTCCAAGTTCCAACTTCTCCTGGTTCTTAACTACGACTTTCTTTCCCTCTAAATCCAGGTTGCGGAAAAAGTTGGATATCATAGTAAAGGTCTTCGCATTGCCCACAATCTTTGTATCCGGGTATACTTCCATGAACTTCTCAATATTGGCTGAATGATCCGGTTCCATATGCTGGATGATCAGATACTCCGGTTTCGCTCCGTCCAGTGCATTCTTTACATTCTCCAGCCATTCTTCTCCAAATGCCTCATCAACTGTATCCATAACTGCGATCTTTTCATCCCGGATCACATAAGAATTATAAGCCATTCCATTCGGAACAATATACTGCCCCTCAAATAAATCGATATCATGATCGTTCACGCCTACATAAATAATTTCATCCGTTACCTTCATCTTCTCTGCCCTTTCTTTCATGATGTATTTTATTCACCTTGAGTATAACGCAATTAAAAATATATGGCAATCCCGTCTTTTCAGGATTAAACCATACATTCATTCACTCCCGCTCTGTTAATTTCTCTTTCAGCCAAAATCTTTTCTATCAGCTCTTTGTCCTCAGGCGGTGCGGCCCACGCCAGCCCACACCCTGCGGACAGAATCCGGGGAACCGGGATCAGCCGTCCCGATATTCCCTTTTCTTTACAGATCCTTTCCATTGCCATCGCATCTGCTGTCGTATGAAAGGTTACAACAATTTTTAATTCCTTTTTTCGCATGAGACCACTGCCCCTTCTCATTGCACCCAAAACTGCAACTTATTTTTTCCCTTCGTTTTCAAAGTATTCTTTTACAAGCTTCACAACAACCCCTGATAACAGAAACACTGCAATCAGGTTCGGGATTGCCATCAGTCCGTTAAATGTCTCCGCAATACTCCACATCAGACCAAGATCCATCGTAGCACCGACGATCGCTACCAGCGAATAAAGTACCATAAATGGTTTATTGACTTTTGAACCAAACAAAAATTCAATACATCTTGTTCCATATAAGCCCCATCCAAGGATTGTGGAAAATGCAAAACAACACATGGCAACTGCGGTAAAAATAGAAACCCAGTTTCCATAAGTAGAAGTAAACCCGTTGATCGTAAGCTCTGCACCTGCAGCCTCACCATAACCAATGGAAACGCCACTGCAAAGAATAACCAGTGCTGTCATTGTGCAGATCACGATCGTATCTACGAACACCTCAAAAATTCCAAAAAATCCCTGCTTGACCGGTTTCTGCGTATCAGCACATGCATGGGCGATCGAACCTGTACCAAGACCTGCTTCATTAGAAAAAATTCCTCTTGATACACCTTTTTTCATACTCATAAAGAAACTTCCCACTGCACCGCCTGTAACAGAAGCCGGAGAAAATGCACCTTCAAAAATTGATGCAAATACACCCGGAACATTCTTGATATTCAACAGGATCACGCCCAGTGCCAGCAGAATATAAACGACTGCCATAAACGGGACCAGCTTCTCTGTAACCCGGCCGATCCTCTTAATCCCTCCTAAAAGGATCAGGGCGATCAAAGCGGCAAGAACAATTCCGATGATCAGGTTCAATGTTCCTGACTTTCCTGCTTCAATGACTCCATAATTGATCAATGCTGAATCGATCGCTGTCGTGATCGTATTGACCTGAGTTGCATTTCCTGTTCCGAATACAGTCAGCACACCAAACGCTGCAAAAAGATATGCCAGCCAGTGCCAGTTCTTCTTCAGTCCATTTTTTATGTAGTACATTGGTCCGCCTACAAGATCTCCATCTGCATTCTTTTCACGGAAATGAACTGCAAGCGTTACTTCGGAAAACTTTGTACACATTCCAAGGATTGCAGAGATCCACATCCAGAAGACCGCCCCCGGACCTCCGATAGCGATCGCACCGGCCACACCGGCTATATTTCCCGTTCCTACCGTAGCTGCCAGTGCCGTACATACTGCCTGAAACGGGGTCAACGCTCCGTCCGATGCATCCCTCTTCCTGAGCATTCGTCCGATCGTCACCTTCATCGCATACGGGAATTTGCGGATCTGTAAAAATCTCGTTCTGAAGCTCAGCAGCAGACCAACTCCAATGATGCAGATCATTGCCGGCACACCCCATATAAAGTTGTTGACAACATTATTTACTGATTCAATCGTAGATAACATTCTTTCATTCCTTTCTCATCTGAAACTGCGGCATCCTTTCTCCAAGTCAGCTTCCCCAAAAACTGTCATTTTACATCAACGCCGCTTTACCTTGCCAAACCGCAGTTTAACTGTTGAATTATAGCATATTTTCACCTTAAAGTACAGAATTTACATAAGATTCTTCTCTTGAGTGGCAGCTCTTTCCTGTGCTATAATCATAAGGTCATATAAAGCAGCATTTTATTTTGCGTGAAATGCTTACAGATCAGAAAGGACTTTTATATCTATGTGGATTGCAGATAATTGGAAAGACTATGAAATTATTGACTGTTCAAAGGGGGAAAAGCTGGAACGCTGGGGCAAATATCTTCTCGTCCGTCCTGATCCCCAGGTCATCTGGGACACCCCGAAGACCGACCGTGGCTGGAAAAATATGAACGGTCACTACCATCGCAGCAAAAAAGGCGGTGGTGAATGGGAATTTTTTAAGCTTCCTCAGCAGTGGCAGATCCATTACGGTTCGCTTACTTTTAATCTCAAGCCGTTCAGTTTTAAGCATACCGGTCTTTTTCCTGAACAGGCAACCAACTGGGACTGGTTTTCAGAAAAGATCCGCAACGCCGGCCGACCTGTCAAAGTACTGAATCTCTTTGCCTATACCGGAGGAGCTACCCTCGCAGCCGCGGCTGCAGGTGCAACTGTCACTCATGTTGATGCCTCCAAGGGAATGGTCACCTGGGCAAAGGAGAATGCTGTATCTTCCGGGTTGAAAGATGCTCCGATCCGCTGGCTTGTAGATGATTGTGTGAAGTTTGTAGAACGTGAGATCCGCCGTGGCAACACCTACGATGCCATTATCATGGATCCGCCTTCTTACGGACGCGGTCCAAAAGGTGAGATCTGGAAGATTGAAGACATGATCCATCCGTTGATCCGACTCTGTGCAAAAATTCTGTCCAAAGATGCATTATTTTTCCTGGTCAACTCCTATACAACGGGTCTTGCACCTGCAGTACTGACTTACATGATCTCCACCGAATTAAAATCCTGGAACGGTCATGTTGATTCTCAGGAGATCGGACTCCCTGTTACAAATTCAGGACTGGTTCTTCCCTGCGGTGCTTCCGGCAGATGGGAATCCCGTTGATTTTTCTGATACTGGTTGCCTTTTTACATTGCAAATCATATGAAAAAAGCATCGGAATAAGGAATCTCTTCCAAGAGTTTTCTTTCCGGTGCTTTTCCTTTGCTTTTCTTTACTTCTCTTTTTTCCGGCTTTCTGATTCATCTTACCTGGATTGACCCAAGAATCTCCCCAATAGGTGCTGCAATGCTCAGTTCTGCCCGGACTGCTTTCTCCGTGCTGGATTTATTGATAACAACCAGGTGCTTTCCCCGAAAATAATCAATAAACCCTGCTGCCGGATATACAACCAGCGATGTGCCTCCGATAATCAGTGTATCTGCTGAACCGATTGCCCGGACGGCACCATCCATTGTCTTTGCATCCAGTCCTTCTTCATATAGTACCACATCCGGTTTGATCTCGCCGCCACAGGAACAGTGCGGTACACCTTCCGATTTTTTTACATACTCTGCGTCATAAAATTTTCCGCATTTCATACAATAATTTCTATGGATACTTCCATGAAGTTCATATACTTTTTTACTGCCTGCCGCCTGATGAAGACCATCAATATTCTGCGTCACAACTGCCTGAAGCTTTCCTGCTGCCTCAAGCTCTGCCAGCTTCAGATGTGCCGGGTTCGGCTTTGCATCCAACATCATCATCTTCTCTTTATAAAATTCATAAAATGCTTCCGGATATTTTATAAAGAAACTATGACTGACAACCTGCTCAGGAGAGTACTTGTATTTCTGATGATAGATTCCGTCTGCACTTCTGAAATCCGGAATCCCGCTTTCAGTTGAGACTCCTGCTCCTCCGAAAAATACGATCCTGCTGCTCTCATCTATAATCTTCTGAAGTTCCGCTATTTCCTTTTCATACATCTTTTCTTTCCTCACCACATACAGTAAATGCGGTACATACTTCATGTACCGCATCTCCTGGAAATAATTTTATGTATCTTACAGATCTACTCTTCCGGTTGTATCGCCATTGACAACATAATATGCTGCTGACTCTTCCGGTTTCAGATAAATCTTGACATCCTTCATCTCTCCGACTTTTCTCTTAAGATTCTTTGTCCAGATCTCTTTCACTTTCTGAAGGATCTCTTTTTCTGTATATTCCTTACCTGCAAACTGAAGGAACATCTCCGTCTTAAGCTCTGCCTTTTTGGCTGTTGACTTCTTCGCTGCTGTCTTCTTTGCTGCAGTCTTTTTCACTGCTTTATCTGCTGCCTTTGCAGTAGCTTTTACAGCTTTTTCCGCTGTCTCTGCAGTAGCTTTTACAGCTTTTTCCGCTGTCTCTGCAACTTTCTTTACGGCTTTCTTCGCTGTCTCTTTTGCTGCAGTCTCTTCTGTCTGAACTTCCGGTGTATCCACTAATACTGCTGCCTTTGTCTCGAGCTTCATTGTAGAATCTTTCTTAGTCTCAATCGCTTTTGCAGCTTCTGTCTCTTTCTTATCGGCCTTTTTTTCCGGCTTTGCAACCGGAGTCTTTGCTGCTTTCTCTTCTGCTTTCACTGCTTTTGCTCCAACGGCTTCTTTAACGGCTGCTTTCTCTTCTGCTTTGGCTGCTGTTACTTTCACTGTTGAATTTGCTTTCTTTGATACCATAATCTCGTTTCCCTCCTAAATTATACACCCAAGTACAATGGATTTTTCCTGCTTTGTACTTGTGAATAAATTCACAGTTCTATCAGATTGTACCGCATTTTTTCCAAAACGTCAAATTTAAGAATTTTTCCTTTATTTTTCTACCTCTCATGACCGATCCTGATTATCAGAATAACTCCTGAAAAAAGTATCCAGTCCTCTCAGAGTCTTTAACAGTACCGGAATTTCCGTCTCGTCCAGTTCCTCGATCACAGCATTCGTCATCTGTTCATGAAACTTTGCATGATGCCTGTAGGCCCGCTGCCCCTTTTCTGTCAGCCAGATATAGACCACCCTCCTGTCCTTCTCACCACGTTCCCTCAAAACGTACTTTTTATTGACCAGTGCATTCATTGCCGTCGTAAGTGAGCCTGCTGTGATCTTCATTTTTTTTGCCACCACAGACATCGTCGTCTTTCCGGTCAGACCGATTGCCTCGATAATATGCATATCATTGTTCGTAATATCCTTAAACTCTTCCGTTATGATCGCATTTTTTTCCAGTTCCCATATTTCATTAAATAAATGTACCAGAATATCATTGATCGTCTCATAGGTATTCATTCCTGATTTCCCTCCTCCGCCTTATCATCCCGGTGCATTTATCCGTCATTTACAGCTTTCTGAAACGCCTGCCGTTATCTGTCCGCTACAGCTTTCCGAAACGCTCGCCCCATCCTGTCCGCTACAGCTTTCTGAAACGCTCATATCTTCCTTCCAGCAAGTCTTTCGTTTCCAGCTTCTGGTATTTTGTCAGAAACTCTGCCAGACCTGCCCGCAGCAGTTCTGCAGTTGGTTTCATCGTCAAAACACTGAAGTTTTGTGGTTCCGGGAATACTCTCTCGATCACCCCCAGTTTCTTCAGATCGGCTGCTGTCAGTTTCATCATCTTTGCTGCTTCAGCCGACCGGCTGCTGTCCTTCCATAAAATGCTTGCAAACCCTTCCGGCGAAAGGACAGAATAGACACTGTTCTCCAGCATCCACACTTCATCTGCCACCGCCAGTGCCAATGCACCACCACTTCCGCCTTCACCGATCACAACAGAAAGTACCGGCACTTTCAATCCAGACAATTCAAATAAATTTCTTGCGATTGCTTCTCCTTGCCCGCGTTCTTCCGCCTCCATTCCGCAAAATGCACCCGGAGTATCTACAAAATTGATGACCGGACGATGGAATTTTTCTGCCTGCTTCATCAGCCGCCGTGCTTTTCTGTACCCTTCCGGGGAAGGCATGGCAAAATTCCGTTCCAGATTTTCTTTTGTCGTCCTGCCTTTTGCCTGTGCGATCACCGTCACACAGATTCCCTGAAAATATGCAATTCCTCCAATGATCGCCGGATCATCTCTGTAATATCTATCTCCATGTAATTCTACAAAATCTTCAAACAAAATGTCAATATAATCCTTGCCGACCGGACGCTCTTTTGAACGAGATCGGCAGACCCGCTCCCATGCCGTAAGAGATTTTTCAGACCATGGTTCCTGTTCTGCTGCTTTCTTTCCTGCTTTTTTTTCTGTCATTCCTGCCTTTTGGACCGGTTCTGTTCTGTCGGATTTTCTGATCTCTTTTCCCTTTCTGCAATCCGGGTGGACATGATCATGCATTTTCAGGATCCTTCCCAAAACCGGCTTCATATTTTCCCGCTTTACAATCTGATCTACAAATCCATGTTCCAAAAGAAATTCTGCCCGTTGAAATCCTTCCGGCAGTTTCTCCCCAATCGTCTGCTCGATCACCCGCGGGCCTGCAAACCCAATCAATGCCTGTGGTTCTGCTATTATAATATCTCCCAACATGGCAAAGCTGGCTGTCACGCCGCCTGTCGTCGGATCTGTCAGTACCGTCACATATAACAGTCCTGCATCGCTATGACGTTTTAATGCCGCTGAAGTCTTTTCCATCTGCATCAGCGAAATAATCCCTTCCTGCATTCTCGCTCCACCGGAACAGGTAAATAAGATCACAGGAAGGTTTTCATTTGTGGCACGTTCCACCGCCCGGGTGATCTTCTCGCCGACTGCATACCCCATGCTTGCCATCATAAAACGCCCGTCACAGACTCCGATCACTGCCTGCTTTCCGTTGATTTTTACACGCCCGGTCACAACAGCTTCTTTTAATCCCGTCTGTTCCCTGAGTTTCTTTATCTTTTCAGAATATCCTTTAAATTGCAGCGGGTCAGGCGGACCGTCCATTCCATCCAGATCCATATCCCACTCTTCAAAACTTCCTTCATCTGCGATCATCTCAATCCTTTTGTATGCAGGAACTCTGAAATACCCATGACATTTCGGGCAAATATATGCTCCATTGATCACTTCTTCCGACAGGATTGCCGCACCACATTTATTGCATTTTTTCAAAAGTCCTTCCGGTGCTTCCGGTCTTCTTCTTAAACGCCCCTTTCGTACAGGATTCTCTCTTTCCCCTGTCTTTTTAAACATATTCTGAAGTCTCATTTTTACTCCCTTCTTCCATCCCTGCATCACGAAAATCCTGCTTCTTTATGCCAAAAGTCCTTTTGCCTCTGTAACAAATTCCACATCAATATTTCCTGAAATAAAATCAGGGTGGTTTAAGATTGAATACTGATAATCTATATTCGTTTCAATCCCTTTGATGATTACTTCTCCTAATGCACTTTTCATTTTATGGATTGCTTCTTCCCTGCTGTCTCCATGAACGATCAGCTTTGCCAGCATAGAATCATAACAGGGCGGTACCTGATAACCTGTATAAACCGCAGTATCTACACGGATTCCTTCCCCTCCCGGGAAATGCACATCTGTGATCGTGCCTGGTGATGGTCTGAAATTCTTCATCGGATTTTCTGCATTGATCCTGCACTCAATGGCATGTCCGCTGATACGCACTTCTTTCTGCTTCATGCCAAGTTTCTGACCATCTGCAATCCTGATCTGCTCTTTGATCAGATCCACCCCCGTCACCCATTCCGTGACCGGATGCTCCACCTGAATCCTGGTATTCATTTCCATAAAATAAAATGCTCCGCTCTTTTCAAGAAGAAATTCGATCGTACCGGCATTCCTGTAGCCTGCTGCCTTTGCAGCCCGGACAGCTGCCTCTCCCATTTTCTTACGCAGACCGGCACTCAGTGCAACCGATGGAGATTCTTCGATCATTTTCTGATGGTTTCTCTGGATAGAACAGTCACGTTCTCCTAAATGGATTACATTCCCATAGTTGTCTGCAAGAATCTGAAACTCGATGTGCCTCGGATGCTTTACAAAATGTTCAATATACATCGTTTCATCTCCAAAAGCGATCCCGGCTTCTTTCCGTGCTGTCTGAAAACTCTGCTCAAATTCTTCCGGGTTCTGTGCCACACGCATTCCCTTTCCGCCACCACCGAGTGCTGCCTTGATAATAACCGGATAACCGATTTTTTTTGCGATCTTTGCCCCTTCCTTCACATCATAAACTGCCTCTTTACTCCCAGGAATGACCGGGACTCCTGCTTTTATCATGGTATTCCTTGCCTCGGATTTATTTCCGAGCCGGCTGATCACGTCCGATGGTGGTCCGATATAGACAATATTACACTGCTCGCACAACCGGGCAAACCGGCTGTTCTCTGAAAGGAATCCAAATCCCGGATGGATTGCATCCGCACCGGATACCAGCGTCGCACTGATGATGTTCTGCATATTCAGATAACTGTCTGTGGAAGGTGCCGGACCTATACATACTGCTTCATCCGCAAGCTGTGTATGCAGAGCATCCCTGTCTGCCTCTGAATATACTGCAACGGTACGGATTCCCATCTCTCTGCACGCCCGGATGATCCTTACCGCAATTTCACCTCTGTTGGCAATCAGTATCTTTTCGATCATATCTTACTCTCCCATCTGAAACTTACTAATGCTAAAAGCTATTCGCCTACCATAAAGGTAAGCTCTGCTGTCACTACCGTCTTTCCATCTACTGATGCTGTCGCTTCACCGACCCCGACCGGACCTTTTCTTTTGATGATCCTCGTTTCCAGACGCAGCCTGTCTCCCGGCAAAACCATTCCCTTAAACCGGCACTTCTGAACGCCTCCGAAAAATGCAATCTTTCCACGATTTTCCGGCAGACTTAGAATCGCAACTGCACCGGTCTGTGCCAGTGCCTCTAAAATCAGCACACCCGGCATCACTGCTTTCTGTGGGAAATGCCCCCGGAAGAAATCTTCATGATAGGAAACACCCTTGTATCCCACGGCATATTCTCCAGGCACGTAATCCTCAATCTGATCGATCAGAAGAAAAGGATGTCTGTGCGGAATAATCTGCTGAATCTGTTCTGTATTTAAACTGTGCATCGTTCTGTCCTGACCTTTCCTGTTATCCAACTGCAAAAAGTGGCTGTCCATATTCTACGGACTGACCATTCTCTACAAAAACTTCTGTCACTGTTCCTGCAAAATCTGATTCAATCTCATTCATCAGTTTCATCGCCTCAATGATCGCTACGATCTGACCTTTTTCCACTCGCTCCCCGACTTTCACAAACGGTTCTTCATCTTCTGCCGGAGCAGCATAGAACGTTCCTACCAGTGGTGCTGTCACAATTTTTCCCTTTTTCTTCTCCGATCCGTCTGCTTCATTTTTATTTAATGCGGCTTTCTGCTGCACAATTTCTTCCGTACATGACACCTCTTCTATCTGCTGTCCAGACTGAATAGGCTGTAGTTTCTTTTTCAAAGAGATTTCTGCATTTTCATCTTTATATTCAAGCTCTGTAAGGTCCGACTCTGATACTGCATCGATCAACTGCAGCAGTTCTTCCATTTTCATACTCATGCTCTACTCCTCATAGCGTTTTACGATCAGTGACACATTATGACCGCCAAATCCCAGGGAATTTGACATTGCATAATCAATTTTCTTTTCCACCGGAGAACCAACTGCATAATTCAGTCCACATTCTGGATCTATATGCTCTGTCCCTATGGTCTGATGGATAAACTGATCCTCAATACTCTTTACACATACAATCACCTCAACAGCACCGGCTGCACCCAGCATATGGCCGACCATTGATTTGGTAGAATTGATCACTACCGTTTCTGCCGCCTTTCCCAGTGCATAACGGATCGCTCTTGACTCAAACAGATCATTATGATGCGTACTTGTTCCGTGTGCATTAATATAGTCAACCTGCTCTGGCTGTATTCCTGCTTCTTTCATGGCAAACTTCATCGCCATGCCTGCTCCGGATCCGTCTTCTGCAGGGGAAGTAATATGATAGGCATCACCGGTTGATCCGTATCCTGCCATCTCCGCATAGATTCTGGCACCTCTCGCCTTGGCATGCTCCAGTTCCTCCAATACAACAATTCCGGCTCCCTCTCCGATCACAAATCCATCCCTGTCTTTATCAAATGGCCGGGATGCTGATGCCGGATCCGGATTACAGGACAATGCTGTCAAAGCTGTAAATCCCGCTACACCGGAAGGACAGATACTTGCTTCTGTTCCTCCCGCCACACAGACATCAAGATCTCCATACTGGATTGCCCGCATAGCATCTCCGATGCTGTTTGCCCCTGAAGCACAGGCAGTCACTACATCTGTACATTTTCCTTTCAGTCCAAGCTGGATTGATACATTTCCTGCTGCCATATTGGAGATCATTAACGGAATCATCAATGGATTCACGCGTCCCGGACCACGCTCCTGCAGTTTTTTATAATTTTTTTCATGACACTCCAGTCCACCAATTCCTGAGCCAATGATTGTCCCGATACGGTAGGGATCTTCCTCTGCCATATCCAGTCCTGCATCTTCAAATGCTTCTTTTGCTGCCGCCACTGCATACTGGGAAAAAGATTCCATTCTTTTTGCCGCTTTAAAGTCCATTCGTTCTTTTGCGACAAAATTCTTTACTTCTGCTGCAAGTTTTACTTTATATTCTGATGCATCAAAATGTGTGATGGGAGCGATTCCTGATTTTCCTGACCGGATTCCATCCCAAAATTCCTCTATGGTATTCCCGATCGGTGTCACTGCACCCATTCCTGTTATAACTACTCTGCGTTTCATTTCTTTTCCTGCCTCCTTCTACATTGCCATGCCACCATCGACATGGATCGTCTGTCCTGTTATATACCGGGCAGAATCAGATGCAAGAAATGCGACTGCTTCTGCAACATCTTCCGCTGTTCCAAAGGCTCCCATCGGGATCTGTGCCACAGCGGATTCCCTGACTTTTTCCGTAAGAACTGCTGTCATTTCTGTCTCAATAAATCCCGGAGCGACTGCATTGACAGTAATTCCTCTGGATGCAAGTTCTCTTGCAGCACTTTTGGTCAGTCCTATCACGCCTGCTTTGGATGCCGAGTAATTTGCCTGTCCTGCATTCCCAAGGATTCCTGAAACTGATGACAGATTGATAATTCTTCCGCCTCTTTGTCTGAGCATCTGCCTTGCAGCAAACCGGATACAATGGAATGTCCCTTTCAGATTGGTATCGAGGACTGTATCGTAATCTTCTTCTGACATTTTCATCAGCAGACCATCTCTCGTGATTCCTGCGTTATTGACCAGAATATCCAGTCTTCCAAAGTCATCCGTTACTTTTCTGATCATTGCTTCTGTTGCCTGATAATCTGCTACATTACACTGCATGATCTCTGCAATTCCTCCGTCAGATTCAATTTCTGCTTTCACTTCCTTGGCTTTCTCCATTGAACCATGGTAATTGATCACAACTGCTGCCCCCTCTGCTGCCAGCTTCAAAGCAATCGCTCTTCCAATTCCCCGGGAGGCTCCTGTCACTAATGCAACTTTTCCTGTCAATGTATTTTGCATAACTCATTTACCACCTTTTTCAGATCTTCGACTGTACTGATATTATATGTCCGAACTTCTCTGCTGATCTTTCTCATAAATCCGGTCAGTGTTCTTCCCGGACCGATCTCTATAAAAGTATCTACACCCTGACTGAGCATTTTTTCTATACTCTGCTGCCATCTGACCGATGCCGCCACCTGCTTTGCAAGAAGGGCTTTTGTCTGATCGATTTCTGAGACATATTCCGCTGTAACATTTGTCACATAGGGAATTTGTAATTCTGAGAGTTCCACACTTTTCAATTCTTCTCCCAGCTCTTTTCCTGCTTCTTTTAATAATGGAGAATGGAATGGCCCACTGACTTTCAACGGAAGAATTCTTTTTGCTCCTGCTGCTTTCAGCCGTTCTGCTGCCTTTTCCACCGCATCGTTCCAACCGGTAATCACGATTTGTCCGGGACAGTTATAATTTGCAACACTCACACCTTCCATCGATGCCACCGTCTTTTCGACGATTTCTCCTGAAAGACCTAACACTGCCGCCATTGCACCTTGTCCATCCGGAATTGCATTCTGCATCAGAAGTCCTCTTTTTCTTGTGATTCGGATTGCATCCTTCAGCTTCATTCCTCCGGCTGTTACGATCGCACAATATTCACCCAGACTCAGTCCTGCTGTGACATCTGCCACAAGACCTTCTTCCTCAGCAACACGCTCCATCGCCATGCAGACTGTCACGAGTGCTGCCTGTGTATATTCTGTCTGATCCAATCTGTCATTTTCTTCAAAACAAAGCTTTTTCATGTCGATGCCAAGCAATTCGGTTGCCTGGTCAAAAACCTTCGCAGCCGTTTTGTACTGGTCATAAAAATCTTTTCCCATCCCCGCTTTCTGTACGCCCTGTCCGGGGAAAATAAATGCAACTTTACTCATAAATTTCTGTTCCTCCAAGCAATGCATCTGTCTCCTGCACCAGCTTTTCGATTACCTCTTTGCAGGACATTTTTTCTTTAATCATCCCTGCGATCTGACCTGCCATGACACTTCCATTTTGAACATCCCCATCAACAACCACTTTTTTCAGTCCACCAAGCGTCAGTAACTCCAGCTCTTCAAACGCAGCACCTTCCTGCTCTTTCTGTAAATATGTCTTTGTCATCTGATTGCGGAGGGCTCGTACCGGATGTCCGGTAGAACGTCCCGTAACCCTGGAATCAATATCCCTTGCTTTCAGAATACAGTTCTTGTAATTTTCATGTACCTGTGCTTCTTCTGTTGCAACAAAGCGGGTTCCCAACTGAACTCCCTTCGCTCCCAGCATGAATACCGCTGCAACACCTCTTCCATCTGCAATCCCACCAGCTGCAATAACCGGAATCTGAACTGCATCCGCAACTTGTGGAACAAGAACCATCGTTGTATTTTCTCCGATATGGCCTCCTGCCTCCGTTCCCTCTGCAACAACAGCATCTGCTCCGCACCGTTCCATTCTCTTTGCGAGGGCAACCGATGCAACTACCGGAATCACTTTCACTCCGGCTGCTTTCCACATTTTCATATATTTTTCCGGAGATCCTGCACCGGTTGTCACCACCGGCACAGCTTCTTCAACAATTACTTTTGCTACTTCATCTGCATGAGGACTCATCAACATAATATTCACACCAAAAGGCTTCTTCGTAAGCTCTTTTACCTTCTGTATCTGTTCCCGTACCCATTCAGCAGGAGCATTTGCTGCCCCGATCAGACCAAGTCCCCCTGCCTCCGATACAGCCGCAGCCAAATGATATTCTGCAACCCATGCCATGCCTCCCTGTATAATGGGATATTCAATTCCAAGCAGTTTTGTTATTGATGTCTTCATTTTGAATTCCTCTTTCTTATTTGTGACTTTCTACATAAGAAACCACGTCTCCGACCGTTTTGATTTCTTCCAGATCTTCACTCGGTATTTCAATTTCAAATGCTTCTTCAAACGCCATAACCAGCTCAAAAAGATCCAGTGAATCTGCTCCAAGATCCTCCTTGAATGAAGTATCTGTTGTAAGTGTATCTGCCTCCACATTTAATGACTCTGCTACAATTTCCTTAATCTGCTCTAACATTTTTATTTCCTCTCTTTTCTTTTCATTTTTTCTATGTAATAAGGAAAAGTATCCTTTTCCTGACTACCATTCAAATAAGCACCCTGCCCAGGTCAGTCCCGCACCGAATCCTGCCAAAAGCATGCTCTGCCCTTGCTTTAAAATTTTCATCCGGTTCATTTCATCCAACAAAACAGGGATCGAAGCTGCCGAAGTATTTGCATATTTGTCCAAATTCACCGGAAATTTTGAATCTTTCAGGTTCAATCTTCTGGCAACAGCTTCTATAATCCTTTGATTCGCCTGATGCAACACAATATGATCTATCTCTTCCGGCCTGATCCCGGCCTCCCCGGTAAGTTCTAAAATCAATTCCGGCACTTTGCGTACTGCAAATTTAAAGACTTCCTGACCATTCATTTTAAGGAACGACTTTGTGCTTCCCACAAGAGCTTCGCCCTTTGTCCCGTCAGAATGTGCTGCCATATGGCAATACCCCTTCTCTTCTGCTTTTACCACAACTGCCCCCGCTCCATCTCCAAATAAGATACACGTTCCCCGATCCGACCAGTCAACCATCCTGCTCATCCGTTCTGCCCCAATGACCAGCACCGTTCTGCATATACCGGAATGGATATACGCCTGTGCTGTATGAAAGGCAATCACAAATCCAGAACATGCCGCATTCACATCATATCCCACTGCATTGACTGCACCGGTCATTTTTTGGACTTCACATGCCGTACATGGATAAACCGTTTCTGATGAGGAAGTTGCCACAAGGATCATATCAATCTCCTCCGGTTCTGTCCCGGCATTTTCCAAAGCCTTCAGAGCCGCCATTGAAGCCATATAAGACGTGGTCTCTTTCTTTGCTATATGACGCTGCCTGATTCCTGTCCGCTCCTGAATCCATTCATCACTGGTGTCTACAGATTCTGCCAATTTAAAATTATCTATGATATAGTCCGGCAGATATGATCCTGTTCCACATATTTTTCCAATCATTTTTTTCTCCAACTCTTTCAAAATAATTTGAGTCTTAAATACTTTGACTTTCAAAGTATATCACAATAAAAAAATATGTCAACAAATTTTTTTCATTTTTATATCCACTTAATCCACAGAATTTTTTAATGTAATACCATATACAGTATTTATTTGCAACGGATCACTTTCTGCAATTTTCCCGTCATAATATACTACAACTTCATCACCGACAGATACCTCTGCATAGTTGTCCCGATTTTTTTCATTTAACGATACTTTACACCTCGTTCCATCAGGATACCCTTCCTTATTAATTTCAAGCAGAATAGAATTATCCTGTACTTCCAGGACAGTTCCCGTAATATCAGGCTTATTTTGCAGATTTCTATTCACATTCCGATTGCTGCAGCCTGCCAGATTCAACGCAATAATTAATATTAAAATGAATGATGTCCACTTTTTCAAACTTTTCTCCTCCTCCCGGTAGCCCTTACGAACTCTGATATCGGAAATACAAAGGTGCAGGACATCCGGTGGATGTCCGCTTTGCACCGACCGCAGCGGCAGCGGCGATCCCCAAAATCTGATAACACATTATAACACAAAATTATTCATAAGTGAAAGCAGAGTATCCTGCTGTTCTTATAATTTTGCACAATCTATTATAATTTTCTGACACAGATCATACCCTAACACAGAACTGTTCAAAGACATGGTATAGTTCTCTGCCATTCCCCATTTCTGTTCGGTATAAAAATTATAGTTTGTTCTGCGTCTTTTATCTATATCATTTATCATTTTTATAGCATCCACTTCTGTAACATTATATAAGCTGCAGATACGCCGGACTTTTTCCGGTATGCTTCCATGTATAAAAACATTTAATACATCTTTTCTGTCCTTTAAAATGAAATCTGCATTTCGCCCTATGATTACGCAGTTTTCTTTTTCAGCGATTTCCATAATTACTTTTCTTTGTGCTTCATACACCATATCTTCTACTGATTTTCCCGTAATATCACGACCAGAAAAAGCATACGCAAACCATCCTTTCTTCGGAGATAACTCAGCATTTTCCCGAACATACTCCGATGATAACCCTGCCTGTTCTGCAATCTGTCCGATCATTTCTTTATCATAATAGGCAATACCAAGCTTTTTTGCCACTTCTTCACCAATAAAACGACCACCACTTCCGAATTCCCTGCTGATTGTAATAATTCTCTTTGCCATAACTGTCTCCTCCTTAACTTAATCTTTCCACTTTGTTCTTTCGGATTTTCTTTAAAAATACATATCCCACCAGACAAGCAATAAGCTCAGTAATTGGGAATGCCCACCAGATCAATGAAATCCCCATCTGTCCGTTTCTGACAAAAGTGGAGAAAATGCCCGCCAGTGGTAATATGACTATTAACTGTCTGAGTAATGAAATCACCAGCGATTCTATACCACCATCCAATGCCTGATAAATTCCCTGATATGCTACATTAATTCCGGCAAAAATAAAGCTGACAGAGATAATTCTCATGGCTCCGATAAAATATTCTCTGGACTGTCCTGCATTAAATAAAGTAGCGAAATCCCCCGGGAAAATTTCTGTAATCGCTACACCAACAATCATAAGTACAATCGTATAGATCAATCCATACTTAATTCCATCCTGAACTCTCTTTTTGCTGTGCATTCCATATGCAAAAGCAATAATCGGTGTAATCGCATCTCTCAGCCCAAAGGCAAGGAATAATACAAACTGCTGCACTTTATAGAACAACCCATAGGCTGTCTGTGCCGATGGACTGAACTTCAATATCAGATTCATTGCATAAACCATAATAGACATAAGTGCCTGTGCAATAATTGCCGGAAGTCCGATGGCATAGATTTCCCGGATAATTCCACCATCCGGTTTCATATACTTTACATTATGCTCAAATTCTTTATTCATCTTTATATGGAATACAAACAACAATACCGCGGACACCACCTGACCGATTACCGTTGCATACGCAGCACCTTCCACTCCCATTTCAGGAATCGGTCCTATTCCATAGATCATAATTGGATCAAGAATAATATTTATCACTGCTCCCACAACCTGACCAATTGTTGAATAAAAAGAACGTCCGGTTGCCTGTAGCAGTTTTTCAAATAATGAGAAGAAAATAATTCCAAATGAAATGATACAACATATTCTCAGATAGCTCGTTCCCATTGAAACAACCTCCGGATCAACTGTCTGTGATGAGATGTATGCTTTTACTCCAAAAATTCCAAATAACAAGCATATTGCATAAATGATTATTCCTAAAAATAAGCTGTTTCCTGCAACTTTTGCAGCCTTTTTCTCATTTCCCTGTCCCAGGGTTCTCGCAAGAAGTGCATTAGTCCCCACACCAGTTCCAATTCCAACCGCCACCATTAGCATCTGAACAGGGAACACAAGTGTAAGTGCATTAAGTGCAGCCTCACTTCCTCTTCTCATGTTTCCTACAAACGCACTGTCTACAATATTGTAAACAGCCTGCAATGCCATTGATAAGATCATCGGTATTCCCATCTGTACCATGAGCTTATTTACCGACATTTCTCTCATTTTGTTACCTTCAGCCATCTTAACTAAATCCTCCTTTTCTGCATAAAAAAAGTGTGAACTTATCTGATAAGCCGGACTTACGCTGATAAGCTACACACTTTCGATGATATTATATATTTTAATAATGTGCGACATCAGTTGCACAAAAAAACGAGTAGCAAAACTGGATTTACGCTAATCTGCTACTCGTTCAAAAGTCATTATATTTTCTTTTTAGTGAAAAGTCAAACAAAAATTGTCACAAAAACTATTCTCACATAAAAACTATTCTTTATTATTGTAACAAAATATCATACAATATCTTCTACAACGCAGTTCTTTTCTTTGGAATAAATAGATGGCTCATATCTGCATGTTCCAAATTAAGCAGTGAAATTTTTTTATCAATTCCACCTCCATATCCTGTCAGACTTCCGTTTGTACCTACTACACGATGACATGGAATAATAATGGAAATCTCATTATGTCCAACGGCTCCTCCGACTGCCTGGGCAGACATACGGGGAACTTTTTTCACTTCAGCCATCCGGCGAGCAATCTCTCCATATGTGATCGTCTGCCCATAGGGAATCTGCAATAGGAGCTGCCACACTGCCTGTCTGAATGTTGATCCTGCTGGATGCAGAGGTGGCGTAAATGGGGGTTCTTCTCCGGTAAAATACACATCCAACCATTTTTTTGCTTCTCTGAGAATCTCCGTTTCCTGCAAAATTCTTTCATCTGGAAGTGTATTTGCAAAATATTTCTGTCCTTCGAACCACAAACCAGTAAGTCCTTCTTCATCAGAAGCTAAAAGGATATTACCAATCTGGGATTTGTATCTACTGACATATATCATATTTATTCCTCAAAAATTATACCTAAAAAATGTATCAGAGCCCTGAATTACTTTTTGTACCTGTCTATTTTTTTTATCATCATTATATCATGATCGGCACCGATGGTGCCTGGAGCTGCTTTGCAGCGATCATGATCGCCATTCGCCGCTCGCACTGAAAAAGCAATGCTTTCTCCTGCTCGCTAACGCTCATTATATCGTAATTCACTTTATTATACCGCATTTTATCTCCTATGCATATCAAATTATATTCCTCATAATAAAATATTGTCACTGAAACAGGAGTTTATCATAAAGTGTTCAAAGGTGTTCAAACTTTTTCCTTTAAAAAAATAAGAGAAACGCTGTAAATTCAACGTTTCTCCCATTTTTTACTAATGCCGCAGACCGGAATCGAACCGGTACGGGTATCACTACCCACGGGATTTTAAGTCCCGGGCGTCTGCCAGTTCCG
>PPYE01311130.1_pt1 | contig 98689 bp, 77 predicted proteins | sample 1559881 | NCBI WGS metagenome assembly PPYE01 (sample SAMN08240022, study PRJNA423297) | Human gut metagenome, whole genome shotgun sequencing project.
TTCCCGCGAGCAACGAGCCAAGTAGCCATGCTTGCATGGATATTTGGCGACTGCCGCGAGGGTCAAATACCCCGCTGCTTGCAGCGGAGTATTTGATTGCCGCAGGCACTTTGATGCCTGCGGCGGTTTTAGGCCGGAAGAATAAGCCAGGCTTCATAGCTTCCGGCTTTAAAACGGCTTCCGGGATGTCTTCCCGAATGGCTTCCGGCTTAAAAATAGCTTCCAGGGGCAGCTTCCGTCACGTCTTTACTCCTCCGGGAAATCGCAGGGAACCGGATGGATATCGATCATCTGGTGGAAATATTCAAACTGTGTGGTATAAAGCCCCACGCCTTCAATCTCACATTCCCCTACCTGGTTATCATAGGGATCTGCCCGCAGCCCTTTCTTTTCGGGAAGCAGCGGCGCCTGAAACTCCGTATTGGCAACCATGCGGAAGGGATCCAGATTGCAGAAATAGAATTTCCTGCGTTCCTCATCCCCGGCGCGGAAGGCGCTTCCGCCAAAGGAGAGGTCGGCATGCAGCCAGCCGTAAGGGGCGATATAGAACTGTGCCCAGTCGTGGGGGCCAATGGATTCCGGCGTGGCGGACAGCCCGGACTGCCAGCGCGCAGGGATTCCTGCGATACGGCAGAGGGTGATGAAAAGCAGCGCCTGGACACCGCAGTCCCCCTTCCGGTTGATGGCGCAGTATTCCGGGATATCATCCAGCAGAAAATATTCTTTCATAAAGGAATATTTCACGTGGGTGGTGATGTAGTCATATATTTTTTCCGCCTTGCAAAGAGGATTGGTTTCATTGCCGGTGATTTCCTCTGCAAGAGAACGTAAAAAGGGCGTGAAGCGGATGTGGGGAAGCACTTCGTCCGTATCAAAGTCCGGCTGCAGGGGGGATACCCCGTCGGGATCGGGCTTCTGATAACGTATCGTACTGTCATATTCATATTCCACCCAGAAGGCGGCGTTTTCCGTAAGCGTGGTCCGGAAGGCGATGGTCCGGGACGGCGCATCCACGGGCGCGAGCGCGGTAGGATTATGGCTTGTCCGGAGAATGCGGATGTGGGAGGTAGGGCTGCTTTCCTTAGGGAAGGGAAGGTGGACAAGCATTTCCTTTCCGGGAGCAAAGAATTCGTCTTTGACCTGCAGTCCGGCCCGGAGATGGATGTGATACTGCAGTCCGCCGTCTTCCATGATTTTTTTCATGGTTTCCCGTCGGAACTGCGCTTTGCGGGCGGCTTCCAGGGTAAGCGAGGGATTGGAGCGTGCTGCGATGTCCGGGTGAGTGGCGGTGAGCGTTTCAAAGAAACGGGAAAAATATTTTTTCTCCCCCTCCACAAAAAGACAGTCAATCCGTCCGGCATCCTCCAGGACGGCAAATTCTTCGTCGGTAAAATCAGGAATGGTTTCATGGATGAGCGCCATTGCCTGTGGATAAGTGTAGGGAAAATCCGCGGGCAGGTGGATAAGCCTGATTTTTTCCAGTTCCAGACGTCCCCGGAGGGCTTCGGGAATATCTTCAGCCAGATAGCCTTCGATGAGGGAAAGCGCCTTTGTAAAATATCCGGCCCTGCTAAAACGCAGAATATCTTCCGGGAGCGGGGTTGACAGATACGGGATTTTATCATTGATAGTCATGGCATGTCCTTTCTTTTGCTGGGGAGAGCATTGGTATCCGCCTGAACCCGGCGGCAAATGGGCAGGTTTAATAACTGTTTGTTTTATATATAACAGTTATGTCTTTTCTACTGATTTTATCATACTTTACCGTTCCGGGCGACAAAAAAGTAAAATAAGGCGGCAGTTTTGCCATGTGGAAAGGAATGGACGGATTGGCCATGGAAAAGGGAGCGCTGAAGGCAGCCTGGCAATCATTTTTGTATGGCTGAACCGCAGCTTGAAAGGTGCTGGTTTAGCAGCACCCTTCTGCTGCCGGAAGGTCAGTCGTTTTCCGCCGTCGGCGTCTGCTTGCAGCCCTTGGAACCTGGTGTGGCGGCGCAGCAGGGGTCACAGGGGACATCGCAGGAATCCTTAAGTGTCTCTTCGTATTTGGGCGGGCCCAGCTCCAGCGGTTTGATGGCCAGGTCAAGAAGGTCGCCGCATACAAAATCAAGGCAGATAGTATCATCCGTAGGACGGGTACAGGCCTTGGGGACCACCGCTTTTCCATTGTGGGGAAGCTTATACTGGGAGAAATAAACGGATTTCAGGATAACGCTCAGCCCGATTGTGGCAATATCATCTTCTGTATCATAGTTAAGGACCTTGGGGATTGCAATCAGGTTCAGTCCCTGGGTCAGCGAGGTATTGCAGGCTCCGAAGCCGATAACGTGGACAATAGCCGGGAGATCGGCCGTATCGGCATGGGCTACGCCGTAAGGTGCATAAATTTCCAGTTCCACAGAGGAGGGATTGGTGTCTTCATCCATGTATTCGTAGTCTGCGGAGGACTCGTCATAGGGCAGGTAGTTTGCGCATACGGTCTGTGTACAGAGTACCCGTTTTGCACAGTCGTAAAAAGTTACGAAAAAAACAACCTGCAGATTAGTCAGCGTCACAAGATAGCAGTTGGGCCTTCCGCTGATCGGGACAGCGGATACGGCTGCGTCGCCGCAGGTTTCAAATGTGATATCCATAACCTGTACGGAAATGCTTTCTACATTTGTGGAGGGCGGTTCCAGCGGGATATTCCGGCAGAGGTTGATACCAAGCTCATCATATACAACCGGGGTCAGGACCGTAAGGCAGTCCGGGTCACCGCAGATAGGATCCGTGCAGACATCCAGGCAGTTGCCTTTTTTGTCAATACCGCAGCTGACATATCTTTTTGAGCAGCATTTGCAGTTTTTGGATTTGCAGTTAGGCATATGGAATGCTCCTTATAAAAATACTTACTATATCCTATGCATCCCGCTTCTTTTTGTTCAGTGTTGGAAATATATTTATTGTAAAGCCAGTGAACGCGAAGTGGATATAAAGGAGGAAACACCATGGCTTACCAGATTTTTGAAATGTCGGATGGACAGAGAGTGGCGCTGTATGCCCAGGGCAACTCCGTATTATACTGCCTGCTGCCCTTTGCAAGGGGGATGCTGCCAATAGAGGTAAAGAGAGATTATCTGGCGCATTTTGAGGCGCGGGTTTTTCGGGATACGGTGTGTTATGTGTATGAAAACCTGGAGCATACGATTATACTGGATACACTGGGAAACGGCCCTGCGCGGATCATTCTTACGGACGGACCGCTTGGGTACGGATTCTGCAATCTGCATCTGGTAGTCAGGGACGGGGATTTGTATCTGTTCTACCAGGCTTTTTCCGGAAGGGAAAAGGGGTATGGACTTTACGTATGCATGCCGTATCAGGAGAACTGCCGGGGAGTGGTCTTTGAAAAGGAAAGCCCTGTCGGGGACGGCGCCAGAAAGGGCGGTGGACAGGATGAGAACCAGGAGCAGAAGGGCAGGAGAAATGATCTGGCAGGGAAGAATGATCTTGTGGGAAAAAATGCGCTGGGGTTTCATGTGACGGCAACGGATGCGGGGACAGTAATTACCTGTGTGGACAAAATCAGCGGAGAGGTCCGGGTTTTTGAATGGAAGAGCGGGCTTATTTTTGAAGAAAGACGGCAGGTGGGAGAGGAAGAGCACGGCCGGAGGCTGAACAGCCTTCAGGCGGCCTGGCAGGAGGAAAAGGAAGGCTGGGAGCTTCAGAAAGAAGAAATACAGGCAGTGGCCCTGGCAAAAATGGGAGAACTTCAGCAGGAACGGGAAGAGCGCCTGATCCAGTGCCGGAAGGAATACGAAGGAAAGGTAAACCGCCTGCGGGGAGAATACGAGGAAAAGCTGGCCAAATGCAGGGAAGGCTACGAAAAACAGCTCCTGCAGGCAAAACGCCAGTATGACGAACTGGCGCAGACAGCAATCCGGCTGCAGCAGATTGGCCGGAAGTGGAGGGATAAGTATTTTGAGAAGGATGATGAATAGTGTTCTTTCAAAACGGCATAGGCAACTGCCGGTTATCTTATCTGTAAACATATGCGGAAGGCGTCGTTCCATAGTATTTCTTAAAGACTGCAATGAAGTGCTTGGAACTGACGAAGCCGGTGCGCTCGGCGATTTTGTATACCTTTTCTCCTGGGTTTTCTTTCAGGAGCCGGGCCGCCTGTTCCATTCGTATGCGAAGCAGATAGCGGGAATAGGGCTCCCCCATATATTTATGGAAGATATCACTCAGATAGCAGCTGTTGACGCCGATTTCTTCTGCTATCTGTGAAAGACTTATCTGCTCCTGATAATGGGACAGGATGTATTTACGGGCATTTTCCGCTATTTGCTGGGACTCGGAAATACGGGCTGGTTTGTCAGGGGAAAGTAATGCACAGATGGATCCATGAAGTGCATCTGTAAGGAGGGACTCGGTAAAATTTCCGGTAGGCAGCAGTCTGTCAACTGCGGTAAAAAGTGCTTCGTAGGCTGCTTTTTTGTAATGGAGCTTGATGTGGGATCTGCTGCAGATATAGTGGAGTAAATAAGTTCCATACTGAAGAAGTGCGGCCGCACTTGGGGCATCCCGGAAAAAAGCAGTGTAGAGCGGAAAATCGACCATCAGCTTTTCTCGGCTGGAGGAGAGATAATCTTGATAAAGAATGGCGCAGGTTTCCTGAATCTGAAGGATAATTTCTTTGTTTTCCAGGTATTGTTCCTGAGAAAAAGGAGGCTTTTTATTTAAAAGCGAAAGTGCGGCAGCAGCATAAGCAGTTTTGGCAGAGTAGGAAAACTCGGACAGGTCGGAAGAAATCTGACCACAGGAAGCCAGCAGCCTTGGAAAGTGGAATGCAGTTGCCGCATTGGTGAGTTCCTGGAAAACATGGGAAGCAAGCTTATGCAGATGGGCTTCATCAGATGCTGCCAGAAGCAGGTAGATGTCACCATCATTGCTTTTGGCGGAAAGCAGGTGCCTGGGACGGCAGTAATCCTGGCAGAGTTTCCACAGCTTCAGCTGCCAGGCGGTCATATCCGGTGCGGTATTTCCTGATAACAGCAGATCTGGACCATCAGGATAAATGAGCATAATACAGAAAAGCTGCCCTTCAGAAAAAAGGCCGTGTTCCATGAGCTTGTCATAAAGGGAATACATTTGTCCGGGATCCTCCTCAAGGACAGCAGAAAGGAACAGACTGCCCAGTTCCTCTGGGTTTATGTTTTCCGGAAAAACAGTGAGAGAAGCATTGTGGCGGCTGTCTGCGGCAAGCTGTTCTTTTACATTCATAAGAACATCGGCCAGTGCATTATCATTCAGCGGTTTCAGCAGATAATCGGTAACATGATATTTCAGCGCACTTCTGGCATATTCAAATTCATTATAACCGGACAGGATAATTATCTTGATATGAGGAAAGGCTTCCGAAATATATTTGGCCAGACCGATTCCGTCCATTTCCGGCATGCGGATATCAGTAATTACAAGATCAAAATTCTGTTTTTGCAGCAATTCCATGGCCTCCCTGCCGTCGCAGGCAACGCCGGTGACGGCAAAGTATGGGCAGATAGCTGCCGTATTATTGGCGAGATAGGTTCTCATCAGCGGTTCATCATCTACAATTAGTGTTCTGTACATATGATACCTTCTTCCCTGGAAATATTTTGCGGTATGGTAAGTGTTATTGTTGTTCCTTCCGCTCCAGAAACAATATGCAGTCCTGAGGACGCACCAAAGTGCAGACGGAGCCGTCTGTGAACGTTGATAAGGCCGATACTGCTTGTCAGCGCATCCTGCGTTTCTTCCCGCGTAAGGCTTTCGGTGATTTTAAGCAGGGTTTCTTCCGGGATTCCGGGACCGTTATCCAAAACCTGTATGCTAAGATTGTTTCCATCCCATTCAGAGGTAACCAGGATGGAAACAGGAGCGCTGCTGGTCTCACAGCAGTGCTTGATGGTATTCTCCACCAATGGCTGCAGGGAAAGTGCCGGTATAGAGACATTTTCCGTGTTTTGTCCGATGGAAAGATTATAGGACAATCGATCACCATAACGTATTTTCTGCAGGTTTAGGTAGGAAGAGACGATGGACAGTTCCTCCCTGAAGGGAATTTCCTTGTCTGCATTCATGATACCTCGTAGAAAACAGGACAAATTCTCAATGCAAAGAATGGCGTCTTTAGATTCGCCGCATTTGATGAGCAGACTGATAGTATTCAGCGTGTTATACAGAAAATGCGGTTTTATTTGGCTGCATAGAGCATCATACTGGGATACCTTGTGAAGATACTGAGCTTCATATACCTGTTTCATAAGCAACGAATTCCGGTGAATTACGTCCTTGAGGCTGCTGGTCATGGTGTTGAAGGCGCTTGCAAGATAACCGATTTCATCATCCTGTTCCAACGGAACCTGTACGTCCAGATTGCCGGTCTGCACTATTTCCATGGTGCGTATGATGTGATACAGGGGATGAAGAAAACGCTGTATAAACAGGATAAAAATAACAATAGACGCTACGATGCAGATAAAGGCAAGAAATACTGTGCGGCTTAAATTCCCCCGGGCCTTGCTGGTCAGGCTCCGATAGGAGTGGAGCGCAATAATTTTGAGTTCTGATTCTTGCAGAGTAGTTACATTTCCAATATATTTCTCCCCGTTAATGCGGCAGGAAAAATCCCCGTTGTCCGTGGGAAGCGTCAATTTTTCCCATAATCCGCTTTCTGGCAGATCATTTTTTTCATAAACCATTTCTTCATTTTTATTAATCACAAATAACGCGCCGTCGTTTTCAAATTCAACCTTGTCACAAATAGACTTGATACCGGTATAATCTGCATCCACCTTGATTACACCCAATATGATGTCATTGTTATCTTTACTTCGGAGCCTCCGGGCTACAGAAAAAATCTGTGTGGGTTTTTCACCGAAGGCTTTTTCCGCATGAACGGGGATAAATACGGGGGCGTTGGCTTTCAGAGCTTCCATGTACCAAAAGGAATTCTTGTAGACATTATAATCCTCCATCTGATAGGGCGTGCGTGTATAGGAGTAAATATCTGCTTCCGTCAGAATATAAACGCGGAGTATTTCATCACGAGGCAGGGTCATGACAGAAGCAAGAAAGGACTCAATGGTTCTTTTCTTATTAAGTGCTTCTTCCGGGGAGGCGGGAATAAAGGCGATTTTATTCATTATTTCGTCGTTATAATAAGGAGATAACGTAAGACGGAACAGTTCATCGATATAGTTGTCGATATTGGAGCCCGTTTGTTCGATAATCTGCTGTGTCTGGTTAATCGTCAGTCTGGTGAGCTGCCGGGAATGCCACAGATAATTAAAAAAGGATACACACAGAACCAGACTGATATTAAAAAGCGAAATCATCAGAACAAGCTTTGCCTTAAAATTCAAATGTATTTTTTCCATGGTTTCTTTATTCATAGGCTGTCTCCGTTTTCTTGGATAAATATGATACACTCATTATAGTAAAACCGGAAAAGGGAAACAAGGCTTTTGAAAAAGTGCTAAAAAACAGGAACCATTTTCCAAAAACTAAGGTATTTTAAACAAAAAACCCCTGTGTTATGCTGATAGCACAAAGGAGGTAGCACTTATGAGAAAGAAAAAATGGTTGGCAATAATGATGGCTCTTACTATGACGGCAGGTTGTCTTTCAGGATGCGGTGGAGCGGAAGAAGGACAGCAGGAAGTGTCAGGCGGTGTAGACGAAACAGCAGCACGGAAAGAGGAAGCTTCTGCAGAACAGACGTCTGGGGAAAAGGTACGAATTAAGCTTTTTACCGGGAAAATTGAAACCATCGATGTTATGGATGAAATCATTGCCGATTTCAACGCCTCTCAGGACAGGATTGAGGTGGAGCAGGAGTATCAGAAGGATGCCAGTAATATTATCAAGATTAAATTTGCGTCAGGAGAGGTACCTGACATTATGACAACCTATGAACAGGGGTTTGTAGACGAAGGAAAATATCTGGATCTTTCCGGACAGTCGGAGTGGTGGGAGCGGCTTTCCCCATCAATGAAGGAGGCCTGTACGGATGTAAAATCCGGAAACCAGTATCGTGTATGTACGAATATGACAATGGCCGGCTTTTTCTATAACAAGGAAATGTTGGATGAACTGGGACTGGAGGTGCCACAGCAGTGGGATGATTTCATGAAGATGCTGGAGACAATAAAAAAGGAAAAACCGGAGGTGACGCCCTGGTTTATTTTCGGCAGCGAGGCATGGCATCTGGGTCATTTGATTGAATTTATTCCCCATGGCTATGTGAAAGCAACGCTTGGAACCATAGATGCCAAGAAGGCCATGTTGGATGATGACCAGGCAAGGCTGCGTTTCGGCGAGCCCGATGGCCCGATGGCGGTTTTCGCTTCCAGGATGCTGGAACTGCAGGAAAAAGGTTTGATTAATGAGGATGTCCTGACTGCTACAAGTGATAATTGCATACAGGATTTCGTTAATGGAAAAGCGGCCATGTTCAGCAATGGTATGTGGGTGATTTCCAGCCTGCTGGAGGCGAACCCGGATATGGCGGACAAAATAGGCTTTGCACCATACCCCGCCTATATGCCGGATTCCAAACCGGTAGTCCTCAGCGCAGAAGATTCAGGATATTCTATTTCCTCAACAACGGAACATAAAGAGGAAGCGATAGAATTTTTAAATTTTCTGTTTCAGCCAGAGAATCAGAAGAAATATAGTGAAGCTGCAAAAGCCCCCAGCGCCTTTACGGATGTTGATGCAGACTGGGCGCCGGAAACTATTGTAAAAGAGGTTTCGGAAGCCGTTGGCAGCGCTGTCAATATCGGCTATACCAACGAAAAACCGGCCGGATTTTCAGGAGATGATGCCGGAAGAATGCTGCAGGAGCTGTTTGCAGGACAATTCTCAGCGGAAGAATTTGCAAAAGCTTATGAGCAGGCCTGGAACGATGGGATGAATACAGGAAACTGATAAATGATTGTAGATGGGGAGGTACCCTGGTAATACTTGGGGTACCTTTTCTTTTGGAAATGAGGCATGCTGTATGGAAAGTATGTCGGAAAGGCAAGGAGGGCAATATGAACAGAAAGAGGAAAAATATCGGGGGGCATATATTTATGGCAGTGCCTGCATTTCTCCTTTTTACAGTATTTTTTCTGTATCCGCTCGTAAAAGGACTGGGAATGAGCCTGACAAATTGGGATGGCATCGGACAGGCAAAATTTATAGGACTGCAAAATTTCCGCTCCTTTTTTTCAGATAAAAGAGCAATGTCGGATATTAGAACCACACTTCTTTTTGCACTGGGAAGTGCACCGCTTCTGAATATCGCAGGACTTGCGTATGCCCTTTTGATGAATGGTAGTTTTCGAGGAAAATCGGCGGCCCGGATGTTTATTTATATGCCTGCCATTATAAGTCCCCTGATTATGGGATATATCTGGTATCTGCTGCTGCAGCCTGGCAGGGGCTTCCTTTTTCATCTGCTGGATAAGGTGGGAAAAGGAGAATGGTTTGGTAACTGGCTGGGAAGCTACGGTACGGCAATGTTGGTGCTGGTGCTGGTAAATGTGTGGCAATATGCAGGCATGACCATGGTCATTTATCTGGCTGGGCTGCAGTCCATACCATCGGAGCTTTACGAAGCGGGAAAAATGGATGGGGCTTCAGGCGTGGCCGCTTTTCGTTATATTACACTACCGCTTCTGGGACCTTCCATACGGATCAACATTATAACCAACATTATCGGTTCTCTGTCGGTGTTTGATGTTGTAATGTCCCTTACGGGGGGTGGACCGGGATACCAGACGGAAACATTGAGCATTTATATCATGCGGATGTGCTATGGCAGTAAGACAGGCTATTCTACAGCGGTGGCGGTAATTATGTTTTTCATTATACTGATTCCGGTTCTGGCTGCACTGAAGCTGACCGGTGAAAAGGAATAGGAGAAGTGATGATATGAAAAAGTTTAGGAATCTATGCAGATATACGGCTGTTTTGCTGATTTGCCTATTGTGCCTTACTCCCTTTCTGATTCTGCTGATATTATCACTGAATACGCCGCAGCGGAATTTTTATGAAGGGAATATGCTTTTGCCGGACTTTTACTTTGCTAATTTTGCAGTAGGCTGGGAAAAGTCAAATATTGGGAATGCCATGGTAAATTCCGGAATCATAACGGTTGGCTCCATACTTCTGATTGTGTTTCTGGGGGCAATGGCGGGATTTGCTATTGCACGGTTTCCCATCAAAATGAACCGGATTTTTTTCTACATATTGCTCTGTTGTATGATGGTGCCGGGCATTATCAATACGGTTCCATTATATACCCTGATGATTAAGCTCCATGCGGTTAACACCCTTTGGGGAATGGCCTGTGTCTGTGCAACGCTGGCGCTGCCGCAGGCGGTGTTTGTATTCACCGGATTTATCAAAGCCCTGCCAAAAGAAGTGGAAGAGGCTGCAATCATAGACGGCTGTTCCTGGACAAAAACGTTTTGGCGCATTGATTTCCCGCTGCTGAAGCCTTCCATTTCGGCTGTGATAATCCTGAATGCATTTGGTATATGGAATAATTATTCCCAGGCCGTTTTCTTTTTGCAGGACAGCCGGAAGCACAATGTTCCACAGGCACTTTCCGTATATTTCCAGCAGTTTGCCGGAGCCAAATGGAATCTGATGGCAGCCACAGCGGTAATTGCCATTGTTCCGGTCATCGCTGCCTTTCTGCTGTTTCAGAAGAATCTGATAAAGGGACTGACAGATGGAGCACTGAAAGGCTGACAGCCATGTGCTTTCAGCCAGCCCGATTTATATGCGTGCTTCAGTGTTGGATGGGAGGAGAAATGGAAAAAAGAATAAATACATATTTATATCCGGAAAAATCACAGTATATTACCGGTGAAGAAGTCTGGCTGAAGGTGGGTATCGGGAAAAAAGAAGAAAATGTAACGGTACAGCTGCGGATATTTCAGATGGAAAAGCTGGTCAGGACGGTTTCTGCAGTATGGCAGGGAAATGAAATGAGAATCAGCGCAGGCACTTTTTCGGAAAGATTTAAGGGTTTTGGAGCGGAGCTGTGGCTGCCTGAGAGAAAAAAAGGCGGGCAAAGGTTAAACTGCGCGGCTTCCACTGCTTTTGATGTAGTGGAAAGCGTCTCTGATTCCATTCGATATGGTTTCTTAAGTGATTTTGATACAAAGGATGGTGCTTCAGATGCGGATTTGGATTTCCTGTTAAGGTGCCATATCAATATGCTTCAGTTTTATGATTGGTCTTTCCGTCATGATAAGCTGGTTTCTACGGAAACAATATATGAAGATATGATGGGAAAACGGAAGGATTTTTCCGTCATTCGCGGGAAAATAAAGGGTGCTCATGAAAGAGGGATGAAGGCGATTGGTTATGGCGCAGTTTATGCGGCTTCAAAGGCCTATGCACAGGCTCACCCGGAACAGGTTCTTTATACTTCCGAGGGAGAAGCCTTCCGGTTTATTGATATCTTTTATTTGATGAATATAGAGGAGAGCAATGGCTGGCATGAACATATTCTTGAAGAGTATGTATCGGCGGCAGAGCAGGCGGGTTTTGACGGAATCCATATGGATACCTATGGTTTTCCTAAGGAAGCCTTTTCTCAGAAGGGAGAAAAAATCCTGCTGCAGGAGGAATTCCCGGGATTGATAAGGGATGCGAGGATATACCTTGAGAGAAAGGGAAAAGATTGTTATCTGATTTTTAATAATGTGGGAAATTGGCCTGTGAATACGGTAGCCTGTGCGCCTCAGGATGCTGTTTACATTGAGGTATGGCCGCCTTACGAAAAATATCATCATATCAGGGAAATCATCCGGGAGGCAAAGGCTGCCTGCGGTGGGAAGAAGCAGGTAATTCTGGCTGCCTACCTGGAGCCCTTCCGCCTGGAGGAGAAGGGGGAACTGTCAGAAGGAATGGCCGGTTATGCGGCGAGGCTGCTTACAGCAGCAGTTGTCTCGATGGGGGCCACTCATTTACTTATGGGGGAAGAAGGCTGTGCCCTGACACAGGGATATTATCCCGATTATACCCGGATGCAGGAACCTCTGAAGGAACAGATGATAAAGTATTATGATTTTCTGATCCGATATATGAATTTGTTTTATTCAGAGGATATGCAGGAGGTATCCATGACCCACATGGGATGGGATAACTATGAATACCAGTGTCACTTCCCATGGAGCGGCGATGGGGCAGCCGGCAGAATCTGGACAATTATTCGTCAGAGCGAAAGAGCAAAGAGCATCAGCCTGATCAATCTGTGCGGATGCAGTGATGATTATTGGAATCGGGGGAAGGAACGGCCCCAGGTACAGCGTGAACTGGAATTTACCGTACTTACAGACGGAGATGTGGAAGGAATATATCTGGCAACTCCGGATAAAGAAGCGCAGGATGCTGTGGGATTTCAGTCAGATATAGCTTCATATGAAGGTATGAATAGTCTGCAATATGATTATTTTTTGACTAATAAGGGGAGATTTGTAAAGTTTACTGTGCCATGGCTTTTCGTGTGGGCGATGGTTTTTATAAGAATGAAATAATAAGAGAAAAATGAACTGATATTTGAGAAAATAACAAAGGGATTCCTCCAATAAGAACGGAAGAATCCCTCAGTATGTTCACGAAAAAACGGTCAGCCGGTGAGTCTGTTTCTGAAGCATAATCGGCTATATTTATTTATCCATGACGTATATGGGATCTATTATATATCGGTACTTTTTCCAAAACCTTTACAGTCCGTACTTTCTGTACAGTCTGTTTCTGATGGCAGGATTGTCCGCAGCCTTGGAAATATCTGAATAACGGCTATCCCTTTCCAGCAGCTGTATCAGCCGGGCAAATCTGTTTTCGCCTTCTTTTATGCCTTCTTTTATACCTTCCGTCCTGCAGTCTTCCATCCATTCTTCAAAAGCTCTGCACATATCAACACATTCTCCTTCCTTATTTTCCAGCATATATTTTCTCAGTTTTGGTGAATTGGTACAGTTGACAATTACCTCAAAGGCCTGTTCCGTCAGCCTTGAAAAAGCGGCTCTGTTATTTTCAAAAAAAATCTGCATGGCCCGTTTGTCATCCACACGCTGTAGAATTCCCATAACCTCTCTCAGCTCAGTATGGAACAATTCAATATCCATATCTTTCCTTACAGAGATTAGGCGCAGAGGATAGTCCGGAATCTGTTCTCTGAAGCGCGCCGTTTTTGAACGAAAAGCAATCATTTCGGACAGTCTGCGGGGAACCGTCCATTCCTCCTGCCCATAATATAAAACAATGGTCAGCACGGGCAGCAGCGATATGGCTTTCCCAGGCCTGAAAATTATACTGACGGATTTTTGTTCCGCTTCAAAAGCCTTAATCTGACGTTCGTATTCATCCGCGTCATAGCGCATACAACGGACAGGCATCCGATAGTCTCTGCATTCCTGATTCTCTACCGCAAATATGGCAACTGGTTCTTCCTGATACCACAGCTTTTTCAAATCTCTGTATTTTTTTCCGGGTTTTCCCTGATTGGTGCTGGTATACTGGGCACTGTCCAACGGCAGAAGTTCTTCCGGAAGGATGACTGTTTTTCCCTGAAAGCAGCATCCATTCAGAAGATCTGCAAAAATATGCACATCTCCCAGAAAAGCATTCAGGGTAATATCTTTTTTACCCATAATTATCTCCTGTAATTATAAATTTTTTAACGACAAAAATCAATTAGTATTTAGAAAAAAACAAACTTTGCCGATAGTTTTTATACCGGACGATTATTATTTGAACATTGGAATATATGGGAGAGTTCCCAAAGATTCATTCAGAAAAGCGGCTGAAACACCGCCATGAATTTATCCGCTAAATTTCGTTTCGCAAAATAATAATAGCAAAGGATTAGGAAGAAAACAAGTATTTCCTTTTGCAATACTATTATGATATGCAGGCGCGTTACTGTTCACATCCGGAATTCGATCCGTATCAGTGGGTCAGGGCATTTAAGGCAGCAGGCATGAAAGGCCTGCTGCTGACCTGTAAGCATCATGAAGGCTTTTGCCTCTGGCCCAGTGAATATACGGAATTCAGTGTCAGGAACAGCCCGTGGAAGGATGGAAAAGGGGATATCGTAAAAGAGGTCTCCGAGGCCTGTCATGCGGAAGGCCTGAAGTTCGGCGTTTATCTTTCCCCATGGGATATGCATGAAAAGACATACAGCACACCGGAATATGACGTGTTTTTCAAAAACCGGCTGTCGGAGCTGTGCAGTAATTACGGTGAACTGTTCTGCGTCTGGTTTGACGGCGCCTGCCGTTCAAAAGATAAACTTCAGGACTATGATTGGGATGGCTATTATGATATAATCAGACGACTGCAGCCGGAAAGGGAAGGGATGCCGGCGCGGTACTAAATAAGGACAGGGGACAGTTTTATGAAGCCGCTTCCGAAGAACTTCCTGCGATTGAAATTCATCTGACAGGGGAAAAAGAAATAAATCTGGTGACCATTAAGGAAACCATAGAGCTTGGACAGCATATTGAGGAATTTTGCCTGGAGATTCCGGTAGCAGGGGGATTTCAGGAAATTTACAGGGCTGCCACAGTGGGTTATCAGAGAATATGCCGTTTCCCCACGGTACATACGCAGGTTCTGAGGTTCAGAGTGCTTAAAGCAAGAGGAAAGACTTCATTGACTGAAATTGGAATCTATTATGATGACAAACACAGGAACCTTTGAAATCAGGGACAAATTTTATCTGAACGGAAAACCGTTCCAGATTATTTCGGGAGGAATCCATTATTTCAGGGTCCTTCCCGAATACTGGGAGGACAGGCTGCGGAAGCTCAAGGAGATGGGCTGCAATACCGTGGAAACCTACATCCCCTGGAACATGCATGAGCCTGAACAGGGCAGGTTTGACTTTTATGGGGAAAAGGTACACGGCATGCTGGACATAGTGTCTTTCATCCGGAAGGCACAGCAGCTGGGGCTGTGGGTGATTCTGCGCCCTTCGCCCTATATCTGCGCGGAGTGGGACTTCGGAGGCCTGCCCGCCTGGCTGCTGGCGCAGGGGGATATGGCCTTAAGAACCAGCGATGAAAGATATCTTTGCCATGTGAGAGCCTATTATGACAGGCTGATGCCTTTGCTGGCGCCGCTTCAGATTGATCACGGCGGCCCCGTCATCATGCTTCAGGTGGAAAATGAATACGGCTCCTTCGGCAATGATAAGAAATATCTGGAAAGCCTACGGGATATGATGCGCGGACAGGGAATTACGGTGCCTCTTTTTGCATCCGACGGGCCGGGGCATAACATGCTTTCCAATACCAGGATTGACGGTGTGCTTCCCACCGCGAATTTCGGCTCAGGCACGAAAAGGGCTTTTTCCATTCTGGAGGAATATACGGACGGCGGTCCCTGTATGTGCACGGAATTCTGGATAGGCTGGTTCGATGCCTGGCGCGATGAGAAGCACCATAAGGGCAATATGGAAATTGCCGCACAGGAGCTGGAGGAGCTTCTGGAGCTGGGAAATGTGAACTTTTATATGTTTGAAGGCGGCACTAACTTCGGCTTTATGAACGGATCCAATTACGGAGATCACCTGACGGCGGATGTGACTTCCTATGATTATGACGCCCTGCTTACCGAGGACGGACAGATTACGGAGAAATACAGACGTTTCCAGGAGATCATCAGCAGGCATCGCGGAAAAGGGTCGGAGCGGGAGACGGATGAAAGTATTACCGGCAGCAAATTATCCGGAGAAGATGGGGAAGAAAAGAATTTCCGGGAAAGAACTGCCTATGGCACCTGCAATGTTTCGCAGAAGGTAGATTTGTTCCATGCGCTGGACTGCCTGGCGGAGCCTGTAGGGACACTCAGTCCCATGTCCATGGAACGGCTTGGACAGAGCTATGGTTATACCCTGTATTCCTCGGTTCTGCATACGGAGAGACAGCTGCACAGCATCAGGCTTTATCAGGCGGCGGATCGGGCCATTTGCTTTGCCGATGGAAAAAGGATTCTCACTGCAATGGACAGGGAGCTTCTGGAACGCCATGAGGTGGAGCCGACAGTATCGCAGGATATCCGGCTGGATATTCTCATGGAAAACATGGGAAGGGTCAATTATGGGCCTATGATAAACTGGCAGAGGAAGGGAATAGACGGCTGCGTTATGATAAACGACTGTTTCGCCCAGCATGGCTGGCAGCAGTACTGCCTTCCCATGGATAACCTGGAGAAGCTTGATTTTACCAGAGGCTATGATGAGGGAATGCCTGCGTTTTACCGGTTTGCCTTTACGGTGGAGGCGCCTGGAGATACCTTCCTGGACTGCAGCGGCTGGGGAAAGGGCTGTGTCTTTGTAAATGGCTTCCATCTGGGAAGGTTCTGGGAGGCAGGCCCGCAGAAAAGGCTGTATCTGCCGGGAGCGCTTCTGAAAAAAGGGGAGAACGAAATCATTCTTTTTGAATCGGAAGGAAAATGCGCAGACAGTATTTCCCTGCTGGCGGAACCGGATTTGGGGTAATATAGTATTTATTGTAACTGTGAAAGCGCTGGACAGTCACTGTTTATTTTTGTAAGGAAAAGAGAGGGACCCCTCCAATGAATGGAAGAGTCCCTCTCTTTCTGCGGGCGGTATAGCAGTCCGTTTTCACACGCTGCTATAGCCCGTACTTTTTATATAATCTGTTCCTGACCGCGGCATTCTTTGCCGCTTCCAAAATGTCTGCAATGCGGCCTTCAATTTCCAACAGCTGAATCAGGCGGGCAAGCCTGGCTTTCCCTGATTGGTGCGGGGATTCCGGGCGCTGTCCAGCGGCAGAAGTTCTTCCGGCCGGATGAGCGTATTTCCCTGAAAGCAGCAGCCGTTCATGAGAGCAGTATCAGAATGGCAAAGGATAATAAGGATTACAAGTATTTTCCGTAATGGTTCAAAAAAAACCATATTTACGAAAAAAACCAACAAGATACGGAAGAAATAAGATGATATAGTAAATAATAGATAAAACATGATATAATGTCAGCGTAGACGACATTATATCTACAAATCCTGGTTTCTGCGCCCGCCGCAGCCATCTGGTCCGTTGTACGCAGGAATAAATAACCTATCACCTAAAAAGGGGAGGAAAGAGAATGAACGAAGTATTGGAACAAATCAGCAGAATCGGTATTGTCCCGGTTGTGAAAATTGACAGAGTGGAGGATGCGGTGCCGCTTGCAGCAGCGCTTTGCAACGGCGGTCTTCCCTGTGCGGAGGTGACCTTCCGTACGGAAGCTGCAGCAGGAGCGATTGCCGCCATCAGAAAGGCGTTCCCGGAAATGCTGCTGGGCGCAGGAACCGTGCTGACCACAAAACAGGTAGATGAAGCCATGGATGCAGGAGCGACCTTTATTGTCAGCCCCGGGCTGAATCCCGAAGTGGTAAAATACTGTGTGGATAATAAAATTCCCGTTACCCCTGGCTGTTCAAATCCCAGCGATATTGAAATCGCCATTTCCCTGGGGCTTGATGTTGTGAAGTTTTTCCCGGCAGAGGCGGCAGGCGGCCTGGCCATGATCAAAGCGATGTCCGCTCCTTATGTAAATATGAAATTTATGCCTACCGGCGGAATCAGCGCCAAGAACCTGAATGAATATCTTGGTTTTAATAAAATTATTGCCTGCGGCGGAAGCTGGATGGTGAAGAGCGAGCTGATCAATGCGGGTGAATTTGATAAAATTGAAGCGCTTACAAGAGAAGCGGTACAGCTGATGCTTGGCTTTGAACTGGCGCATGTGGGAATTAATGAGACGGATGAAGATGCTGCTGACAAAACAGCAGGACGTTTTGAATCCATTTTTGGATTTACGAAGAAAACCGGCGCCAGCTCCGTATTTGCAGGAACTGCAGTAGAAGTGATGAAGACACCCGGGCTGGGCGCTAAGGGACATATCGGCATCAGGACCAACTTTATCAACAGAGCAGTTAATTATCTCGAATACCAGGGTGTTGAATTTGATCAGTCCAGCGCAAAATATGATGACAAGGGCAGCCTCAAGGCAATTTATCTGAAGGAAGAAGTCGGCGGTTTTGCGGTTCATCTGGTACAGAAATAATAGAAACGGATAAAGGAAAGGTGAGGAAAATTATGAGTAAAGTAGTTACATTCGGGGAAATCATGCTGAGACTTGCACCGGAAGGCTATTACCGCTTCGTACAGGCGGATACCTATGGCGCAACCTATGGCGGAGGGGAAGCGAATGTTTCCGTATCTCTGGCGAATTTTGGTTTGGATTCCAAATTTGTGACCAAGCTGCCGAAGCATGAAATCGGACAGGCAGGGGTGAATTCCCTGAGAAAATTCGGCGTGGATACCTCAGATATCGTAAGAGGCGGCAGCCGTGTGGGTATTTATTTCCTGGAAAAAGGCGCAAGCCAGCGTCCTTCCAAGGTTATTTACGACCGTGCCGGATCTTCCATTGCGGAAGCGGTAAAAGAGGATTTTGACTGGGATAAGATTTTTGAAGGCGCAGACTGGTTCCATTTTACCGGAATTACTCCTGCGTTGGGCGATAATGTGGCGGAAATCTGTCTGGAAGCCGTAAAGAAAGCGAAGGAAAAGGGAATCACCGTAAGCTGCGACCTGAATTACAGAAATAAACTGTGGAGTAAGGAAAAAGCAGGACAGGTTATGGGAGAACTCTGCAAATATGTGGATGTCTGCATTGCCAACGAAGAGGATGCGGGAGATGTATTCGGCATCAAAGCGGCAAATACCGATGTAACCAGCGGACAGGTAAATCACGAGGGCTACAAGGACGTGGCAAAGCAGCTGGCTGACAGATTCGGCTTTAAGAAGGTGGCAATCACCTTAAGGACGTCCATTTCCGCAAATGACAACAAATGGGCTGCCATGCTGTATGACGGAACGGATTTTTATTTCAGCAAAAATTATCTGATGCACATCGTTGACCGTGTAGGTGGCGGGGATTCCTTCGGCGCAGGGCTGATTTACAGCTGCCTGCAGAATATGGAGCCTCAGCAGATCATTGAGTTTGCCGTTGCTGCCAGCTGCCTGAAGCACAGCATCGAAGGTGACTTCAACATGGTAACCGTGGATGAGGTTTCCAAGCTTGCAGGCGGAGATGCCTCGGGAAGAGTACAGCGCTGATGCTGTGATGTTTGCCTGATTTTTGAATATATATATGTATATATGGCTGAATACCTGACATCTGTTACTTAATGGATGTGGCTGCGGTATAAAGCTGATGGCCGTTTTTGCGGTTTGTATGCGCCCTCCGGACAGAGGGCGCATTTTTTTGCGTTAAAATGCTGCAGAAGGCTTTGCCATGATTCCCTTTGCCGGCGGTGCTGTTCCGCCGGTACATTCTATCCTTTGCCAGAAACGGTCCGGCCTTCCAGGAGCAGGAGGCGGCATAAGCAATAAGTTTTGTCCAGGGAATCTGTGGGGACAAATGCCTTTATATGTATTATGGTAATATCATTTTTATCCAACTGGAAAAAATAATGTTAAGAGGAAAAAAGGGATTGACAACTATATCTGTAAATGATATAGTTACAGTACAAAGTGTACAACAAATAATTACAGTTACAAATGAAAATAAAATATGGGCGCAATAACGCAGAAGGGGGTAATGTATTGAACAGTGATTTTTGTGTGGCCGTGCATGGCCTGGTATTTCTGAAGCATAAGGGATGCACAATTTCCAGTGAAGAGCTGGCGGAAAATATCTGTACCAATCCGGCCCGCGTAAGAAAAGTAATGGCTAAGCTGAAGAAGGTAGGCCTGGTGCAGACAAAGGAAGGAAAGGTGGGCGGTTATACGTCTGTGGAGCAGGCGGAAGATATTACGCTGTACCGGGTTGCCGAAGCATTGGATATCCGGTTTGTGGAAGCTTCCTGGCGCAGCGGGGACAGTGATATGAACTGTATGATTGCTTCGGGCATGGCGGATGTGATGGATGAAATCTACCTGAATTTAAATGACATGTGCCTGGAGAAGCTGAAAACGATTACGATAGGCGAGATAGAACGGAAACTGATAGAAATACGGGCGCAAAAACAGGCGAAAGCAGCAGTGGGATAATTCTTCTGCCCGCAGATAAATTTCATTTTTGCTTCACAAAACAAGGAGAAATCAAATGAAGGAATATGGCAATATAATTATAGGTTTCGGAAAAGGCGGAAAGACCCTGGCAGGCGCTCTTGCTTCTAAAGGGGAAAAGACAGCGCTGATAGAGCGTTCCGATAAAATGTATGGCGGTACGTGCATCAATGTGGCCTGTATCCCCAGTAAATTTCTGGAAAACAACGCCAGAATGTCAGCGGCGGAGGGCGGGAGCTTTCAGGAAAAGGCAGACCGCTACCGTAAGGTAATTGAGGAAAAAAGGCAGCTGACATCTGAACTTCGTCAGAAAAATTATAATAAAGCCGTTGGGGCCGGGGTAGAAGTGCTTACCGGATCGGCAGCTTTTCTGGATGACCACAGAATTCTGGTTACATATCCGGAAGGAAATACGGAAGAGCTGTACGGAAAGAGAATATTTATTAATACCGGGGGGACGCCCTTTGTACCTCCTATTACAGGGCTGAAGGAAAGCCGTTATGCCTATACAAGCGAGGGCATGATGGAACTGGAGGAGCTTCCGGAGAAACTGCTTATTATCGGCGGCGGCTATATAGGGCTGGAATTTGCTTCCTACTATACCAATTTTGGCTCCCAGGTAACCATCGTGCAGGATGGGGAAGCCTTTATTCCCAGGGAAGATGAAGAGGTATCGGCAGCTGTCCTTGAGCATATGACGGCAGCGGGTATGCGGATTCTCAGAAAAGCAGCGGTAACTGCAGTAAGGGATGAGAACGGGAAAGCCATAGCTTCCATTAAAACGGAAGGCGGAGAAGAGGAACTGAGTGTGGATGCAATTCTGGTAGCCACAGGCAGACGCCCCAACCTGGCTGAGCTTCATCCGGAAAGGGCAGGTATCGAGCTGACACAGCGCGGCGCCGTGAAAACAGATGAAGGCCTGCGGACGTCCGTCCCTCATATCTGGGCGATGGGCGATGTGGCAGGAGGTCTGCAGTTTACCTATATATCCCTGGATGACAGCCGTATCGTAAAATCCCAGATATTGGGTGACGGCAGCCGCACCACCGCCAACAGAGGCGCGGTTCCCTACAGTGTATTCTTGGATCCCCCGCTTTCCAGAGTGGGTATGACGGAAGCGGAAGCCCGCAAAGCCGGCTATGAAGTAAAAACGGCACGGCTGCAGATGGCGGCGGTTCCCAAGGCGCGCGTCCTGAAAGCCACAGCCGGGATGATGAAGGCTGTGATTGACGGAAAAACAGGACTGATTCTGGGGGCGCATCTGTACTGCGCGGAATCCTATGAAATAATCAACCTGTTCAAGCTTGCCATGGATGCAGGTATTCCCTACACGGTTCTGAGAGATAATATTTATACGCATCCTACCATGAGCGAGGCCCTGAACGATTTGTTCGCAGCTGTAAATTAAATCTGACTGTTCGCCAGGCCAGCACATGTAGCTGCGCAGGCAAGCGCTTTGCAATGACCGTATTAAAGAGATTCAATCCATCGCTAAAGGCGATTCAGGATGGAGGTTAGCAGTTACTGAGAAAAACTGGACAGTTACATTAAAATATATAAAAGAAAGCTAAGGAGATGATTATGGGTTTTTCAGTTGAAACCGGAGTTCCGGTAATTACAGTGTTTATTCAGGGTATTTTAAGCTTTTTCTCACCCTGCGTCCTGCCCCTTGTGCCTCTGTATGTCAGCTATCTGGCAGGCGGGACCAAGACAGTGGACGAAAATGGAATTGTACATTATCCACGGAAAAAGGTGTTGATAAATACGCTGTTTTTCGTATTGGGTATCAGTTTTACCTTTTTCCTGCTGGGCTTCGGCTTCTCGGCGATGGGGCGTTTCTTTACCAACAACCGGGTGTGGTTCGCACGGATCAGCGGAATTATCATGATTATGTTCGGTCTTTACCAGCTGGGAGTGTTCGGACGATCCGAAACCATTGAGAGAGAGCACCGCCTGCCCTTCCGGCTGGATCGGTTTTCCATGAATCCGCTGGTGGCGCTGCTGCTTGGCTTCACCTTCAGCTTCGCCTGGACACCCTGCGTAGGTCCTACGCTGGGAAGCGTACTGTTGATGGCCTCCTCTTCCTCCTCTTCGGCAAAGGGATTCCTGTTGGTTGGCGTATACACACTGGGCTTCGTCATTCCTTTCCTGGCAGTGGGAATCTTTACCGGCTCCGTGCTTGATTTCTTTAAGAAAAAGAGAAATGTGGTAAAATATACAGTAAAGGTCGGCGCGGCGCTGCTGATCCTGATGGGTGTTATGACTCTTACCGGATTTATGAACGGCATTACCAGCTACCTTTCCAAAGCGCAGCTTGGCGATGCGCCGGAGCAGTCCCAGATAACGGAAACGGAGAATGCGGCTGAAACCGTGCCGGAGAGCACTCCGGAAACCGCATCGAATACCCCTTCGCAGTCCGGACAGGCATCGTCAGAAAGCGACTCTTCAGGCACAGCCGCTCAGGAGAGCACACAGGCTGAGGAGAAAAAGACGCCTGCGCCCGATTTCACACTGGTGGATCAGTATGGTGAAACCCATACGCTTTCGGATTATAAAGGGAAAACGGTATTTTTGAACTTCTGGGCTACCTGGTGCCCTCCCTGTAAGGGAGAAATGCCCGACATCCAGGCGTTATATGAAAAATACGGGGAAAACAGCGAAGATCTGGTAGTGCTCGGCATTGCCAATCCAAAGTCGGATGAATATCCCTACAATCAGGACGGGACTCAGGAGGAAGTGGAAAAATTCCTGAGTGACAGCGGCTACAGCTTTCCTGTAGTCATGGATACCACCGGCGAAATATTTTCCGTCTACGGCATCCGTTCCTTCCCCACCACCTTCATGATTGATAAGGACGGCAATGTATTCGGATATGCGCAGGGAGCGCTAAGCCCTGATATGATGGAGAGCATTGTTTCCCAGACAATGACAGGGAAGCGTGTGCAGTAAGAAACAGGGGACAATAATGCAGGAATAAATGGAAAATAAAAACCAGTTCAGCCATGTGGAAAAATGGCTGAGCTGGTTTTTTGCGGCGCGCCCGGAGTCGCAGTTTACAGCTGCAGGGTATAAATGCAGAGGCCTGAGGCCATATCAGGAAAATGAAGGATTTCCTGCAGGGAAAAGCCGCTTTTTTCCAGAACCCGGCAGGAGCCTGCATTGTCCTGGACTACGTAAGCCTTCAGACACCCGATTTTTTCAGCGGCAGCAGCATTTTTCATGTGTTGCACCACTTCGGTGCTGTAGCCCTTATTCCAGCAGTCAGGATAAAGGAATACGGACATGGAGCGCGTATCCGGCTCATTTTCCTCCTGCTTCAGCGCCGCAATGCCCACAGGGGATTCGTCCTCTGTCAGACAGATAAGCCAGCCGGAATTGCCGGATTTGGTATATTCATAAAAAAGCTCCTCGGCCTCCTTCCGGCTGGTATGGGTTGAAAAACGCATGTATTTTGCCACCCTGGGATCTGAGGTAAGGGAATAGATGGTATCAATGTCCGCCTCGGTGAGCGGACGGAGAAAGGTTTTATCAGCTGCCATTTTTAGCTGCCTCCTGGAATTGTAATTTGAAGAAGCCCCGCCGGCAGTGTGTGCCGGTCAGGGCTTTCTTATCGTAAAAATACGGCCTACAGAAGATGGATGCCGTGGCTTTCCGCTTCCGCCATTATTTCCTCCGGCCACAGAGAGCACTGAACCTCCCCGATGTGGGCTTTTCTCAGGAAGAACATACAGATACGGGACTGGCCGATACCGCCGCCGATGGTGTAGGGCAGCTTTTCTTCAATAATAGCCTTCTGGAAGGGCAGCTGCGCCCGTTCCGGGCAGCCTGCTTTTTCAAGCTGGGAAAGCAGGGCCTCTTTATCTACACGGATACCCATGGAGGACAGCTCCAGCGCAATGTCCAGAACCGGATAATAAACCACGATATCCGCATTCAGGGACCAGTCGTCGTAGTCCGGCGCGCGGCCGTCATGCCTTTCGCCGGATTCCAGCGTATCGCCGATCTGCATGATGCAGACAGCGCCTTTGGCCTTGGCAATATAGTATTCCCTTTCCTTTGGCGTATTGTCAGGGAACATGGTTTCCAGCTCCTGGGTGGTAACAAAGAAAATATCGTGGGGAAGGATTTCTTCTATGTAATCGTACTGGATGGACATGAACTTTTCCGTTTTACGCAGTACCTTATATACAATGCGCACGATATCCTTCAGCGTGTCAAGGCTGCGTTCCTCTTTGGTTATGATTTTTTCCCAGTCCCACTGATCCACGTAAATGGAGTGGATATTGTCCGTAACCTCATCCCTGCGTATGGCGCTCATATCAGTATAGAGGCCTTCGCCGGGCTGGAAGCCGTATTTTTTCAGCGCGAAGCGTTTCCATTTGGCCAGAGACTGTACGATCTCGGCTTCGTAATCATTCTGTTCCTTGATGCCGAAAGCTACGGGACGCTCAATCCCGTTCAGGTTATCGTTCAGGCCGGAAGCAGGGTCTACAAAAAGCGGCGCAGATACACGCAGCAGGTTCAGCCGTTCTGCCAGCAGCGTCTGAAAGAAGTCCTTTACCGTCTTAATGCCGATCTGGGTATCGTGGAGGGAAAGGGCTGATTCGTAATTTTTAGGGATGTTTAAGTTTTCCATCTTTTTTTCTCCGGTTATAATGCGGCCGGATATATACCTCCGAATTTTTGGTTAAAATAGTCCTTTCCTATCATAATCCAGCAAAAAGGCGATGTCAATTGCTTATGTGAAAAACAGGGGGGAAGGTTACTGAACTGTGAAGCTGCACTGAACGTATTGGACAGGAATATTGTCTTTTGGGCAGGAGGACTTTATAATGTAGGGATAAGCAGAGGAAAATGAGCGGGATACAGGTGAGCGGTTTTTTAACAGATAGAAAATTAAGGGAAGAATGGAAGGAAGGGAACAGGGAATGAACCGTGAAATGGATAAGGACAGGGTTTTGCTGGTGGAGGATGATGGAAGCCTGATTGACGGGCTGGAATACGCCCTGAAGAAGGACGGGTTTGAGGTGGAGGTAGCAAGGAGTGTGGAGGAGTTTGGAAAGCTTTACACGGACGGAAGGTTTGATGTGGTTTTGCTGGATGTTTCGCTGCCGGACGGGAACGGATTTGAGATTTGCGAACGGATCCGGCGGACCTCGGAGGTGCCGATTCTGTTTCTGACAGCTGCGGATGAGGAGTTCAATGTGGTCAGGGGACTGGATATGGGCGGGGATGATTATGTGTCCAAGCCGTTTCGGCTCAACGAACTTCTTTCCCGGATTCATTCGTTGCAAAGAAGGGCCGGAAAAAGAGGAAAAGGGGCGGGCGCGGTACAGGAGCCTGTGCTGGAGTCCGGCGGTATCCGGGTGGATCTGGTGGGAAACAGGGCCTGGCTGGAGGAGGAGCCGCTTGAGCTTACGGCGCAGGAATACCGGCTGCTTTGTCTGTTTCTTAAGAATCAGGGCATGATTCTGACAAGGGAACGGATCCTTGACAGGCTTTGGGACGGAAACGGGGAGTTTGTGGACGATAATACGCTGTCCGTTTACATCAGGAGGCTGCGGAGCAAAATAGAAGAGGAGCCTTCTTCTCCGAAGCATCTGCTCACGGTACGGGGGCTTGGTTATCAGTGGAAGGAATAAGTCTGGCGGCAAAGGAGTTTAATGGTGGGAAGTTTAGGGAAAGACAGGGATATACGCAGGTTTTTGGCGGGAAGCGCCGCTTTGATATTATGTCTGGTATTCACAGGCGGCTTCCTTCTGTTCAGGCAGATGGAGGATATAAAAAAAGTGTATCTGCAACAGCAGGCGGAAGCGGCAGGCGCGCTGCTGGAGGCCGGTGTGGATCCGGCCCGGGCGGCAAAGCTGCTTGCCGGGGAGATATCGGAAGAAATGGCTGCGCAGGGCAGGCTGTTGATGCGACAGGCAGGATATGAAGAGACGCTGGCGGTTTACCTGATGCCTGTCCTGCGTTCTCTGGGCGGTAAATGGGGAGCTGTCTACTCCGTTTTTGGCCTGACGGCCATTGGCCTGTCGGTATTTCTGGTATTTTGGCTGCTGCAAAGGGAGCATATCAGGCTTAAGGAAATGGAAGAAAATGTGCGCCGGTTTACGGAAGGAAATTTTGACCGGAGGATCGCTGCCGAAGGGGAAGGTGATTTCGCGTTGCTTTCCACGGCGGTGAATGAAATGGCATCCTCGCTGAATTCCCACAGGGAAGCCCAGAGGAAGGCAAAGGAATTTCTGAAGGATACGATTTCCGATATTTCCCATCAGCTGAAAACGCCGCTGGCCGCTCTTTTTATGTATCAGGATATCATTCAGCAGGAGAGCGGAGAAGAGGAAACGGTGAAAAAATTCGCCGCCAAATCCGTGGCCGCCCTGGAACGGATGCAGACGCTTGTGTTGAATCTGCTTAAAATCGCCCGGCTGGATGCGGATATGATCCGGTTCGGTAGCCAGGAGGTGAAGGTGCGCGGGCTGATGGAGGATATCCGTTCGGAATTTGAAACACGTGCGCAGAGGGAGGGCAAAGAGATAATTCTGGAGGGCAGCCCGGCCTGCTATACTGTGTGCGACAGGGACTGGATGCAGGAAGCCGTCTCCAACCTGGTGAAAAATGCGCTGGATCATACAAAAGAAGGCGGGAAAATAGAGATTTCCTGGGAAGCGGTGGGAACCGGAACAAGGATTCAGGTAAAGGACAACGGAAACGGTATCCATCCTGAGGACATGTACGCTATCTTCAAACGATTCTACAGGAGCCGTTTCTCCAATGACGGGGAAGGGGCCGGGCTGGGGCTTCCTCTGGCCAAGGCGATTGTGGAAGGGCATGAAGGGACGATAAGTGTGGAGAGTACCTTGGGAGAGGGCGCTTTGTTTACGGTGTTTCTTCCATGGAAGAACGGCTGACGGGCTTTAATGAATGTGATATTAAGTTCAAAGATCTAATAAGGACGACACCTGGAGAGCAGAAGAAATTCATATGCTTTCCGGGTGTTTTTATTTTTGCAAAAGAATAAGAATAAAATCCACACTTTCATAATCTGGCGGCATTGTTTCCGCCGGACCGGAAGGATAAGCTGGTTTCATAAGATAAATCGTATCTGTTCAGAAGAGAGGAGGAGTGAAATGACATTGGAAAAAAGGGCGGTCGGCGCCGGCAGAAAAAGCAGGTTCCGCCGTAAGGAAATAATGGCCGCTTATCTTTTTATCGCACCACAGATTATAGGGCTTATTATATTTGTTCTGGTGCCGTTGTTATTTGCAGTAGCATTGTGTTTTTGTTCCTGGGATTTTATGAGTGTGCCGAAGTTTGTAGGAGGACGGAATTTCTGGAATGTATTTGTGTTTGATGGGGATGTTTTCTATAAAACCCTGTTAAATACGGCCATATTCATTTTAGGAATTGTTCCTCTGACAATGGTATTATCACTGGGGCTTGCGCTTTTGGCGAACCAAAAACTAAGAGGGCTGGCATTTTATAAAAGTGCTTTTTTTATGCCGATGGTGACATCTACGGTAGCGATAGCGATGGTTTGGTATTGGTTGTATGCACCTGACATGGGATTGATTAATTACCTGCTGGGACTGATTGGAGTTGCCGGACCGGGCTGGCTGGCGGATCCGGTTTGGGCCAGAGTCGCGGTAATTATCATGTCAGCCTGGTCTAAGATGGGTTACTATTTCCTACTGTTTCTGGCAGGGCTGAAGGGAATTTCAAGTACCTATTATGAGGCGGCCGACATGGACGGCGCATCCTTCTGGCAGAAATTTAAAAATATAACGATACCCATGTTGTCACCGGTAACCTTTTTTATTTTTGTAATGCTCATGATCGATGCCTTTAACATGTTTGACCTCGCTTATATCATGACCCGGGGCGGCCCGATGTTCTCAACATATTCCCTGGTAATGTATATCTACAATCAGGCTTTTCAATATTTTGATTTAGGTTCGGCCAGCGTGGCAAGCATTGTTCTCGTATTGTTCGCAGGTTCGGTAAGTGCGGTACAGTTTCTGGTATCTAAAAGGTGGGTAAATTATGACAATTAACAGGAAAAGATTGATAACTAAATTTTTGAGTCATGTTGTTCTGGCATTGGGAGCGGTGACAATGATTTTCCCCTTTTACTGGATGCTTAAAACGTCATTTCTCACAGACAGCCAGGCGCTGGAAATGCCGCCTAAGCTGCTGCTTCAGTTTCCGCTCTACTTTGGAAATTATAAAGAGGTGTTTGAACTGGCGGCTACGGGCAGGGCGATTGGTAACAGTTTGTTTATTGCGGTAGTTTCCACAGCAGGAGTTTTGCTGACAAGCTCTTTGGCAGCATTTGCATTCGCTAAAATGAGTTTTCCCGGTGAAAAAAAATTATTCGGCCTCATTTTTGCAACAATGCTGATTCCTTCTCAGGTAACTTTGATTCCCCTGTATGTGGTTTTTAGTAAAATAGGATGGATAGATACACATCTGCCGTTGATTGTACCGCAGATTATGGTAAATGCATACGGAGTATTTTTAATCAGACAGTTTATGATGACGGTTCCCGATTCTTACATTGAAGCTGCAAAGCTGGATGGTGCGGGCTATCTGCTTATCTATTCAAAAATAATGCTGCCATTATGCAAACCGGCATTGGTAACTCTTGGAATGTTTACCTTTGTAGGAAACTGGAACAACTTTGTGGGGCCTCTCATTTATCTTAATACGGAAGAGTTGTTTACACTGCCGTTGATAATCAATTCCTTCCGTTCTGCTTATGCGGTGGACTGTGGGCTTTTGATGGCGGGCTCAACCGTAGCTGTGCTTCCGCTGCTTGTTATATATCTGTTTGCACAACGTTCCTTTATAGAAGGAATCGCGGCGACCGGATTGAAGGGATAAAATGGTTCTTTAAAAAAAGGCAGTAACAAATTACAATATATAAGGAGGTTTTTTATGAAGAGGATGAAAAAAACAGCAGCAATGTTATTGGCAGGGTGTATGGTGTTAGGACTCTGTGCCTGCCAAAACAGTACGGGGAACGGTACGGCGGACAGTGTCGGGGCAGTACAGGAGACTGCGGCGGAAAAGGACGCAGACAGGCCGGGGGAAATGGTTGAGATATCCTTTTCCATGGCAGCTTATTCCAATGAGGTGGATGGCTGGACTGCAATGATTGAAGAAGCCAATCGGCAGCTGGAAGCGGACGGGAAGAATATTTCCATAAAAATTAATAAGGTTCCCTGTACCGGATGGCCGGAATATTATCAAAAGGTCATTACACAGATGGCAGGCGGCAGCGCTCCGGATATTGGCAGAATCGCAGAGTCTTATATGCCCATGCTGATCAATAAAGGACAGGTGGCGGATCTGACGGATTATATGGCTGAAGATTTTGACATGAGCAGATATTATGAGAAAACCTTTGAAAATTCTGCATTTGTGGACGGACACTATTATGGCCTTCCCTCAGGACTGAATTATTATCTGGTTTATTATAATAAGGATATGTTCGATGCGGCCGGACTGGAGTATCCGTCTTCAGACTGGAACAAAGCATCCAGTTTTGATGAATACCGTGAAATGGCAAAGGCGCTTACCGGAGGCGAAGGTGCAAATAAGACCTATGGATTTTCTGCAGGCCCCTATATGGCGGCTATTGGAATGTTTAATAAGTCGTTAGGCGGTAATAACGTATTCGATGAAAATGGGAATCCTACCATGAATGATGCGGTAACCAAGGAAGTCTACGCCTGGTTTGATACAATGCTTAGAGAGGATTACAGTATGCCAAGGCCTACGGATACAAAGGTTATGAGCGCCTTCGATATGTTTAAGGCCGGAAGACTGGGAATGATTCTGGACGGTACATGGTGGCTGGGAGCAATCAAGGATATTAAGGATTTCAATGTGGGGATTGCAGCGATTCCCTCAGGAAATGGTGCCGAGGCATATACAAGCCAGTTCGTTGATTCCTTTGTGATTTTCAAGGGCAGCAAGCATGAAGCGGAAGCGTGGGAGGCGGTAAAAGCTATTATGAGTACGGAGGCCTTCCAGGCATTGGCGAAGACGGGGGTCGGTGGAGTTCCTGTGGCAAAGGATGTGGCGAATGCCGTGATTGACGAGAGCCTTGGCAGCGCGGTTGATGAAAGCGGCAAAACCTGTGCGGAAGAGGGAATGAACCATACCATTAAAGTTCCTTATAATTCTTACTATCAGGAGGCCGATCAGAAAGTAAATAATGTCATGGACGAATGGCTGCTGGGAAAGATAACCTCCGACCAGTTTGCTGAAAATGTACAGCAGATTCTGTTGGATTATGCAGCAAAGGACGCCGTTGAATAACAGTAAACGTAATAGATGAAGCCGGAAAGCGGATATACGGCAAAACCCTGCTCATGGCAGGGATTTTGCTGTTTAAATAAAAAGGGGACAGTATGCGAAAGGTGTTAATCGTAGATGATGACTGGTTGATTTTGGAGGATATCCGTAAGCTGATCCGTTGGGAAAGCTGTGATTTTCAGGTGCCGCTGTTGGCACAGAGTGCCGGACAGGCACTGAAAATTATGGAAAAGGAGCCTGTTGATCTGGTAATAACTGATATTTCCATGCCTGAAGTCAGCGGTGTTGATTTTATCCGTACAGCCAGGAAACGATATCCGGATACTGTTTTTGCAGTACTGAGCAATTATGATGATTTTATATATGTGAAAGAAGCAATGAAAGCAGGGGCGGTTGAATATCTGCTGAAATATGAAATAGAAGCGGAAAATCTGAAAAGATTCTTGTCACAGATGGCAAAAAGAATACAGGAGGAAAGGCGTTCTGCCCTGGACAGGGAAAAAATACTGCGTATGCAGAGAGATGCACAGAATGATCTGCGCCGACTTTTCTGGCAGCAGCTGTTTCAGGGTGATTTGAACGATGAACAGCTCTGTACCCAGGCGCGTCGTCTGGAGCTTCCGGTGAAGGGAGGCGCATGGGTTCCTGTTGTCGCTGTGTTGGAGGATAGGGGACGAAAACGGGAGGAAGGCAGTGTATGGAAGGCAGTGGAGGAAGCGGAGTTTCATGCGGGCGGAGAAACAAAGATTTTTGGTACTTTGTTAAAACCGGAGCTGTTATTTCTTGTGATTTATATTCCTGAGGTAAGCTTTCTTCTTTTGACTGCAATTCTTACGCAGGTGATTAGAAATCTGAGGGAAAGTTTTTTGTGTGAGGATATACCGGCCTTTTTGTGCTCCGGGAAAATCTGTATGCAGCTTAAGGAACTTCGTGAAGGAATCGGCGTGCTTCTGGAATATGATTATTTCAGATTTTACAGCGGTTATGATACCGTTCGGAGCAATGTGCGCAAGCCTGTGAAGGGACGCTTCCCGGAAGAGGAATGGGAAAGAGTGATGGCTGCTATGATAACGGAAGGGCCTGACAAGCTTGAAGAGAAATGGCAGATATTTGCAGAGATGATTGTTCGTACTCAGCCCCCGGAAATGGAAATGAAAAAGTGGGTAATAACAAAGCTTTGGCAGCGGCTTGGAAGAAGTGATGCGCTGCAGGCAGCTCTAACACAGCTTGAAAGGGCCGATACCTGCGAACTTTTTCTGGAACAACTAAAGCAGGTTATTACGGACTGCGGACAGGCGAATATTATTTTAAGGAAAATAGGAAGAAAGGAAATCAGGGAAACGGTACAGTTTCTGTATAGCCATTACAATGAAAATATAACACTGGATCAGCTTGCTGATAATGCATGTATGAGCCGGACCTATTTCTGTAAGGTATTCAAGGAAGAGGTTGGGAGCAGCTATACGGATTTCCTGAATAAAATCCGCATAGAACAGGCGAAACAGCTGCTTTGCAAAAGCAATCTCCATACAAGGGAAATAGCCGACAGAACAGGCTTCCCGGATTATCGGTACTTCTGCAGATTATTTAAGCAGCAGACCGGAAAAACCTGCGGAGAATATCGGAAAAGCTGTCTGACGGAAAAGAATGTGTGAAAGGAGAAACATAATTTGCCTGAAATCAGCCTGAAATATAAATTATCTTTTTTCCTGATTCTGCTGACGCTCCTCCCCACTTTGACCGCAGGGATTTTTGCATATCGTGTGCTTGTCAGAGCGCTTACGGAAAATACACAGAAAAGTGAAATGAGCATTCTGGAAAATCAAATGACAAACTTTGATATTGCCATGTACAATTTTGAACTTATATTGAACGATTTGGTTACCTCGGAATCCACACAGGGTTTTTTGCAGTTCCGCAAAGAAAAGGAAAGTGAGATATATTATTCGGATCTTCTGCTGTTAACCTCCAAACTGGATTCTCTGATAAACCAACATGGGGATTCATTGGAAATGGCGGCTTTTTTATGGAATGACGGAGACCTGCCTCTTGTGAGAGGGAACAGTTCCGTTTTGAATCTGTCCGGAGACTATACAAGGCGGGAACCGTTTTCTCATTTCCTGCAGTCGGATGCGTCCATACACTGGCAGGTCTTTCAGGAACAGGACGGGCCGGCCATTTATGCCTACCGGACAATTTATGACGCAGCGGCAAATGCCAATATAGGTGTGGCGTTGATTAATTTTTTTCCGGATTATTTCCGTGAACTGCTTGCCAGAACGGTTGAACAGGACGCCTTTTGCATTCTTTTGGATGGACAGGGAAATATTGTGTATACGGCAGGGGTAGCAGCGTCTGACGCATTGCAGCTGCAGGAGGTGATACGGGAGGATGAGGACAAAAAGCTGTCGGGAGGGAAAGGTGTGGTTCCGCTTTCCCTGAGGGACAGAAAATATATGGTGAGTTTTGCGGATTCGAAAATAAATGGCTGGCGATATTTATATTTTAATCCGCTCACAAATATTAATAAATCTATACATCAGATCACCTGGCTGGTTTTAATGGTTACCGTGATCACGGCTGTTCTGTCCGTAATAGCGGCGATGGTTTTATATCATTATCTGAATTCACCCATTACCCGTTTAAGCAATGCCATGTTACATATGGAAAAAGGTGTTTTGGGAACACGCGTGGAAATCAGGCGTAAGGACGAGCTTGGTCAGTTGGGGGATGGTTTTAACCAAATGTCAGAAAAGATTTTGGAGCTGGTTCAGGATATTGAAAAGGAACAGAATGAAAAAAGAAGGGCGGAAATACGTTTCCTTCAGGCTCAGATTACTCCTCATTTCCTTTATAATACGCTGAATTCCATTAAGTCCCTGGCACGTTTAAAACGAACGGATGACGCTGCGGAAATGACGACCTCCCTTATTTCATTGCTGCGTCTTGTAAACAGCCAGGATGAACTCATTACGCTGACTCAGGAAATAGAATATGTAAGAAATTATGTTTCTATCATGGCATTTAGGAGAAATAAAAAATTTATCCTGGAATGTGATTTGGAACCTGGTACGGAAGGATGTTTACTGCCTAAATTTTCTTTACAGCCATTTGTTGAAAACTGTATTATCCATGGCTTTTCTACTTTGGAGGAAGAAGGAAAGGAACTCAAAATTTTTATTCACGCATCTATTAGAGAGGAACTTCAGATTGAACTTGAGGATAACGGAAAAGGTTTTGAACCGGGGAAAATAATTGATAAACCGGAAGAAAACGGAATCAGGTTCAACCATGTTGGAATAGCGAATGTAGAAGAACGCATAAGGTTATATTTTGGAAATCAGTACGGCATACAAATTGACAGTGCGATAGGTAAGGGAACCAGAGTTCTCCTGACTCTGCCTGTTAAGGAAAAAACAGAAATGCCGTAGTATAGGAAATATATTCGAAATGCAGTCACGTATTAAAGAGTACCTGCAAAAGGTATAATGGACCAGGTAAATATAAGTAAAGAGAGGTATTGAAATATGCAGGATTTAAGTTTTTCCTTCCCTACGCCGCATTTTTGCTTTGGGGGATTTGAGTTTTCCGTAATGATTTATACATTCCGCAATGTATACGCGCCGGATGAAAAAAAGATGCATATCACTGAGAATGAAAGTGGGATTATGGCCGTAGGAAATGGATTCCGTTGGGCTGGCGGCCAGATGGAAACGGATGGAATGGTTGAAATCAAAGCATGTGTCTGTGATAATGGAATCAGAATAAAGGCGACGGCGGAAATACGGAATGAGGGTGAAGATATCCGCTGTATCAAGATAACAATACATGGGCTTCCGGAAGGAAAACTGGTAAATTTAATCAACGCACTGCCCAGAGAGATCCCCAAGGAGGGGCTTAACCTAAAATATCCGGAAGGATGGCGTGATGTGGGGACGCCGCTTGTTATTATGGAGACGGACCGGAAGGAACTGCTTTATTTCCGTTCTCTGGATCATATGGTCAGGGACAAAAGATTTGTGTTTGTACGCTCCGGGCAGGATATTAACGCTGAACTTATTTTTGAAGAGGCGGCAGTTCAAATGACCTGCAGGATTGAAACTCCGGAATGGGAAATCGGTAAAGGAAAAAATATTGCGGAAATCTATGAGCCTCACAGAAAGCATGTGGAAAATTGCTATGGTCTTGTCCCTTGGGAGAAAAGGAAGGATGTTCCTGACTGGGCAAGGGAAATCTCACTGGTAGCAGCCATACATTGTCAGCATTGGACGGGTTATGTATTTAACGATTATGAGCAGGTATTGGAAAATCTGAAAAAAATATGCAGTCAGGTTGAGGGGCGGCGTGTATTGGCCTATCTGCCCGGTTGGGAAGGGCGCTATTACTGGAAATACGGAAATTATTCTCCCGACGAGCGGATGGGAGGAAAAGAAGGCTTCTTGAAATTGTGCGTGGAAGCTAAAAAAATGGGCGTTCATGTGATGCCGATGTTTGGAATCAATGTTGTGGGCAGCCATTTTGAAAACTATGAGGAATGGGGGCTTCCTTCAGAATTCAGAGGTCCGGGAGGAAGTCAGTATGGCGGAAGTGTGGATTGGGATGGATCCAGGCACTATGATCATAATTCAAACCGCAATTTGAATCCGGCTGCCCCCAGATGGCAGAACCGTTTATACAGCCAGGTAACTACGCTGATGGATGAATTCGGTTTTGACGCTGCTTTTTTTGATATTGCAGCAGTTTGGATGAATGATCCCAATCATTATCTGTATGATGGCGTAAAACAGCTTATGAAACGCTTTAAGCAGCATAACCCGGATATGCTGCTGGCCGGTGAGGCATGGTATGACGGGCTTGCCGCCTGCATCCCTCTTCTGCAGTGCGGTCATACGGATGGAGTACTTCATTGGCATGATGAGGCCTATGCACCTATGTTTGATACCTATGCCAGAGGCTTCGGCCATTTATGTCTGGGAGATGTTTCACGGGGGAGTACGGGTGTGCATGAATTAGGCTTTAATCCGATAACACGGTGTCCTCTGCGGAAAGGCATAATTCCTACAATTACAATTACGGACAGAACACTGGAAAATGCGCCTGACATTGCAGCAGAGATTTTTTCGGATGCAAACAGGTATGCCGAGTTATATCTGAAGTAAAGCTTTTAGTAGAAACTGATCAGGTAATCTTACAAATTTGCAAGCTGTCATACACCTTGGCGTAAGGCGCATCCATTATACTTACTTTCAACAAATAAATAAAGCTTTCCAGGAATACTCAGCCGGGAAAGCATCAATTCTATAAACATAAGAAAGGAAGTTCAGGATGGAAATCTTAAAAGTAGAAAATCTTAGCAAAACCTACGGCACAGGAGATGCGAAGGTGGAGGCGCTGAAAAACGTATCCTTCACGCTGCAAAAAGGAGAATTTGCGGCAGTGGTGGGAGAATCCGGTTCCGGGAAAAGCACGCTGTTAAATCTGGTGGGCGGACTGGATACACCGGGCGCAGGCAAAATACTGGTGGAAGGCAGGGATCTTTTTTCCATGAAGGAAAAAGAAAGGACCGTATTCCGGCGGCGGAACATCGGGTTTATTTTCCAGGGCTTCCATCTGATACCGGAGCTTACTGTAGAACAGAACCTGGTGTTCCCGGTGCTTCTGGATTACCAGAAGCCGGACATGGCATACGTGGAGGAGCTGATGGGAAATCTGGGGCTGAAGGAAAGAAGGAAGCACCTGCCCAGCCAGCTTTCCGGGGGACAGCAGCAGAGAGTGGCGATTGGAAGGGCGCTGATGAATCATCCGGCGCTGATTCTGGCGGATGAACCTACAGGCAACCTGGATTCCAGGACGAGCCGCGAGGTCATTTCCCTGCTGCACAGCCTGTCCCGCAAATACCGTCAGACAGTGCTTATGATCACACATAACATGAACATTGCGGCGGATGCGGACCGGGTATTTCAGGTGACGGACGGCTGCCTGAAGGAAGTGAATGCCGGAAGGGAGGCTATATATGAATAGTTATCTCGATCTGGTAAAGGAGTATGCCGAAAAGCATAAACGGAAAAACCGCATGAGCCTTTTCGTTATTCTTCTGGCGGTGGCGCTGGTTGCCACGATTTTCGGCATGGCGGATATGGAGCTGCAGACACAGCAGATCTCAATGAAAAAACAATACGGCAGCTGGCACATTGGGATAAAGGATATGGCAAAGGAACAGGAACAGATAGTGGCCCTGCGCCCGCAGATTGCCGTCTCAGGTTATCTGGAAAGCGTTGGCTCCCGTTCCGGATACACGCTTTTTGGCAAGGCCGCCAATATTTTAGGCGTTGATGAGGCGCTGGCAAAGGAACTGGGAATCCGGCTGGAGGCGGGAACCTGGCCGGATAAAGGAAACGAAGCCCTGATTACCGGGACAATGGCTCGGACCTTTGGAATAGAGCCGGGGGACAGCATCACCCTGGAGCGGCCTGACGGCGATGATATGCAGCTTATGATTACAGCTGTCGCCGGGGATACGGCGTCCATATTAAAGGCGGATCAGGCAGGAATCCTGATGTCGGTGGAAACGCTGCGCAGACTGTTTTCCCCGGAGGAATACAGCAGTGCCTATTATATCAAATTCCGGCCCTTTACCAACATCCAGGCCGAGAAACTGAAAATTGCGGAGAGCCTTGGCATTACTCCCGATTCGATAGGAGAAAATGCCTATCTTCTGGCGGCGATGGGGCAGAGCGATGATCCCTTTTTTGTAGGAATTTACGGAACGGCCGCGGTTCTTTTTCTTTTCGTCCTCACTGCTGCGGTGCTGATGATAACCAGTAGCTTTCAGACCAGTGTTACGGATCGGATCCGTTTTTTCGGCATGCTCCGTTGCCTGGGGGCAACCAGAAAACAGGTGAAACGTTTTGTCATAAAGGAAGGAATGCGCTACTGTCGGAAGGCAATTCCGGCGGGGCTTGCCGTGGGCGTGCTGGTGATCTGGATGCTGTGCGGTTTCCTGCGGGTGATGAATCCGGAATATTTTTCAGATATCCCGCTGTTTGGCATCAGCATCCCGGCCTTGGCGGCGGGGGCTGCGGTTGGCCTGGCCGCCTGTCTGCTCGCCTCCCTTTCCCCGGCAAAAAAGGCATCCTCCGTATCCCCGCTTACGGCGGTGAGCGGCAATGCCCGGCTGCCCGGACAGATGAAAAATATGCGTTTTTTCAGGGCCGGTAAGGTGGACAGGAATCTGGGAATCTATCATGCCCTGGAAAACCGGAAGAACCTGCTGCTGATGACCGTGTCCTTTGCCCTGAGCATCCTGATGTTTATGAGCTTCTCAGGAATCGTTGATTTCATGCATCATGCGGTGCGGCCGCTGCGTCCCTGGAGTCCTGATCTTTCCCTGGTGAGCGCCGACAATACCTGCTCCATTGAAAATAAAATATACGAGGAACTGGAAAAGAATCCGGAGATAAATAAGGTATATGGCAGAATGTTTGCATTTGATGTCCCTTTCTCCGGGGAACAGTCGGAGACTCAGGAAATGTCCTATTTGGTCTCCTATGAGGAGCACCAGTTCGGCTGGGCGGAGGACTTCCTGCAGGAGGGCAGCATTGAGGAAGTGCGGGGAACACCTGGAAAGGTGCTTGCAGTCGCGGGAGAAGGCAGGGACTGGCATACGGGGGAGAGACTGGAACTGGAGCTGAACGGGGAACTCAGGCAGGTGCAGATTGCCGGAGTGCTTGGCAGCAGTCCTTTTGACAGTGAAAACGGCGAGAGCATTTTCATCTGTTCTGAAGACAGCTTCCGTCAGCTTACCGGGGAAAATGCCTTTACCATACTGGATATACAGCTGAAAAGGGGGGCATCGGAGGAAATGGTAACGCAGCTGAGGGAACAGGCCGCCGGGCTTGGGCTTACCTTTTCCGATGCCAGGCAGAGCAAGGCGGAAAGCCAGGCTGTTATGATTTCCTTTTCGGTGTTTGTTTACGGTTTCCTGGCGGTTATTCTGATGATAGCCGTACTGCATATTATTAACAGCATTAACATGAGTGTTACAAGCCGTATGAATCAGTGCGGCGTGATGAGGGCCATCGGCATGGAGGGCGGCCAGCTGCTTCGCATGGTAAGGGCGGAGGCTGTTGTATACGCGGCGTTAGGTTCCATACTGGGGATTGCCATGGGTATTCCGGCACACCATTTCGTATTTAAAATGATGGTCACGAGCCATTGGGGAACGGCCTGGCAGGTGCCATTCCTGCAATTGGCAGTTGTAGTGGGAGTGACCGTCGCTGCCACCCTGTTGGCGGTAAGAGGGCCTGCCAGGAAAATCAGGGACATGGATATCGTAGACACTATCCATGCGCTGTAACGTGGGAGCGGAATAGAGCCTATGCCTGGTTTTCATACAAAGCAGCTATTTCATGGATTCTGCGCTTCATTTCCGCACGTACATGCGGCGGCTCCAGGCATTCGCATTGATTTCCGAAGCTGAAAAGAATATTGTAGTAGTAATCGTTTTCTATGAAAGGGAAGCTGACAAGGTAAAATCCGTCACCGTCCGGAGAAAAGTTATCCTCAGTGCAGTAATCAAGGACCTTTTCCCGGATGGCTTCATGGATGCGGATTTTAATTTCCGACTGTATGGAGGCCAGGATATCCGCAAATTCCAGCTGGGGCTTTTGAAAATCCCGGGGTGTAAAAGCTTCCACCTGTAACTGCAGCTTTGACATGCGGGAAAGCCTGAATAAACGAAAGTCATTTCTTTTACGGCAAAAGCCCTGCAGATACCAGTGATTGCTTTTCAATACAAGCTGATACGGTTCGGCTGTGCGGGTTGTTTTATTGCCGTAACGGTCTGCATATTCAAAAGAAAGCAGCCGGCTTTCCTGCAGGGCAGCTTTGATTTTCTCCAGATACGGCTGCATGTTCCTGTTGCCCATCCACGGGCTTAAATCTATAAATATCTGATTTGCTTTCAACGCAATGTCTTTGGCTCTGTCGGCAGGGATAAAGCTTTTGACCTTCGCCAGGGCGTTTATCAGCTCGTCACCGTGAATCATGTTGGAAAGACTGGAAAGCCCCATCAGGATAGCGGAGAGATCCGCAGCTGAGAAAACCTTTTTATCAAGCTTGTATTCCGGCATGATTTCAAAGCCGCCGTTCACTCCCGAGGTCCCGCGGACAGGAATCCCCGCCATGTTGATCGCGTCTATGTCCCGGTATATTGTGCGCAGTGAAACTTCGAACATATCTGCCAGCTCCTGCGCGCCGATACGATTTTTGTCAAGAAGTACCATTATAATACTCACAAGCCTGTCTATTTTCATTTACAGCCGCCTTTCCGGATTTTATTTTAATTGCTGCCATAATGCTGGCAGTAATCACATGGTACAATAAAAAAGCTTACAAATCAATCAGCCTTTTGGGCGAAGCTGCAATGAAAATGGAGATAGCGGTTGCGTTCCGTCTGAACTGTCACAAATGGAGGAGAATTATGTATACAATCTATGTTTATGTTCTTGATACTTTAGCCGACTGGGAACTGGGCCATGTTGCCTCAGAGCTGAACTCAGGCCGCTTTTTCAAAAAGGATGCGCCGCGCGTGACCCTCAAAACGGTGAGCTGTTCCAGGAAACCGGTCATTACCATGGGAGGGATGGAAATTGTGCCTGATTGTATCACCGATGATATTGAAGTGAGTGAAGCAAGCATGCTGCTGTTGCCGGGCGCAGATACCTGGAATGATCCAAGGCACAGAGCGGTTCTCGAAAAGGCGGACAGGCTTCTTTCCGTTGGAGCTGCGGTCTGTGCGATCTGCGGAGCCACCGCTGCGCTTGCCGGATACGGGCTGCTGGATAATCGCCTTCACACCAGTAATGGACCGGGATTTCTTGAAATGTTTGTTCCTGAATATAAGGGGCAGGGCTTTTATGTGGATATGCCTTCAGCGGCGGATAACAACCTGATTACGGCGGGCAGCGCAGGCGCTTTGCTGTGGACGAAACAAATTATTGAGTATTTGGGCGTTTTTCAGGCGGATACATTGGAAGCGTGGTATGGATATTTCAGCACCGGCAGACCTGAATATTTCTTTGCCCTCATGCAGTCTTTGCCATCTGGCGGAGAAAACTGATTTGGCCTCGGCCGGAGTGCCTGGTGTCTTGTCACATTGACACTAGCCGTATTCAGCTCTGTCTCAGGCAAATGTATTTACCTGCTCCCTCATGGGAAAGCAGGGTAACGGATTGGTTATCGGCACTTTTATATAAAGTAGAATATTTTACATGGAAAGCATGTATTTTATATTGCGTCCTCTCCTGAGTTCAACTATAGTGAAAGAATAGCAGCAGTAAAATTCTGCTCAAAGACATATTAGAAGATATATTCAGGGGCAAATTCAGAAACATTTTCAGAAACACATGCATAAATGCATGCCGAAATACATGCATAATCACATGTATAAACACATTCAGGAGGGGACGCCATGTTAAAGGAAAAGATGCTGTGGATGAAGGACAGCGGCAACATAGGGGATGAAATCAGACAGTGCAGGGACGAAGGCCGGCAGATTGAGGCGCTTCTTCCCCGGGCGGAGAAAATTGCCGCTATGGAAGAGGGAGGGGAAAAGGAAAAACAGGCCAGGGAGCTTCTGGTGGAAATGGAGAATTGCCCTGTGGACGCTATGTTTCCATACGAGGAACCTGAGGCCCGGGAGGGTATCAGAAAGGCCGCGCAGGGCAGCAGCCTGTGCCGTCCGGTGCCGGAAGAGGAACTGGAGAATCGCCTGAAGGGCGCCTGGATAGGCAGGGCATCAGGCTGCCTGCTGGGAATTCCGGTAGAGGGCTGGAGCCGGAGCAAAATCCGCGGCTTTCTCAAGGAAAGCGGACAGTATCCCCTGCGAAGCTATATGCATTCCAAAACAGATGCAGAAATTCGGAAAAAATACGGGGTGACGGACAAGGATCCAGGCACCGCCTATGACCGTCAGAAAATCTGTTGGATCAATAACATGGATACCTATCCGGTGGATGATGATATGAATTATACCGTGCTCTCCCTGCGCGTCCTTGAGCGGGCGGGCAGCGGCTTTACCTCGGAGGATGTGGCGGAATCCTGGCTGTTCGGACTGCCTGCCTTTCATACCTGCACGGCGGAACGCGTTGCCTACAGGAATCTGATGCATGGCGTGCTGCCGCCGGAATCCGGGCGTCTTGCCAATCCCTTCCGTGAGTGGATCGGCGCGCAGATCCGGGTGGATTTCTATGGATATATCGCGGCGGGCAATCCTGCGCTTGCTGCGGATATGGCCTGCCGCGACGCAGTGGTGGCCCAGTCAAAAAACGGCGTTTACGCCGCCATGTATACGGCCGCACTCATTGCCTCCGCCGCGGTTTTCCCCCGGCCCTGTGAGTGGGTGGAGGAAGCCATGAAGCAGATTCCGTTAAAATCCCGGCTTTACCATGAGCTTTCCCTGCTATTAAGCCAGTGGAGGGACGGCGCGTCCTGGGAAGCACTGGAGGAGGCGATCCACGGAAAATACAAGGAAGAGGATCACTTTGACTGGTGCCTGGCCATTCCTAATGCGCTGATAGTGACGGCCTGCGTGCTGTGCTTCGGCCAGGATTACAGCGAAGCGGTAATTCATGCGGTGCTTACCGGCTTTGATACGGACTGCAATGGGGCTACGGTCGGTTCCATCGCAGGAATCGCCTGCGGCGCTGACAAAATTCCGGACAAATGGAAAACGCCCGTGCAGCAGATCATCTGCTCCAGCGTAAACAGCTATACAAGGATCCCTGTGGAGGAGATTGTAAAACGAACCATTGCTGTCAGCCGTACCCTCAGGCCGTAATTACCTCCGCCTTCCCGGAAGAATAAAGCACAACTATATGTTTTCCGTCGGCGGAAGGACAGGAAAGCTCAAACGTATGCGGCGTTACGGAGATTTTGTAAGCAAGCGGCAGAACCCTTCCATTTTCCGGAAGAGCCGCATGTCTGTGCAGGATCTCCGTCAACGCCGTAAAATCGTCCGTATAACGACCATTCTCATCCCGGTAAATCTGCTGGGCATAATAAAGCTTTCTCAGCTCCCATTTGCGCCGTTCATCCTCCGGAATGGAGCCTGCGCGGCCCACTTCTTCCTGCCCGTCCGTGAAAAAGACAAATCCCCACAGCTCAGGATAATGAATATTGATGACGCCGGTTGGCGCCCATACCCAGTTGTCCTCAGGCAGGGGATTGCCGGTTACAGGGTCGGTGCGTTTTCTGTAACATCCGTCTTCCTTGTCCACAGTCCACTGCACCCTGGAAAAATTCATGCGGTAATACTCCCCGGCCTTCGGCGCCCTTTTCCCCGGCAGGCATTCGGTGATCGCCCGAAAGGGAATCACCACCTCCGCGGACCAGCCTGTATTTTCCCCATCCGGCCGGTTGATGCTCCCTTTAACTGCAACAGCAGTGCGCAGGCCGTGGATGTCATAGCCGTTAACCGCATTTCCCCCGTCACGGTAGGCGGACGGAAGGAACAAATCCCATACCGTATTCAACACATTCATTTCAAATTCATAATACTGCTGGGTGTCGGAGTCAGGGTCAATGAAGATTTCAAAATCGTTATCCTGGAAAATGACCTCATCACGTCCTGTTACATTTCCCCAGATCTCATCTCCGTAAAGCTGTGCCCCGATATATAGGTTTTCATCATCCCAGAGCATCTTAACCCGTGTCCCGAAACGCGGGGCGGGCATATGCGCTCCCTGGATGTCGATGAATTCATCCGTAAAAGGAGCGTCAGCCCAGAAATCCTTGTCCAGATTTCCGTCCGGCTGCAGAGCCGTCCCTGCCCTGCGGCAGTAATACACAGGCGGGTGAAAATCAACGGCCGGGACAGGAATGCGGATATTGTCCATAAGAACCTCTTTTCCGCGGGAAGAAACGGATACCGGTTTATCCGGACATCCTTTCTCCCGCTTTTTTTGATATTGTATCACTGTGTTCATAAATATTCAACAAAAATGAACACTATAGTAAAGAAAGAACAAAAAATACGGTCGATTGTCACTGAAAGGAAAATAATAATATACGAAATAAGCGAAAATATGACCAAAACCAACACTCATAAAAAGGTTATTTTAGAAAAATGCAAAAGATACATAATGAACAAAATTTAACACTAATAATTTTATATGTTTTGTAAAAATGGTAAAAAATGAACAAATATGTATGAAACAGATTGACAAAGTGCATGTGCAAAGTTATTATTTACCTAACAAAAACGACATATAAACGAAAAGAATTTAATGGAAAATTACGATAAAAAGCGTGCTTGCAGTTTTCTTGTAAACATAATGAACATATGTTAAAAATGTTAAGCGTGACGAGGGAAAAACGTACCGCAGAAACATCTAAAATAACAGCTCAAGAAGGGAGAAGTGCATGAAAACGAAAAAAAAGAGAAAGAAAGGATCAACAATGAGGGCATTGCGGCGCGATATATCGCTCTGGCTTTTCTGCATACCGGGCGTCGTGCTGACTTTCATTTTCAGCTATATTCCGATGTACGGCGTACAGCTGGCGTTCCGCAGGTACAATGCGAAAGCGGGGATTTGGGGAAGCCCGTGGGTGGGACTGTATTATTTCAAAAGGTTTTTTGAATCCCCCTATTTTTCATCAACAATTAAGAATACGCTTGTTCTGAGCCTGTACGGCCTGATCGTGTCCTTTCCGATCCCCATTATCCTGGCGTTGCTGCTGAATTCATTCCGGCACAAAAAATACAGGAAGCTGATTCAGACGGTTACCTATGCACCGAACTTTATTTCCACGGTGGTCATGTGCGGTATGATCATCCTGTTTTTATCCCCTTCGGTTGGTGTTATCAATAATATTGTACAGTTTTTCGGGGGAGATCCTGTCAACTTTATGGCGAAAAAAGAATATTGGAGACACATTTACGTATGGACTGGTATCTGGCAGGGAATGGGCTGGAGTTCGGTCATTTATTTTGCGGCTCTTTCCGGAATCAGCCCTGAGCTGCATGAGGCGGCCAAATGTGACGGCGCCACAAAGCTGCAGCTTATCAGGCATATTGACCTGCCCTCCATTATGCCTACGGCAACGGTCCTGCTGATTATGAACTGCGGCAGTATCCTTTCCATAGGCTTCGAGAAGGCGTATCTGCTGCAGAACGACCTGAACCTGAACGTATCGGAAATCATTTCCACATATGTATACAAGGTCGGCCTTATTAATAACGACATGTCCTATTCCACGGCAATCGGGCTTTTTAATACACTGGTCAATCTGGTAATGCTGCTGATTGTTAACAAAGCCGCGGATAAACTTTCAGGCAACAGCCTTTGGTAGGAGGAACAACGAGATGACAGAACCTAAAATAGCTCCCAGGAAAAAGAAGATGAAACGCTGCAAAGAGGACGTGATCTTCGATACGGTTGTTTTTATTGTACTGACTCTGATTCTGCTGATTGTGGCATATCCGCTTTACTGGGTGGTGATTTCTTCCATCAGCGATCCCAGCGCGGTGTCCGGCGGCAAGGTAATCTTAAGGCCGATTGGATTCACATTGAACGGCTATGCGGAGGTGTTTAAAAACAGCGCTGTTATGAAAGGCTTTTTAAACTCCATTATGTATACGGTCTGCGGCGTGTGCATCAATCTGGTGGTAACCCTGCCCACCGCTTATGCGCTTTCAAGGGACAGGTTCGGGGGAAAGAAAATTGTAACGCTTTTTTATATGGTCACCATGTTTTTCGGCGGCGGCCTGATCCCCACCTACCTGGTTATCCGCAACCTGCACATGCTCAATACCATGTGGGCGCTGGTCCTGCCCGGCTGCCTGAGCGTATACAACATGATTGTGGCAAGAACCTTTTTCAAATCCAATATTTCTGAAGAGCTGTATGAGGCGGCGGAAATCGATGGCTGTACCCAGGGACAGTTTTTCTTCAGGATTGCCCTTCCGCTTTCTGCAGCCATTACGGCGATTTTGGTTCTTTATTACGGCGTAGGGCATTGGAATTCCTATTTTTCCGCGTTGGTTTATATTTCCGATTCCGAAAAATATCCGCTGCAGTTGGTGCTGCGTAATATCCTGATTACCAATGAAACGGCGCTGGCGCAGACCGCCACGACAGAGGCGGCCAGGGCTGCGCTCCGGGAAAAACAGCAGCTGATTGACGTTATGAAATATTCCCTGATTATTATCAGCAGTATCCCGGTTCTGCTTTTATACCCTTTTATCCAGAAGTATTTTGTCAAGGGAGTAATGATTGGTTCCCTGAAGGGCTGACGCATTGCGGTGTTTACCGGCAGAGGGCCGGATGAATACAGGCAGCTGCAGCCAAAGGGCGGCTGCCAATATATAAAACAGGAGGAAAAAGAATGAAAAAGAAAGCGGTTGCGTTAGTGCTGGCGGCGGCAATGTGTGTGACGTCCCTGGCAGGCTGCGGCAGCAGCACTGCAAGTACAACGGAAAATGCATCGGGGGAGGTATCGGAGGCTGTCGTGGATGAAAGCGGCAAGGTGGACGGCGTCATGTATAAGGTGGGGCTGCCGCTGGTGGACGAGGGAACCTACGGCTTTTCCATTTTCTGCGACGATTCCAAGGAAAAACCTGAGTACTATATGCTTGATGAGTTCAAGAAGCAGACCAACGTGGATGTTGAAATGCGTATCTTCCCTTATGAAACGGCTACAGAGAGACTGAATCTGGATTTGAACTCGGGAGATTACGCGGATGTTGTCGGCGGATGGACATTAAGCGACAGTATGATTCTGACCTATGGCGTGAATCAGGGGGTATTTATTCCCCTGGAGGATTATTTTGCCGAGTACTGCCCCAGAATTACGGAAATCCTGGATCTGCCCGGCGTAAGGGAGGAAATGACGGCTCCGGACGGACATATCTATGCCATTCCCTATGTCTGTGACGATACCAAGGTAGGCTATTCTCCTTATATCAACGGCAGATGGCTGAAAAATGTGGGGATGGACATACCCACAACAACGGAAGAGTTCGAAGCCGTGTTAAAGGCGTTCAAGGAACAGGACGCGAACGGGAACGGAGATCCTAACGATGAAATCCCGTTTTCCGCAGACCCCAACAATAAGCATATTGAATCGATGACCGGCTGGTTCGGACTGCCCATGGGAAAATCAGGCATAGGAATCCTGGATGACGAGGTGGTATTTGCAGGCGCAAGCAGCACTTACCGGGAATTTTTAAGCTGGTTCAACAGCCTGTATGAGCAGGGATTGATTGACCTGGAGATTTTCACACAGGACAGCTCCACCTGGGAAGGCAAAGGAAACCGTGATCTTTACGGGGTTTCCATCGCATACGGCAGCGGTGAGTTCTCCGGTATTGTTCTGGAGGGCGGAGAAAAGAGTGAGTTCGATGTGCTCCCCGTACTGAATACGGATAAAGGCGGCATGTGGATGAGAGATACCAACGGCTTCAGTGTGTACAGGACACAGGCGGTTATTACCGATAACGCAGAGCATCCCGAAGTGATCTGCCGCTGGTTTGACAATGCATTCCAGCTGGAAAACGGTATCGGATGTAACAGAGGCCCTGTAGGAACCGTTGTATTCAAGGAAGACGACGGCTACCGTGCCATTGATGTAAAGACTCTTTCAGAGGAGGATCAGGAAAAATTCAGCTGGGGAAACCTGTGGCCGCAGTCTCTGCCCAAATATATGCCTTCCGGCTTTAAATACATCGAGGATCATCCCACCTATAATGAAAAGAAGGTTATGGAAGACACCTATGAGCCTTATCTGACCAAGACTACCATTCCATCTTTCTGGATCCCGCTTGACAAAATCGACAGATATTCCGACATCGCAAGCGCGCTCACCGATTACTTCAACCAAAGACAGGCAATGTTCATTTCCGGCGAAATGGATATTGACGATGACGCACAGTGGCAGAGCTATGTTGACGGCCTGTATGCGCTGGGACTGGAAGACTGGATGGATGTCCGCGGTATTGAAAAAGTAGTGGAATAAAAGCTGCGCCTTCGCGGGCAGGCAGCGTATACACGCCAGCGTAAAAACGCCAGGATGGCGGTAAGCTGGAAAGAAGCTTTATAAACAGTTGAACAGACAAATCCCTGCCGCTTTGCCATTTGGCGGCAGGGGATTTTTGGAGTTTGGAAGCGGAGGGGAATTTTATGATGCAGGAATGGTTCAGAAAGGCCAGGCTTGGGATTTTTATACACTATGGCATTTATGCGGTGGGGGATGTATCGGAATCCTGGTCCTTTCATAATGGGAATATTTCTTATGAAAATTATATGAAGCAGTGCGGGGGCTTTACCGCCTCCCGGTATGATCCGGCGGCCTGGGCGGAGCTTTTTAAAAAAGCAGGCGCGCAGTATGTGGTCATGACGTCCAAGCATCACGACGGCGTGGCTCTTTTTGATACGAAATACAGTGATTTGAACGTGGTGAAGAAAACGCCGGCAGGCAGGGATCTGGTAAAGGAATATGTGGAGGCGATGAATGCCGCGGGACTGAAGACCGGGATTTATTTTTCGCTGATTGACTGGTCGGATCCCCGCTATCGCAGTATTTATCCGGAAGGGGCGAAGCGGGAGGACTGCCTGAAGGATATTTATGGTTCCCCGGCCGGCGGGGAGGAGGACTATGGAAAATGGGAGGAGTTCCTGGAATTCAATAATAATCAGCTCAGGGAATTAATGACAAATTACGGAACCGTGGATTTGCTCTGGTTTGACGGAGACTGGGAACGGAGCGCGGCACAGTGGAAAATGCCTCAGTTCCGGGAATATCTTCACAGCCTGAATCCCAATGTGGTGCTGAATTCCCGGATGCAGGGCTATGGAGACTATGGGACGCCGGAGCAGGGCATCCCTCTTTACGGCCCGGAAGGGGAATGGGAGTTCTGTACCACCATCAATGATTCCTGGGGCTATCGGCCCAGCGATAACGATTATAAGACCAGCGGGCAGATTATCCGCATGTTCTGCGACTGCATCACGCTGGGCGGAAGGCTTCTTTTGGATGTGGGGCCAAAGGAGGACGGCACGCTGGATGAGCGGCAGGAAAAGGTGCTGCTGGATCTGGGAAGCTGGATCCATGATCATGAGGAAGCAGTGTATCCTACGGGAAAGGGCTTAAGCTACCATCAGTTTCTGGGAGGCAGCACGCTGTCCGCGGATCAGCAGGTCCTTTATCTTTTCCTGTATGACAAACCGCTGGAAAGCGTATGCGTCAAAGGGGTGAAGACCCCTGTAAAAAGAGTGACGGCGCTTCACAGCGGCCAGGAGCTTCATTTTTCCTATACCGGCGCGCTGCCGTGGAGCGGCATCCCGGGGACACTGTGGATTTGGGCGCAGGATTTGCAGACCCATCCCTTTGCCACGGTGCTGAAGGTGGAGCTGGAAGGAAAAATTACTTATAATCTGGGACATGGAGAAGTGGTGACGAATAATGACTGAGGATATGATGGAAAAATTGCAGACAGCAGATGAAATGACAGAGGAAATCCCTGACAGCGCGGCGGGGGAAAATGATGAAGCGCCGGAGGAGAAAATTGTACAGGGAGTACATAATTACAGCGCTGCGGAGGGCTATGTCCGGCCCACGGATCCCAGGGTGCTGGAGAAGCTGGAATGGTTCCAGGATCAGAAGCTTGCGCTGATGATGCACTGGGGACCATATTCCCAGCTGGGAGTGGTGGAGTCCTGGGCGCTTTCCGACGCGGATGCCGGGTGGTCAAGAACCGGCATCGACTGGGAGGCTGACGGCAGAAGCTTTAAAGAACAGTATTTCGGGCTGAATAAAACCTTTAATCCCATCCGCTTCGATCCGGAAAAGTGGGCGGAAACCGCTGCTGAAGCAGGAATCCGCTATCTGGTATTTACAACGAAGCATCACGATGGCTTCTGCATGTGGGACAGTAAGTATTCCGATTACAAAATCACCGGAGAGGACTGCCCTTTCCATACCCACAGATATGCGGATATCTGCGGGCATCTGTTCGAAGCCTTCCGGAAAAAGGGGATGGGGATTGCCGCCTATTTTTCCAAGGCGGACTGGCATACGGACAGCTATTGGGCGAAGGGGTTTCCCAGAGGGGAATATATGTGGAGAGGACCTTCCTATGTTCCTGCGGAGCATCCGGAGGAATGGGAACGTTTTGTGGCCTTTACCCAGAACCAGATCCGGGAGCTGGCGGCAAATTATGGAAAGCTGGATATCATGTGGTTTGACGCCGGGTGGGTCTGCCCCCAGGCAGGCCAGGATATCCGTCTGGGCGAGGTGATCGAGGAAATCAGAAGGTGGCAGCCGGGCATGCTGTGCGCGGACCGCACAGTGGGCGGCCCTTATGAAAATTATATTACGCCGGAGCAGTGCGTGCCGGAGGAACCGCTGGGAGTGCCGTGGGAGAGCTGCATTACACTGGGAACCTCCTTCTCCTTTGCCTATGAGGATACCTATAAAACGCCGCGGGAGGTAATCTGCCTGCTTGTTGACATTGTGGCCAAGGGCGGTAATCTGGCAATTAATGTGGGGCCTCAGCCGGACGGCAGGCTCCCCAAAGGTGCGGTTACATCCCTGAAGGGAATGGGCGAATGGCTGAAGGTATACGGCGAGGCCATATACGGAACTCGTGTCTGCGAGCCTTATAAAAAGGGGAATATCGCCTTTACCCGGAAAAAGGATGAGGATATTCTTTATGCACCGGAGCTGTTCCCCGATGAAAAAACGGTGGTTCCGGAGGTGGTGCTGCTGCCTTTTACGGAGGATGTGATCGAAAGTATCGTAAAGGTGACGATGACTGACAGCGGTGAGAGCATTCCCTTTACCCGGCAGAAAAGCGGGATTCTGGTAAAACCGCCCCGCAGGCCTTTGGATACGGCGCCGATCGCCAGAGTATACAGGATAGAAAGAAAGCGCAGGAGCGCGCGGACAGGAGAAGAAAGAAGATGATGAGGTTAATCGGCTATGTGGGCGCAAGGGATCTTTCCGTCATAACGGAGGAAGATATCCGGTGCCTGGATGTAATCAATATTGCCTTTGGGCAGGTACGGGACGCTTGCATGGTTTGGGACGGGCAGGCCTGCAGGCCTGCGCTGGAGCGTATCCGGAAGATAAAACCCGGTATTAAAATCCTGCTTTCCGCAGGCGGCTGGGGCGCGGATGGTTTTTCCCAGGCGGCGCTGACGGCACAGGGCAGGGAAAGCATGGCGGCGAGCGCTGCAGCGCTGGTGACGGAATACGGGCTGGACGGTATAGATATTGACTGGGAGTATCCGGGAATGGCCCTGGCGGGAATCGGCTCCCATGTGAAGGATAAGGAAAATTTTACGCTGCTTTTGCAGGCGGTGAGAGAAGGGCTGGACGCTGTCGGCGGAGGATATATGCTGACCATTGCGGCTGGCGGGGATTCCTATTTTACCAGGCAGACCAACATGAAAGAAGCGGCTGTTTTTCTGGACTATGTCCAGCTGATGACTTATGATCTGCAGGGCGGCTTCCAGAAAGTGACCGGTCACCATGCGGCGCTGCGTCCCGGAAACTGCAGCCTGTTTGACGCCTGTGTTGACAAGGCGGTAAATGCCTTTCTGGAGGCGGGGGTCCCGGCGGAAAAGCTGGTGGTTGGCGTTCCCTTTTATTCCCGGAAATGGGAAGGCGTGAAGGGAGGCGGCCCGGGACTGGGCCAGGAGGCAGAGACCGTGGGCGGCTACGGTCCGGATTACGGCAGCCTGACAGCGGATTATATCAACAAAAACGGATTTATCCGTTACTGGGACGAGGAAGCATCATCGCCCTATCTGTTTGATGGAAGCACCTTTATCAGCTATGAGGACGAGGAGTCCATGGCGCTTAAGGTGAGCTACGCGGAAGAAAATGGCCTGGGCGGCATCATGTACTGGGAATACCGTTGTGACGGGACCGGGACGCTGACCGGCTTCCTGCGGCGGGAACTGGACAGGGGGCTGTGCCCTGGAGTAGTTCAGGAACCGGAGGTAAACCGGGGCGGGGAGGCAGCGCATGAAAGCGACTGAAACGGCAGCTGTGCTGTCCCCTGCCCTGCAGGACTATGCAGAACGGAAGTTCCGGGAACGGGCCGAAATCTATGCCCCCATACTTTCTGAAATCAAAAACGGGCTTTCCTGCTGTACGCAAGAGGAAGCGGTGCTGATGCGTTTCCTTTACGGAACGATGCCGGTGCGGGATGCGGGGGAATACGGGTTTGAGGTATTTTTATCCTATGTACGGCATGCGCTGTGGCTGCGTGACAATGTGGAGTGGTGCAGACGGCTGCCCGAGGATATTTTTGTCCATTACGTACTTTATTACCGCATTAATACCGAGGATATCAGCGACTGCAGACCGTTTTTTTATGAGCGGCTGAAGGACAGGATTGCCGGGCTTTCCCTGGAGGAAGCGGTCAGGGAAATCAATTACTGGTGCGCGGAGCATGCAACTTATGAGTCTACGGATGGCAGAACCGCTTCCCCCATGACCATGTACCGCTGCGGAAAAGGAAGGTGCGGTGAGGAATCCGCCTTTGCGGCAGCTGTCTGCCGCAGCGTGGGAATTGCCGCCAGGCAGGTCTATGCGCCCAGGTGGGCGCACTGCGATGATAATCATGCCTGGGTGGAGGTTTATATTCACGGCAGGTGGCATTTCCTTGGCGCCTGTGAGCCGGAGGAGGAGCTGGACCGGGGATGGTTTTCCGGCCCGGCGGGACGGGCGATCCTGATACATAGCCGATGCTTCTGCGATTATGACTGCGGCGGCATGCAGGAGGAATGGATTGGCAGGGAAGACGGGGTGTACTATTTGAATGAAACCGCCTCCTATGCGAAGACCTGCCGGCTTACAGTTACGGTAAAGGATGCGTCGGGAAGGCCGGTGAGGGGGGCGCGGGTCGCTGTGGAGATACTGAATATGGCGGAATTTTTCCCGGCGGCAGCCCTGGTTGCAGATGAAAACGGCGAGACAGGCATCACCATAGGAATCGGCGATGTCAGGCTGAGAGCCTGGAGCGGCGGCTGTGTATGTGAGAAAATGGTATTTCTGGCGCAGGAAGCCGGAGCCCGGGACAGCGGGCTTAAGGAAAACCGGGCGGGGGAAATCAGGACGGAGCTGGTGCTGAAAAGCGGATATCCTTTTATTCAGGAGGAGGACGTGAAGGGACGGCTGGCCGGAGGAAGCAATACCTCGGAACAGATATTGCTGACGGCACCTGCGCAAGCCCCTGTCTCCTGCGCCCGTCAGTCGGAGGAACAGAAAGGACGCAGGCAGCGGCGGCTGGAAGAAGCTGTCCGCCTGCGGGAGGAACGTTTCCGCGCCCTCCTGGGGCAGCTGCCCGCAGGGGAATTCCCTGAAGAGAAGGAAATGCTGCAAATCGCCGGGGAAAATGCGGCGCAGCTGTACGCCTTCCTGAAAAAGGACGGAAACCCTGACAGAAAGCGCCTGCTGCACAGCCTGGCCCGGAAGGATTGCAAGGATGCGCCTGCAGGTGTGCTGGAGGATCATCTCAGCTGTACGCAGGGAGAGCTGCCGGAGGACATCTATGTCCCGTATCTGCTTTGCCCCAGGATTTACCTGGAGGAGCTGACGCCCTGGCGCAGCTTCATCCGCAGCTGTTTTTCGGAGGAGGAAAAGTCCGCTTTTACCCGGCGGCCGGAACTGGTATGGGATTATATAGAGAAAAATATCCGGTATGATGCCCGGCTGGATTACAGCGCCGTCTGCGGGACGCCCATTGGCTGCCTGAAGTTAAAGTGGGGCAGTCTGCTGACCCGGAAAATACTGTTTGTGGCAATCTGCCGCAGCCTGGGCATACCCGCCCGGCTCCGGCGCAGCACCATGCAGCCGGAATATCTGGAAAACGGAGAATTCCGGGCGCCCGCCGGACTGCACGGAAAAGACAGCCCGGGCTGTCTGCCGGCGCCGGCATTGCTTACCCTTGAAGCGCCCGAAGCACAAAGCGGGGAGAAATGGAATTATGGACAGAACTGGACTATCGGGAAGCTGGAAGGGACGGGCTTCTGCACACTTGGTTATGAGGGGATTTGCTTTTCAGGGGATTCGCTCACCCTGGAGCTGGAAGCCGGAGTGTACCGGCTTGTCACCTCACGGCGTCTGCCGGACGGCAATCAGCTGGCGGCTTTCAGCGTATTTGGATTAAAGTCGGGAGAATGCAGGGCAGTGGAGCTTTTGTCCGGGGAAAACGATGAAAAAACCATGCTTTCCGATTACCCGGCCAGGGAGCTGCCGGAGCTTTTTCTCTGGGATGTATCAGGGGAAAGACAGTCCCTTGCCCATATCACAGGACGCGGGACGGCGCTGGTGGCTTTCCTGGGCGCGGGAGAGGAACCGACCGAGCATGTGTTAAATGAGCTGAATGACTGCGCGGAGCAGTGGAATGGCAGCGGCGCTGAAATAATCGCGGTGCTTCGAAGGCCGGAGGAACTAAAGAATGCCACGCTGCAAAGGGCGCTGGCATGTCTGTCTTCAGTGCGTATTTATTTTGACAGAGAGGAAGCGGCGGAAAAGACTGCGGCCGTGATGGGCGCTGATCCGGAGAAACTCCCTCTGCTTGTGCTCACGGAGGAGGGCCGCCGCGGGATTTATTCCTGTGCGGGCTATCACGTGGGCAGTGTGGATTTGATTTTACAGATTTTGCTTTTGAGAAAAAAGGACGGAAAAGAGGAAAACGATGATAACATTAACCGGAAAGCGGAATGACGCCTGTTTTGCCGAATTTGTCTGGGAAGGGGACGCCCGTATCAGAAGCTACCGGCTGGGTCTTGAGCAGCTTTTTCACGGCAGGTATCTGGAAACGATGCTTGTGCCTTTTACGGGCCAGGCCGTCCTGCTCATCGGCTGCGGGAAAAAGGAGGACTTCGCTCCGGGGCTTACCGCGGTAAAGGAGGTGCTGGCGGCAACGGCGGCAAAATGCAGGGATTTCAATATCCGGGCCTGCTCCATGGATGTGAGCTGCTTTACGCAGCTCCTCGGGCCGGAGGCATTTACCGCGGCGGTTCTGGGGCTGGGGCTTGGCTGCTACCGCTACCGTTATCAGCCTTTGGAAAATGAGGAGGCATGGGACTGCGATTTCCAGCTGGAAAACGGGGAAGCGTATGCGGACAGGCTGAAGGAAGCGAGGGAGCTTCTGGCGGGGATTTGCTTTGCCAGAAATATGGTGAATACGCCGGGAAACCACCTGCGGCCCATGGATTTTGACAGGATTATCACCGCTTATGAAAAGGATGTGGAGATCGAGGCGGAAACCCTGGTCTACGGCCAGCTGCGGGCGCTGAAAATGGAAGCGCTTTACAGTGTGGGGCAGAGCAGTGAATATCCTCCCTGCCTGCTGATTCTGCGGTATCGGGGAAACCCGGACAGCGATGAAATCTACGGACTGATCGGAAAGGGAATCACCTGTGACACCGGCGGCTACTGTCTGAAAAGCAGTGATTCCATGGGAGGCATCAAATCCGATATGGCGGGCGCGGCGGCAGTGGCGGCTGCGATGCACGCGGCAGCCGCGCAGCGGCTTAAGGTGAACGTGACGGCCTGCCTGCCTTTGAGTGAAAACAGGATATCCCAGTCAGCGCTGCTTCCGGGAGACGTGATCACAGGCTTTGGCGGCAGGACAATAGAGGTGCTCAATACGGACGCGGAGGGACGTCTTGTGCTGTCTGATGCCGTGAGCTACGCAGTCCGCAGGGAAGGAATCACAAAAGTTCTGGATATTGCCACGCTCACAGGCGCGGTGGCGAATATGCTGGGCAATACCATAGCGGGAGCCATGTCGGATGACGATGGGTTTTATGCGCTCTTTGAACGGGCGCTGGAGCATTCGGGAGAACGCTACCTGCGCCTGCCCTTCGGCCGGGAGCATGGGAAGATGATAAAAAGCGATGTGGCGGATGTGAAAAATGTGGGGGGAGGCTGCTGCGGCACCATCACGGCAGGGCTGTTTATCCGCAGCTTCTGTGAAGGAAGGCCCTGGCTTCACCTGGACATCGCCGGAACGGCCTGGTGTGGTTCTCCCACCTATGCTTATGAGAGTAAAGGAGCCACCGGAGCCGGGGTGACAACCTTATATTATCTGTTGAAAGAAGCGTCGCTGCCGCACTGAGCATTCAGTGCGGCGGCGACGCCTTTTTGCCTGACAGTATTTCTTTTTTTTCAGGCCTTATCCGTCAGTCTCCGGTGGAAGCGCGGAAAATCACCTGGGAAGAGATATAGGTGGTCTCAAACTGGCTGTCGGGATGCTGTATCCGGTAGAGAATCTGAGAGGCAAGCCGGTTGCCGATATCCTTATTGAAGACCTGGACCGTGGTCAGCTCCTCCGCCAGCGGGCTTTCCATATTCCCGTCAAAACCGGAAACAGCCACGTCCTCAGGAATCCTGAAGCCCCGTTTTAAAAGCAGCTGCATCAGGATGCAGGCCACATAGTCGCTGACGCACACAAAAGCCTCAGGCATTGCAGGAAGCGTATCAAGGAAGGCATCAATTTCCTCTTTATAGGTAAAAGCGCCGATGGATCCGGTGAGCATACATTCCTTTGACAAAGCCAGCCCAAAACGTTCCAGTGTTTTGGTAAAGCCTTCATACCGTTCATAGTTGGATTTGGCATAGTTGATGTCCCCGATAAAACCGAAGGTCTTCCGGCCCTGCTTTATCAGGTGCTCCGTTATCCGGGCGGTGCTGACGCCGCTTTCCATCAGCAGGAGATCCCCGTTTAAGGAGGATGGGTCAATGGCTGTGGCCGTATCCAGAAAAACCTTGGGCGTATCAGCCCGGGACAGCAGACGTATCAGCCGCTCATTGTAAACATTCATGACAATGATACCGTGTATGCTTCCTCCAAGCAGCTGGGAGGGAAGCGTATAATCCTCCTCGATAACCGAAGGAAGATAAGTATAAACCAGATTGACATCGTGAAAGGAGAATTCCTTTGCGATCTGGTGGATAATGTTCATCCAGAAAATGGAAGTCTCCGGACGGCAGACCGCTACCGCAATGTTGACGTCCTTTTTTTCGGGGACTGTGTTCCGGTCAAGCTCTTCCGGAAATTTATAATCGAGTTCTCTGGCTTTGGCGAGTATTTTTTCTCTGAGATTGCCAGATACACCCTCCTGGCCGCTGAATACCTTCCAGACTGTAGTACGTGAAACGCCCAGAGAAGAGGCGATTTCCTGAAGTGTCGCTTTTTTCATGCTGTGTTATAACCAATCCGCGCGCTGCGCAGCACGCAAAAATAGAGTAACAGATCCGGAAAAACGCGCCTTTTGTTCAACCGGACAAAAAAAGACAGAGGCCATGGACAAATATGGGAAAAGAAGGAGAAAAAAGCAAGCTTTCTGGTGTCTGTCCTGAGATTTATTATAGCATTGCGCAGTGACATTTTCAAATGTAAAAGAAGGGTAAAAGGGCAGGATAAACGCATCAGCGTAGGCGACGTCCTTCCCGCCGTCCGAGGCTCCCGGAAGAATAAGATGGAAAAGAAGAATAAATATTGTGATTGTAGCTTCCCGCATATATTCCCCAGTTGCGGTACAAAAAAGGCGTTTTCCCGCTTCCCACATTAACTCCCGCAGAAACTGTAATAAATTAGCAGTTGACAGAACCGGGCAAAGAATATAAATTAGTTATATAAACTATTTATATAAAATAGTTATATATTGTAAACCATATCTGCATAAAACATCGTATTTGTATTATTTTGCATGAATATGTACAGGAGGGAAAATGCCAAAACAGAAAATCACCCGGGAAATGGTAATAGAAGCCGCTTTCGATATCGCGCGCCGGGAGGGGATGGAAAAGGTAATCGTTAAGAATATTGCGGATAAGCTGGGCTGTTCCGTACAGCCGATTTACAGCTATTGTTCCAATATGGAAGGGCTGAAGGAGGCCCTGACAGAACGCACGGGCACATTTATGAAGGAATATCTGGCGGCTCATATCGAAAAAAAAGATTATTTCAGGAGCATGGGCCGGGCGCAGCTGCGTTTTGCCAGAGAGGAGCCTCAGCTGTTTCAGCTGTATTTTCTCAGACGCCGCAGTGATATCCATTCCCTGCAGGATCTGTATTCCAAAGAAAGCAGCCGCGAGGTTGCAAAATTTATATCCGATACGCTGCAGCTTACCATGGCGCAGGCGGAACAGCTGCATCTGCATATGATAATCTACACAATGGGAATCGCGTCAATTCTGGCGACCTCTTGCTCCCACATTCCGGAGGAAGAGCTTATGACGCAGCTGGAAACAGCCTGCGATGCCTTTCTGGCAGAAATAAGGAGGAAAAACAATGAATAAAATTCTGATCATCTATTACACGAAAACGGGGTTTACGGAAAAATACGCTCAGTGGGTCAGAGAAGAGACAAACTGTGAGCTTCTGCCCTACAGCCGCAGAGATACGGCTGATTTTAAGGCATATGATACCATAGTATATGGCGGCGGCGTCCATGCGGGCGCCATCAATGGAATCAAATGGTTCAGGAAGAAAATGACGGAGCTGTCGGGAAAAAGGCTTGTGGTATTTGCCACAGGGGCTATGCCGCCGGAATCGCCGGAGCCGGAAAAGGCGCTGAAACAGAATTTTTCAGAGGAAGAATGGCAGAAGCTGAAAGTGTTTTATCTTCCTTCCGGCCTGAATTATGAAAAAATGGGAGCCGTTGACCGGGCCATGATGGCCATGTTCCGCAGTCTTATGAAGAAAAAAGAAGGGGAGGACAGCGAAGCATACCGCGCTGTCAGCGCCTCCTATGATATATCTTCAAAGGAGTACCTGAAGCCGCTGCTGCAATATCTGAAGGAAAACTGAAACAGCCCTCCCTGTTCCGGACAAAGTAAAATTCCGGCCGCCTACAGGACGCCAATCAGATCAATCAGCGTAAATATTGCCATAAGCACCGGCTGATGCAGCATATAAACCGGAAGCGTATTTTTTCCCAGGAACTCCAGCGGTTGGCATTTCGGCTTCTCCAGAAGCGGCAGGCGTACAGAAGAGGCGGGAATGCCGCGACTCGCGGAAGCGTTCCGCAAAAAAGCATACCGCTCAGCGGCCTTTTGACGCAGAAGCGCCGCCCACAGAATCAGCTGCCAGGTAAAGTAGCCGCTGAAAAACAGGAAAATCCAGGGTATCAGCGGAAAATAATCGGTAGAATAAAAACCATCGTAAGGGAAGCCCAGCACCATCATGATTTTTCCCTGATATAGAAAACGGGGAAGCTCCAGAAGGCGGAAGCTTTCAAACCCCAGATAGCCGTAGGGGGCTTCCTTTGTAAGCAGAAACAGCAGGAAGCTTACGGGAAGCCCGGCAAAAGCCGGAATCCGTGAAAGCAGCGGATTCAGCAGGGCCGTAATCAGCGTGGCCAGGCCGAAAAAGCTGAGGATTCCCATAATTACAATGGCGTCTGGCATTACAAAAGCCGTAGCCAGCGTGATAATGATCCCGCAGCCGGTCAGAAGCAGTCCCCTCTTTACCGGACGCCGTCCCAGACAGAAGCACATGCCGGAGAGGAAAATGAAAGTCCAGCAGATGCTCTGCTGCCATATCTGGCCCGGGTCGTCCCGGAACCAGGGCATTCTGACATGGTAAAGATATGTCAGATCATAGGCCGCATGATAGGCAATCATGCTGAGCAGAGTAATCCCTCTTGTCATATCCAGTAAAGAATAACGGGGACGGGTATTTTCCATGAATCAGTCATTGCTCCCTTCTGCTGTTGTCAGCTTCTTACTATTTCCGTATCCATTGCGGGAAATTCGTTTTTCCAGGATTAGAATCAAAACAAAAGCGGCCATGCAGATCAGGGTTATCACGATGCCCAGCGTCAGCCCCGCAGGATAATAATGCATTTCAACCGTATGCTCACCGGCCTCCAGGGAAAGGCTGATGAAGGTATCGTCAAACAGTCCCGGCTGCACCTCTTCACCGTCCACAAGCACCTTCCAGCCCGGTTCATAAGGCACGCTCAGCACCAGTTCACCGGCTTTGGAAACCTGGATATGTCCCCGGATATGGGTGGAATCAAAGGAATCCACTGTCATGGTTTCACTGCCCAGGATATCAATAGCCTGCGCCAGGATATCTTCATCCAGCCGGTACGCAGAAAGGCTGAGGGAGCTGCTGTCTTCGGAATGCAGGGAGATTACGTCCCCTTCATCATGCCAGCCCAGGTCGCAGATGTAATGGTATTTCAGCTTGGTAAAGGACTTGGACAGCGATTCAGATTCCATTTTCAGGGTATCCACCTTGGAATTTCCCACATAAGCGTAATAATGGCCGCTCTGCTGTGCCGTGACGATGGTTCCGTTTCCTTCCTCCTGGGAGGGCACGCTTTCAAACAGGGAGCTTTGCAGACCGAGGGCGCGTACCATCAGGTTCTGTGTTTCCAACGGATTGGAGCCTTCTCTGTCAAGGACGGCTTCCAGCACATCCGTCTGTGTATCCTCCACATTGCCGAGAAATTCATCCAGGGCGTCCGGATTTTCTGTCCCTTCCTCCGTCCCGGCCGCCCCGGAGGAGGAAGCTCCGTCAGCAGGCGCGTCCGGTGGATCGGTGATATCAAAGCCCGGATGCTCACTCACCATAAAGCCCAGAGGAAGCGTATATTTACATTCATACAGATAAATATCCCCTTCGCTATCAATGAGCGTATACAGGTTCGGATCCTCCTTGGAGGATTTGGAGAACATGTAACGGACGGAGAGCAGCGAGGAGGTTAACGGCGTTGCGCCGTCAAAGCAGTAAAATACCTTGCTGTGGCTCATCCCCAGCTTTTCGTAGAACTCCTCCACCTGCCCGTTGGCCGTGGAAGAAAACAGGGAAGCGGTGGGATAGCCTATCATGGTGCCGTCGTTTTTCGTCACCCGGCTGAACTTTTCGAACCGGTAGAAATCCGGGTCCTGTTCCCTGATGCGATCCACCAGAAGCTGGTAATTATCATGGTTTTCCAGATATTTGCTCCTGCTGGTCACGGAAACGCTTGTCTGATACATATTGATGGAGGCTTCCGCGGTCACCACAACCAGGGTGAGGACGGCCAGCAGCTTCAGGTTGAAGTTCTTCTTTTTATAATAATAAGCAAAAATTCCATACAGACATAAAAATACGGCAGTCAGCAGGAAGGTTTCCACGGCAAATGCTTCATCGTCCTTCAGCAGCTTTTCACACAGCAGCACAAAGCCCAGGGACAGGCAGAAGCTGACGCCCAGGGACTTGAAGGAACACTCCCGGATGCGCAGCACCGCCTCGCAGCACAGGGTGAGCAGCAGGAATATATACATAAAGGACTGGCGGCAGGGAAGGGAATCCGGGTAGTTCATGCCATGCCACATGAAATTCAGCACATTGGTGGAAAAGCTTACCAACAGAAACGCCAGGAGGCCCAGTCTTGCAGCCTTTTCCCGGAGGGAAATTTTTGCATCGGAAACATACAGCGGAACCAGCAGGAAAACCGCAACGCCGCAGTAAATGTTCGGCCAGTGATCCAGCCCTGTTTCCACCGCCACATCCATGCAGTGCCTCGCCAGCATGTCGATGGTGGAGAAATAGAAGGTCAGCTTGGAGGGAAAGTTGAAGTCGCTGAATTTCGTCAGATGCAGCGCTGAATATTCCGGTATTAACAGTATGGCCGCCATGCCTCCCGCCAATACGGAAAAAAGCGCAAAACGAAGTACAGCGCCGCCCATCCGGCGAAGGGAGCTGCAGTGGGACACCAGCAGCACCAGGAAATACAGCACCAGGAAAATACATACCATGATGGAAATATAGTAATTGGACAGGATGCACAGCGCAAGGCTGATGCAGTACAGCCTGTATTTCCCTTCAGTCACCAGCTTTTCAAGCCCCAGGGCTATCAGGGGGAACAGGAAAATACAATCCAGCCACATCACGTTCCAGTTATAGGCCGCCAGATAGCCGGACATGGCATAAAAAACGGCAAAGGGGACCACGGCCGCGCTTCTGGTTTTAAAATGCCGGGTAAGATACCAGGAAAAGGTAAAACCGCTGAAGCCGATTTTCAGGATGACCAGATAGGACATGAACTCGATCAGGTATTTATCCGGGAAAAGTGCCACAAGCCAGTTGAAGGGACTTGCCATATAATAGGCATAAAGCGCAAGAAAATTAGAGCCCACGCCCACATTCCAGGAATAGGAAAGGCTGTCCCCGCTACGGATTTTGCTGAGCATTTCAGAAAGAAAGGGGACGTACTGGTGGTACATGTCCGAGTGCATGAAGCTTTCATCGCCAAACGGGAAAATGCCGTTGATAATGAAAATCGTCAGCATGATCAGAAAAGGAATGGCAAAGGAAAGCAGGCAGGCCCAGTTGCTTCTTATCCATCTGCCAGGGGAAGGAGGTTCTGAGGCTGCCGTTTTGGATGGGTTGTTGCGGGCCGCACGGCCCGCCGTCATTGTATTCATGAATTTCATTTTTGTCGTTGTACCTCCGGAGCTGTAATTGGGTTACGCTTATGTGGCCGTGCGGTTTTTCCGGCGTGGGAAATTAACCGCCGTTACGCTTTGATGCATCAAAGATCTGGTAATACTGATAGCCTCTGTAGCCGGAAAGCAAATCCTTCTGATCGTCCGCATTCGTAAAGGTACCGTCTTTAAGCTCCACATGGTTGGCGGAGATTACGGGCGCCTCCCCGGAAAAAGCAGCCAGGTAGCTGAAATAATCGGGAAGGGGAAGGCCTGCGGCCTGAAGCGTCTGAAAGCCCAGATAATTGGCGCTGGTTTCCACGCCTGTGGTTTCCTCAATATCATAATTGGCCCAGATGATGAAAGGAACCTTGTAACGCCGTGACAGTTCTTCCTCAGTCAGCGTTGCATTACGCTTCCCATTGAGCTTCCATACCGGCTCCACAACGGAGTTGGTAGGCTGATGATCACCGAAGAAAACAATGATGGTTTCTTCCTCCTGCCCTTCAAAATAAGAAATCAGCTCCTGCAGCGCCTCGTCCGAAAGCTTCATCAGGGATAAATAATTGTTCAGGGCTGTGGAATTGGCGCCCTCCACGGTAATATCCGGCTGGAAATTATCGAAGCTTTCCGTATAAGAAGAATGGTTCTGCATCGTTACGTTGAATACGAACAGCGGTTCTCCGGGTTCTTTCTTTTCGTAGGTTTCAATAATTTTCTCAAAATCCGATTTATCACTTACATACTCTCTCACAAGAAGCGGATTTTTATAATCGGGCAGGAAATGCATTTCCTGAAAGCCCAGGTCCGGATAAACCTTATCCCGATCCCAGCCGGTTGCCTTGTAAGGGTGCATGGCTACCGTTTTATAGCCAAGGGAAGCCAGGTGGGAGGCCATGGAAGGCGTTTCTGCCTTGATGTACTGCTGGTAGGGGATGCTGCCGGTGGGAAGAAAGGCCATGGTATTCCCCGTCAGGTATTCAAACTCGGTATTTGCAGTATTTCCCCCCAGGACTGAAACATTCAGCCATCCGGAAACCGTGTTGTCTGCGCCGTCCATCATGCTGTGCATAAAAGGCATATAATCTTCATTGGTCTGAAAATCCGCAAGCACGGCCGGATCGGAAAAGGCTTCGTCCATGATGACGATAATGTTCGGTTTTTTCTCCGGTTCCTCCGAGGGCTGTGCATAGGCGGCCAGCTCCTCCCGGGCGGCATCCGCGTTGTAGCCGGCCGGTTTGTCTACGGAGATATAACGCAGCTCCATGACAAAGGCCAGCGCCGTGCCGTTCTTGAAGCTGATGGTGGTCGGGGTAAAAAGCTTGTCATACAGCCGCAGCTTCTGCTGGACGATTTCGTCGGAATGGAACATGCCGCCGAAGGCCACCAGCAGGGCGCATACAACGGCAGCCGTGGGTATGCGGAATTTCCAGGTTCCTTTTTTCAGTGTATACCTGCAGAAAAATTCCAATATCAGCAGAACCAGAAAGCCGATAACCACAAGAAGCGCCTGTTTGTCCAGCGTATATTCATAGTTGTCCGCAACGCTTGCGGCGGTGCTGATGGAGAACAGATCCCAGGGCTGAATCGGCACGGAACGGAAATTCAGCACGAAATAATTCACCAGCCCATACAGGAAAAAGAAAAGCGTTTCCGTCATCAGCGCCGCATGCAGCCGGCCGAACAGGGCGAAAAGCAGCAGGGCAACCAGCTCAAACATTACGATATTGAGCACCTGCGGAGTTGCCTTCATGGTTTTCCAGGGATTATGGGTAAACCATTCCAGCAGATAAAAGGTTACGATTGGGTAAAGCAGCAGCAAAATCAGGTTCAGCCTGCTTTCCTTTATTTTCTTTAGAAATTTCATTTTTACTCCCATCTATGCGCATTGGCGCATTTTAAAATCAGGAAGGCTGAAAGCGTCCTTCTTTCAGCTTACTCCCATCTATGCGCATTGGCGCATTTGAAAATCAATATTGTCAGAGCCGCATGTGCCGTTTAACTTCGGCTTGGAAGCCTTGTTTTCCCATACGGATCAGAATACCCCATGATTCTTGTTACATTCTAGTCAGCGATATGGTGACTGTCAAGAGAAGCGGCGAAGAATTCATAATTTGGAAAGAAAAAATAATTATACCGATCACGGAACTACGAAATACAGAACGAGAAAATCGGGCAGCGCCGGTTGACAGAAGAAATACGTAATTGTAATATGAAAAAACCGGCAGCTGCAGGGCAGGTAAGCGCATTTGCGGCAGCAGCACAATCTGCAGGGAGGATTAACAAAAATGCATATAGCTGAGGATATTATAAAAGAGGTGGAGGCCCAGTTTAAAATGGACTGCGCGCTGGATCCGTCCGGCGAAGCAGGAAAACGCGGTTATTTAATAGGAAGAAGGCCGAAAATGCCGGATCAGACCTTTATGACTGATACGGCCTATGGCTGGCTTATGAGAGAGCGTATGGAAAAAGCGGCGGCAGGCATTGACTATGGAATTGATTCCAGGGCAAGGGTATATGAAGGGATGGATCTGTTTTTCAGGGCGATTCTGTTCTGCGGGAAAGGGTATCTTATGGCGGATGAGGCAATTTATGACTGGTGCTGCCGTGAATACGGGGAACAGGGACCGGAGCCGGAATGGTTCTGCCGTTTTTCAAACCTGCGCAGGCTGGATGACTGCCTTCGCAGCCAGCGTAGGGAGATTGCGGATACCCATATTTATTTTCTCCCTGGAATGCAGGAAACGGCGGTAAAACCGGATTTTGAGGTCAAATGGCTGGAAGAAGGGGAGCTGCCCGACTGGAAGGAGGGGCGGCAGTTCCGCCATGCCATCTGCGGTTCTGAGCTGATGCCGGATATGCTGGCTGTTGCTGCAATTATTGACGGAAAAGTGGCTGCTGTGGCCGGGGCCAGTGAGGACAGTCTGCTGATGTGGCAGATTGGAATTGACGTGCTGCCCGGATTTGCGGGCCGTGGCCTGGCCTCCAGTCTGGTTGCCCTGCTGAAACAGGAGATCCTTGCCAGAGGGAAAATCCCCTTCTATGGCACCGCGGAATCCCACGGGCTTTCCAGGAGCGTTGCCATAAACGCCGGCTTTTTCCCGGCGTGGGCAGAGGTATATGTCAGACGCAGGCAATGAAGCCCAATTAATTAAGAAAATCTTTTCTGTGACGTTGCGGTCAAGTATGGTAGAATAAAAGTAACTGCTGAAGTGATGGACAGTTATAAACGAAGGCGGCGGCAGCTGCCGCCCTGAAAAGAAAGAACCGGAGAGAATAGGAATGAAAAACAGTAAATTAATGAAGGAGCTGGTCCCCATAGCCGCCCTGCTTCTTTTTATCATTGTGGTGTTGGTAATGTGTGCAGTCAGTGCCAGGCAGAAAAAGGGGCCGTCCGGTACGGGGCCGGATACAGAGGCGGTGCAGGAAACGGAAAGCGAAACGGAAAGCGGCGGCGAAACGGCGGAAAGCACGGAGGAAGCCTCAGGTGAAACGGGAGAAAATACCGGCAAAGAGGATCCTGTGGAGGTTCAGGAGACGATTGAGCTGGATGCCGAGGAACCTGTGGAAACAGAAAGCGCGCCGGATGCTGTGAAGGACGCGCCTCCCACCGTATCCGGCTCCAATGTGCCGGACACGGCGCAGGTAAGCGCAAATACGGCGACGGTCATTGTAAAGAAAACGAATACCCAGATGCTCGCAGAAATGATGGATTACTGGCAGAAGGATAATGTGGAAGCCGTAGAGGATCTGAGCGGGCTGGCACATTACCGCGCCATGTCGGCCTCCCTGAAAAGTTCAGCTTATTTTTATTACTACGGGGACAGGAATGAGCAGGGCCGCCCGGAGGGAACGGGCATTGCCGTTTACGGAGAGGATCAGTATTACTACGGAGAATGGAAGGACGGCCTGCGCAGCGGGAAGGGAATGTGGCTGAAAATGTACTGTCAGGACAATGACGCTTCCTTTGATCCGGTTCTGGTTACCCATAGCTATGAGGGTGCCTGGCTGGACAATCTGCCCAACGGGGAAGGCCAGGAGCACTATGATCTGGATATCGGCAGGGCAGCCCCGGAGAGCCGTTATTTTCAGAATGTGATCGGCAATTTCAAGGACGGGCTGTACCATGGAAATATGTATATCAACACACTGAATGCCGACGGAAACGTGCAGGAATGGCGCGGTGAAGCGAAGGAAGGTGTGTTTAAGACCTTTGAAGGAAGGGATCTGGAAGGCAGGGTGCCGATTTGCCAGGATGTACAGAACCCGGACAGCCATATGTGGATCCATCCGCTGGAAAACAAGGATCAGGGGCTGAAGGAGGTAAGGGATCAGGTAAAAAACAGAAAGGAATAAAGCCAGGGGCAGTTGTAAAAAGGGGAACGAACGGCTTTGCCGGAAATAGGCGGCCGTATTATAAATAATAAGGGGGTAAAAGGTATGGCAAGATACCAATGTGGAATCTGTGGTTACATTTTTGACGAGGAAAAGGAAGGGAAGCTCTTTTCAGAGCTGGAAAAATGTCCGGTGTGCGGGCATTCCCCGGATAACTTACGTTTGCTGGAGGAGCAGCCTGCGGCTGTGCCGGAAACGGAAACTGCAGAAGCTGGCACGCAGACAGGCCTGAAAGCTGCCGGGGAAACGGAAGCGCCGGCCGGCGCTGCATGCACAGATGAAAATAGTGCCCCCCAGACTCTTGCCTATCCGGAGAAATGGAGAAGGCAGGATGAAAATATCCGGTACATGGCTCAGATTCACGAAATGGCGGTTTCAGGAAAGCCCCTTATTGAGGCCATGGGGACACAGATGCCCATGCCCTGCTGGGATGACATACTTATTCTGGGGGCACAGCTGAATCCGCCGCCGCTGGATGAGCATGCCCATGTGGATACGACCACCGTTATCGGCCCGAATGCCAAGAAGCCGCTTATACTGGACAATCCGGTATACATATCCCACATGTCCTTCGGCGCGCTTTCAAAGGAAGCCAAGATATCCCTGGCGAGAGGAAGCGCTCTGGCGCATTCGGCCATGTGCAGCGGCGAAGGCGGGATTCTGCCGGAGGAAAGGGAAGCGGCGGCCAAATATATTTTTGAATATGTGCCCAATCTGTACAGTGTGACGCCGGAGAACCTGCGGCGCGCTGATGCCATAGAGATCAAGATCGGCCAGGGTACCAAGCCCGGCATGGGAGGACATCTTCCGGGAGGCAAGGTGACTCCGGAAATCGCAGCCATCCGTAATAAGCCTCTGGGACAGGACGTTATCAGCCCGTCCAGATTCCCGGGAATCAATACCAGAGAGGATTTGCGGGCGCTGGTTGACAAACTGCGCTGTGAATCGGACGGCAGGCCGATCGGGATCAAGATCGCAGCGGGAAGAATTGAACGGGATCTGGAATACTGTGTCTTTGCCGGTCCGGATTTTATTACTATCGACGGAAGAGGCGGCGCAACAGGGGCCAGCCCGCGTCTGGTGCGTGATTCCACAAGTGTTCCCACTGTATTTGCACTTTACCGGGCAAGGAAATATCTGGACAGCGTGAAATCCGATATTTCCCTGGTGATTACGGGAGGGCTGCGGGTATCCTCGGATTTTGCAAAGGCGATTGCCATGGGGGCTGACGCGGTGGCGGTGGCTTCGGCGGCGCTGATGGCAGCGGCCTGCCAACAGTACCGGATTTGCGGCAGCGGCAAATGTCCGGTAGGAATCGCCACACAGGATGAGACACTGAGAGCACGCCTTAAGATGGATGCGGCGGCAGCGAGAGTGGCAAACTATCTCAACTGCTCCCTGGAGGAACTGAAAACCTTTGCCCGTATCACAGGGCATGAGAGACTGCATGATTTAAGCGTTGAGGATTTATGCACCATCAGCCGGGAAATATCGGATTTTACCAATATTCCCCATGCATAAGGAAAAATCAGCAGTTCAGCCGGCCGGTGCGTTTACAGTGCTGACCGGCTGAAAGTCATCCGGAAGTACAAAATATTAATTTCGCAGGTGGTTTTGAATGGAATTTTGCAAGTAACTGTGATGGCACAGGACAGTTTTGCAAAAACTTTAGTTAAATTGCTTATATAAATAGGAAGGAACAGCAGATTGTTTTACTTGCGGGCTGCTGTTTTTTCTATTATACTGGAATGGTTAGCTAGTTAAGAGTTAGAAAGTGGTGTTAAAATGAGTGAAAAACAAAAGAAAAATGCAGCTGTAAATGGCACGGCGTCCCAGGCGGCGGGAGAGGGAAAGCAGCCGGAACGCGTTATGACTAATAAGATGGGAACCATGCCCATGAACAGGCTGCTTCTGTCCATGGCCCTTCCCATGATGGTTTCCATGCTGGTGCAGGCCCTTTACAACATTGTGGACAGTGTATTCGTATCCATGATCAATGAAAATGCACTGACCGCTGTTTCCCTGGCGTTCCCTATCCAGTCGCTGATGATCGCCCTCAGCACGGGAACCGGCGTCGGCGTCAATGCGGTCCTTTCCAGAAGCCTGGGAGAGCGGGATCAGGAGAATGTTAATAAAGCGGCGGAAAACGGCGTTTTCCTTGCGATTATGTCCTACGTGGTATTTCTGATAGTTGGCGTACTGATTGCGAAGCCGTTTTATTTAAGCCAGACAAAGGATCAGGAAATCGTATCCTACGGCGTAACCTATCTGACGATTGTATGTATCTGTTCTATCGGTATGTTTACCCAGATGACCTTTGAAAAGCTGCTGCAGTCCACCGGACGGACCATGTATACCATGATTACCCAGAGTCTGGGCGCAGTGATTAATATTATTTTCGACCCTATTTTGATTTTCGGCCTCTTTGGCTTTCCCAAAATGGGCGTTGCGGGCGCAGCGGCGGCTACGGTATTCGGACAGATTGTGGCGGCAGGGCTGGCAATTATCTTTAACCTGAAGGTGAACAAGGATATCCATCTGAATTTCAGAAAATTCCGTCCTGAGAAAAAAATGATCGGCAGGATTTATGCCGTAGGCATCCCGTCTATTATCATGCAGGCAATCGGCTCCGTCATGACCTATGGCATGAACCTGATTCTGATTCAGTTTACTTCAACTGCCACGGCGGTCTTCGGCGTTTATTTCAAGGTGCAGAGCTTTGTGTTCATGCCGGTATTCGGCCTGAATAACGGAATGGTTCCCATTGTGGCCTATAATTACGGCGCGGGCAACCGGAAACGTGTGAAGCATGTGGCAAAGCTGAGTATCATTTATGCGGTGTCCATCATGATGGTGGGGCTCCTTGTTTTCCAGATTTTCCCGGACAAGCTGCTGGCTATGTTCAACGCTTCGGAAAATATGCTGACAATCGGCGTGCCCGCCCTTAGAATCATCAGCCTGAGCTTTATGTTTGCCGGCTTCTGTATTGTTATCGGCAGTGTATTCCAGGCTTTGGGCAACGGTGTTTACAGTCTGGCGGTATCTGTGGCAAGACAGCTTTTAGTGCTGCTTCCCGCAGCCTATCTGCTTTCCCTGACCGGTAAGGTGGAAAACGTATGGTGGGCATTCCCGATTGCGGAACTTATGTCGCTGGCTGTCACCCTGTTCTTCTATGCGAGAATTAATAAAAAGATTATCAGCAAAATCGGAGAAAACGCAGCAGATTTGGTATAGAAGGCATATAAGAGAAGAGGTAAATATGATGCAGGAGAAAAAGAAAATTACCGTAAGAGAAGGCAGCTGGGGAGATTATGAGCTGTTGAGAGCGGCCATACGGGAAGAACAGCATATCCATGCGGTAAACCGGCCTGATATTTTTGCCGACCTGGAGGACAGCCCGTTTGGCAGGGAAGATTTTGAAAAGCTGATGGAGGAGGAAAATTCCTTCTTCCTGGTGGCCGAGGCAGACGGCAGGGCTGCGGGCATATGTAATGTCAAGCTGAAGCAGGCTCCGGCCCACCCGGTGGTGGTGCCCAGACGCTATGCCTACATTGACGATATCTGCATCCTTGAAGATTTCAGGCATATGGGTGTGGGAAAAGCGCTCTATGAGGCGTTGGCGGACATAATCAGGCCGATGGGAATCAACAGGGTGGAGCTGAAGGTATGGGCCTTCAATGAATCGGCCATGGGCTTTTATAAAGCGCTGGGAATGAGTCCTCAGAATATTATTATGGAAGGCAGGGTATAGCTTTGCCAGGCAGTTATGCCTGTGCTTCAAAATAAGAATAACAGGCCCGAAAGGAAGATGGCATATATACTTCATGGGTATCTGCCATTTTCCTTTCGGGCTTAATTTATTCCCGTAGCTGCGGAACACATAGGATATGTAAGGGGTTGGTCCGCAGCTGTGGGAGATAAATGTCATGATATTAAGCCAGGTCATCCGTCCTTATCAGTCTTCGATAGCAGCCTTCCGGCTGTTAATTTCCTTAAAGATATTCACATCGATCTTAGGTGTCCTGTCATAGTAATAGATGCCGTTCTGTTCCTGTTCCACGTCTGTCAGCTGTGTATAGCAGAAGCCGAACATCCTGGGATTGTCAAGAAGCGCATCGGTAAGTCCTTTATATCTGGATATGTACTCTTCCTCGGTCCTGGGGCCGTTTCCATATCCCCAGGCCTTTTCGTCCGTGCTGCCGGGAGCCCATTTGATTCCGCCGTATTCGCTGACGAACATCGCCTGCCCTTCTTTATACTGCTGCCTGTCGCCCAGACGGTCGTGGAATACGCCCGTACCATTTTTAAACGGCTCATAAGTGGCGGCAAATGCTTCGGGATCCTGCTCATAGTCATGCACGTCAAAGATATCCGTAACAACGTGGTAGTTGCCGCTGGTATCGATGCAGGGACGAGTGGTGTCATACTGCTTGGTGATCTTCCATGTGAGGGCAAGAAGGCTGTCAATCTGTCTGCGTCCCTCAAAATCCCAGGTTTCATTGAAAGGACACCAGCCTACGATGGCGGGATGGTTGAAATCTCTTTCAATCGACTGGATCCATTCCGGAATAAATGCCTCATAGCCGGAATAGGAGGAATGATCAAAGCCCCAGTTTGCCATTTCGCCCCAGGCCAGATAACCCAGCCTGTCGCAGTGATAGAGGAAGCGGGGTTCAAATACCTTCTGGTGCAGCCTGGCTCCGTTGAAGCCTGCCGCCATGGAAAGGCGGATATCATTTACCAGAGCCTCGTCGGAGGGCGCCGTATAAATGCCGTCGGGATAGAATCCCTGATCCAGGATCAGACGCTGGAATACGGACTTGCCGTTAATCAGGAAGCGGTAGCCGTCCAGCTTCACTTCACGGAGGCCGAAGTAGCTGCTCACCTTGTCATCGCCGAAGGAAAGCTGTAGATCATAAAGGCGTCCGGCCCCTGCTTCCCAGAGATGGATTTCGTTCAGGGGGATGGTAACGATTACGTTGCCGGAATCCGTCCTGGCGGATGCGCTTCCGCAGGCGGTTCCCTCATAGGAAGCGGCGGCGCTGAAGATGCCTTCCCCTTCCACTACTGCCTTGATGGTTACGGAGCCTTCCGCTACATTCGGATAATACTGGACGCTGCAGATATGTGCGGCAGGCGTGAATTCCATCCATACGGTCTGCCAGATACCTGTGGTTCTGGTATAGGAGCAGTCATGTGAATAGAAGCGGTCGCTCTGCTTGCCGATGGGCTGCATAGGGCTTCTGGTATCATCCTGTGCACATACCACCAGATGATTCTCCCCTTCCTTCAGAAGCGCGGAAATTTCCAGGGCAAAGGACACATAGCCTCCCTTGTGCCTTCCCGCCTCCGTGCCATTAACAAATACACGGCAATCATAATCTACGGCGCCGAAATGCAGGTAAACCTTTCCCTGCAGCTGTTCTGCGCTGACGGTAACGGTGCGATGATACCATACGGCTGCGATAAAGTCCGTGTAGCCGACGCCGCTCAATTCACTTTCAGGGCAGAAGGGCACCAGGATCTTGTCCTTAAAATCCGTCCTTTTTCCAAAGCCTCTTTCCAGCCCGCTGTTGTTCAAATCAAGTTCAAAATCCCATGTTCCGTTCAGGTTCACCCAGTCCTCGCGTACAAACTGCGGAAAAGGATGTTCCGGTCTAGGTATATTCCCCATAATTTCCTCCATTCTGCCGGATGTACCGGCTCATCTTGCGTTACTTGAAGTATACAGCTATAATATAGGTTAATAAATGGAAATTACACGCAAAATATTGAGGAAAACACGCATTATGGAACAAATCATTACATTCCTCCCGGGCCAGCTGCCGGGAGAGCCGGTTTTTCAGATTGAGATGACGGGAATTACCTATCCTGACAGCCATTATCATATAGAAAGGGAGAATTCCTCCATCTATATCCTTGAGTATATTATGGAAGGGGAAGGCCTGCTTAGGATCGGGGAGGAAACCTACCGTCCGGTAAAGGGGGACGTTTATCTGCTTCCCCGGGGAAAAAGCCATTTTTACCAGGCCGATGCGGCCAATCCATGGAAAAAAATATGGATGAATGTAAAAGGAAGCCTGTGCGATACCCTTGTGGAAGGCTTCGGCCTGGGGGAGACGGTCCTGTTCCGGGACTGCCCGGTCTATCCCTTATTCCGGGAGTTCCTTCATGTCTGTGAAAAAAAGGAGGGCAGTGGGACCGAGGTGGAGCGCAGGACCTCCCTCCTTTTCCATGAAATCCTTCTTCAGCTGGCCGCCCATGCAGCGGCGGGGGCAGAGCCGGAAATACGGCTTCCGGAGACTGCGGTTGCAGTTAGGAAATATGTGGATGAGCATATTTATGAACGCCTGAGTATTGAACAGCTGGCAAAGGAAGCCAGTCTTTCCCCTTCCCAGCTGACACGGGTTTTCCGGAAGGCATATGGCCAGACACCCTATGAATATGTGCTGTCCCGGAAAATAGACACGGCCTGCCTGCTTTTGAGAAACACGGGGATGACAGTGAAGGAGGTTGCTTACCGGCTGCAGTTTTCGGATGAGCATTATTTTGCCAACATATTCCGGCAGAAAAAGGGACTGCCGCCGGGAAAATACAGGATTACCGGGGACATTGGAACATAAACGTTACAGTCCGGGCAGGTCTGGGAAGCGGCGGTTCAGACCAGGCTGAACCGTAATATATAACCCGGAAAAACCGGATCCGAAAACACTGTAATAAAGTCTTGTTTTTCATTCTTCAGGATGCTATGATGATACAAAACAAAGCTTTACGGCTGGACGATAAAATATAATCAGGCGGAACCGGTAATGAAGGAAGGCAAGTTTTCAATTTCGAATAAAAAGCAGACCTGTGTGATGGCAGCGGCGGCAGTGTTGGGACTGCTTATTTTTTCGCTTCTGGTCTGGATGGTACGGGCGGACAGACAGGAAACAAGGCGAACGATTCTGGATATCAGCGACATTTATCTGGCGGAGATGGCAGATCAGATGGCGGGACATTTTGATACTACAATGAACAGCCAGTTTATCCGGATCAGCAGCATTACGGCGAACATAACGGAGGCGGATCTGGAAAGCATGGAAATGCTGCAGGCTTTTATCCGGGACAGGACTGTGAAGAACGCATATGCCTTTGTAGCTCTTCTGGAGGATAATGGGGATTATTATACGGCGGAAGGGCATTTTTCTGCAGATGGACGTATAGAAGGTGCAAAGGCGTTGCTTGAAGGACAGGATAAATATCTTGAGGCAAACAGTGTGCTCACTGGAAATACGATGATTTTGCTGTCCTCGGCAATTCCTTCTGTCATGTTCGGGGAGCACCGTCTGATTGCGGCAGTGGTGGGAATGACTCCTTCGTATCTGGGGGAAAGGCTGTCGCTTTACAGAGAAGGCGCCAACGCTTACGGGAACATTATTGACACAAACGGGAATTATATCATCAGACATGACGGGGATGACGGTGCAGTGGGCAGGAACCTGTTCAATTATCTGGAGGAGCAGGCGGAATTTGATGAAGGATATGCTTCTTCCATGCTGCGGGATAATGTGGGACAGGGCGGAACAGGCGTCACTGCATTTACGCTGGAGGGTATCCATAAATATCTTTATTATATACCGCTGTCCGTCAATGACTGGTACATCTGCGTGAGTATGCCTTATGGTAAGCTGGATGAGAGGATAGGGGAACTGAGCAGCAGCATGACAAGGGTTGCCATGACGGTTATACTGCTCACTGCGGTAAGTATTCTTGGGATAGCGCTTCTGTATTCCATGGTCATCTGGCAGAAGAACCGTCTCCTGGCCCGGGAAAAGGAAGCCACGGAGCAGGCTCTGAAGCTGGCAGAAAGCGCCAGCATGGCGAAAAGCGAATTCCTCTCCCGTATGTCCCATGAAATCCGCACGCCGCTTAATGGCATTATTGGGATGAACCATATCGCCATGCATCATCTGGAGGATCCGGAGCGGGTATCCGACTGCCTGAATAAGATCGACATGTCATCCAGGCATCTTCTTGCCCTGCTCAATGACGTGCTGGATATGTCAAAGGTGGAAAGCGGCAAAATTGAGCTGTGCCCGGAAAAAATAAGCATGAAAATGATACTGGAGCAGATGATGGTCATAGCTTCCTCCCAGGCCGCGGATAAGAATATCGCATTTCATGTGGAGTCATCCGTTGACGACAGCCTTGTTGTACTGGGTGATTCGCTGCGTATCAGCCAGATTATCAGCAATCTTTTTTCCAATGCCTTTAAATTCACGGAAGCGGGCGGACAGGTCTGGTTCCGGATCCGGGAAGAAAAAGTGCAGGACGGCAGACACTGGCTGCATTTTGAAGTGGAGGATACCGGCTGCGGCATCGCGCCGGAAAACCTGGATAAAATTTTCAGCCCCTTTGAGCAGGAGGGCAGCAATGTGGCCCGCAAGTATGGCGGGACAGGCCTTGGCCTTGCGATTACCAGGCGCTTCGTTGAGCTGATGGGCGGCAGCATAGCCGTCAGAAGTGAGCCTGGCAGAGGCAGTTTATTTCTTCTGGATATTCCTTTTCCCGAAGCCGACGTGGCCGGCGAAGCGGATTCAGCCGATTGTGGCGGACAGCCTGAAAATGAAGAAAACGAAGAAATCTGCCTGGAACAGAAGCAGTTTGCAGGTAAACGCGTCCTGATCGTGGAAGATAACGAACTGAACCGGGAAATTACCGCCGAAATAGTTCAGGCAGCCGGCGCATGGACAGATATGGCTGAGAACGGAAAAATTGCCGTGGAGAAATTTGCCGCTTCCCCGGAGGGCTTCTATGATTATATTCTGATGGATATTCTCATGCCGGAAATGGATGGTTACGAGGCCACGAAGAAAATCAGATCTCTGGACCGCAGTGACGCCGGGACGGTTCCTGTTTTTGCAATGACTGCCAATGCCTTTGCGGAGGATGTGGAGAAGAGCCGCAGGGCGGGAATGAATGCACATATCAGCAAGCCGGTTTCGGCGGGGGAACTCTATAAACAAATGAAAAATTTCAGTGCGCGCTAGGGGGGACGGAGAACCGCATCCACCCCAGTCCCTTCGCTCTTTCGTTGGGGCGGCGGGAGCCTGTTTTTTTTCTTCCGGGCAGTTGTGGGGTATTTCCGGCACCAGCCTCAAAAACGGTGGTGTTTCTAACTGTTCCTGCCTGCCAGAATTTTGCCAACGCAGCCAAAACTCCTCACACAGCGACTTTCAGTCGGCTGTGTTCGTCAGACAGGCTGCTAAGGGCGGCAAAATTCTGGCAGGCAGGAGCAGTAAGAAACATCATCGTTTTTTCCTATGGTGCCGGAAATACCCCACAACCGTCCGGAAGAAGAAAAACAGGCCCCCACCGCCCCAACGAAAGGGAAGGGACTGGGGCGGATGCGGTTCTCCTGGCCTTGGCAAACAGGTAGATAAAGAGGAAATGTAGTGGATGTAGGGGTAATGTGTAAATGTACTGAAGTATAAAGATATTTTGGTTCGAACAGAGAGCTATGAATATAAGATTAGTGGGCTGTAATTATTGTAGCAGTTATGTATGGCATGTGTCGCTTACAAGCCATGTTTTGGCTTCTTCCATGTCGGTGGAAAAATATAGTTGTGATTGTGGGAGTGAGGTTTTTCTGGTAAGGGCTTTGTGGAGTTTGTGAAGGTTTTTGGGGGTGGCGGTGATTGCCAGTTTTACGATGTTGGGGCGCAGGCGGTTGATATGTTCTGTAATTTTTTCTGTTAGTGCTTTGGTTAGAGTCGTTTGGTAGAGATCAATTAGGATTCTGCGTTTTTCCGGTGATTTTAGAATGAACTCTTCTTCTTTTTTCATCATGGAAAGTAATGCGTCTGAATCGTCAAAGTAGCTGCCATAATGGATTCCATGGAAATAGCCGCCTTTGTAGTAGTATGGGCTGAGGGCGCCGCTGGGGGATTTTGTTATCATAATTTTTACCTTTGGCTGTTGATAAAGCCATCCTTTCGCTGGTTTATGATTTTTTATCCTGTATTAAGTCGGAGAGTGGTTTTTGCATGCGGATGTGCTGGCACCATTGAATTGTTTTTTGGGTAATGCAGATGCCGTAGTATAGGGTTGATAGCTTATAGTAAAAACATTCTTTGTTTTCCATTTTATTATACTTATTTTCTAAATCATTCAGTTTTCTCAGATAATTTCTGTTGTTAATTTCATATTCCAATAGCTGTTGCTCACGGATTTCGGGGGACAGGTTATCAAAGAAATAAATTTTTGCCAGATGGGTATTCGTGCCTTCGGTTATATCAGTGGGTGAAACCAGCCAGTCGAAAAACTGTTTTTGTCCCTCTTCTGTGATGTGGTAGAAAATTTTTTTCCTGCCGCCCTGATGTTTTTCGTAGGTTGTTAAACAGCCTTTGTCTGTTAATCGTTTTAAGGCCGGATACAGGCTTCCATAGCTCGCTTTATAAAAAACTCCGATGCCGTTTTCTATCAGCTTTTTGATGTCGTAGCCGGTGAAATCATTGTCTGATACCATGCCTAAAATAATAGATTCTAACATAAATCCTCCATTTAAATATATCTTATAGATATATAATAACGCTATATGTAAGTTTTGTAAAGAAGCGGATACAAATAATTGTAACTGTTGGGCAGGCAGGCCTTTTTCTTTGGAAGTTGTATTGCCTGTGTGGAAGAATTATAATATGCTGGAAGGTAACAGGATTGAAAATATGGCTGAAAAACAGGCGCAGGATGAGGTGGCATAATGATGGGTAAAGGTAAAATATTATTGGCGGAGGACAATCGGGGCGCGGTAAGGCGGATTGTTGAGTATATTGGAAAAATATCAGGAGAGCTGGAAGTGATTTCTTTTGCCGGGGCGGGGGAGGCGCTGCGGTATGCAAGGGAGAATGAGATTGCGCTTTTTATTATTGATATTCAGTTGGAGGATTATAAGGGGACTGATTTGGCGAAGCAATTGCGCGGGCTGCCGGAGTATAGGTATACGCCGATTATATTTGAAACGGGGCTGGCGGGGGAGGAGCTTTCGGCTTATCGTGACGTGAAGTGTTACAGTTTCCTTGTAAAACCGTTTGGGGAGAAGGAATTTGCTGAGGCGTTTCGCGATGCGTTGGGACTTTCCGGGCAGATCAGGCGGGAGGGGAGGAGAATCCAGCTTGAGCAAAAGCAGTTTATTCTGGAGTATGCGGCGGAGGATATTGTGTATATTGAGGCCTTTGGGAAGAAACTGGTTATTCATACGGATAACCGTTTGTCCGGGAGAAAAGAGGATACTGTTTCCGGGTATACGTTAGCCGGAATGCTGGCGCTGCTGGAGGGCGGTCCTTTTGTACAGTGTCATAAGAGTTATATTGTGAATAGGGATTATATTGACAGGATTGATAAGGCCGGGCGGAAAATTTATTTAAAGGGGTTTACGGAGGTGGTGCCTGTGGGCAATAAGTATCAGGCCGGGCTGTGGGGGGAAGCATGAAGGTTTTGTGTATTTTGGCGCAGTCAGGGCTGGATGCGGGCGCATTGGCAGTTTGCTGTGAAGGTGTTTTTCAGAAAAGGTCGGAGGCAAGGGGGAAGGATATTCTGCTTTTTCCTGTTTTGCTTGTTTTGTGTGTTGTCCCGCGGGTGAATTTTGTAGCGAATGAAGGGGTGCGCGCCGCGCTTTCCGCATACGGATATGAGATTGTGCCGGTTAACAGTATTGCGGGATGGCTGTTTCTGGTTTTTTCTGTGCTGCTGCTTCACAGTATTTATTTCAAATGGGAAAATAACGGTGACGTTCTTAGTGGGACAATGGCGGTGTTTTCGTTGTATCTGCTTGTCAGGTGTGTTTGTGTCGCTGTATTGGCCGCTTTCGGGGCTTGGGGAGGCTGGCTGCTTTTTGGCGGCCGTGTATTGACGTTGCTCCTTGTTTCATTGCTGTTTTGTACGCCGTTTTATGGCGTGCTCCAGCAGTTGGTGCTGACGGGAGGGATTGCGGTCTGGATTGTGTCGTCGGATATTGCGGTTTTGCTGATGGTGGAGCTTACTGTAGTTTCTTTCCAGGCGGAGAGGTTCCTTTCTCATTCAGGGCTTCTTACGGTACTGGTGCTGGCGGTCCTTTTGTTTAACAGCATCCTGCTGTTTTTCCATCGGCGCAGGCTGCAGGAGCAAAAGCGAATCCATATGATTGAACAGTATGTGCCCATTGTGGAGGAGCTGATTTCCCAGGTGAGGGCAAGGCAGTATGAATTTCAGAACCGTATGCTGGCAATTGAGGCGGCCGTGGCTTCTGCCGGCACTTTGGAGGAGGCGCAAAGAGAGGTGGCGGCGCTGACAGGCGGCATTGTCATTAATTCCAACGACCGGGAATTGCTCTCCTGTGACAGCAAGGTCATTGCAGGAATGTTGTTTGGAAAAATAAAACAGGCGGAGGCGGCGGGGATTCATATGGAATTGCAGCTGCATGGGCTTTTTAAAAAGTCTGCGGTACCGGAAACAGAGTGGATTGAAGCAATTGGGATTTTGCTGGATAATGCAATCGAGGCCTCCCCGAAAGGAAGCACGGTTTATATTGCCGTCAGGAAAAAAGGGACGTATCTGGAGCTGCTTGTTTCCAATCCGGCCCCGGCCATGTCGAATACGGAGTTCATGGGGCTGTTCAGGAAAGGGTTTACAACAAAAAGCAGCAGTGAGGGGCGCGGCTACGGCTTGTATAACATACTGCGTATTACTGAACGGTATCATGGAAAGATTGTTACGCGCAACGAAGCCGTTTCGGAAGAAAATTATGTTGTATTTGGCGTCCTTCTTCCATAATTAACGGGTATGAACGAGGGTTTTAAAGGAATGAAAATTATTTTGTTCCCTTAAAACCCTCGTTTGGTTCCGGGAGGTTGAAGTGCGCAGGATACTCCGATATATTGAAGAAAAAGAGTAACTGTGAAGGAAATTGAACAGTTATGAAAACGGAAAGGAATGGAAGATATGCCCCAATTGATAAAAAACGAATGTAAAAAAATGTTTCTGCCGGTGCTTTTAACAACTGCCGCTTTGACAATTATCATGTGTGTGCTGATTGAAAAGCTCTATTTAAGCTATACACTGCATTATGATTTGGAGGCGTGGGAGGTGGGAACAGGAGGGTTTTCCCTGCTTTATCCGCTGTTTGTTGTGATTCCGCTCTGCTGGAATCTGTATTATGAGCGTAAAAATAATTTTCTCCTGTATATCGCCCCGCGCGTCCCGGTTAAAAAATACCTGGCGGCAAAATGGACAGCCTATGCACTGGGAGCATTTTGCATTATGGCGGTCCCTTATCTGTTGTCTGCAGTATATGCCATTGATATTAAAGCGCCGGTGGTTCCGCCTGAAACCAATACCTTTTCGCATGTTTTCCAAACAGCATTTGTAGAAAAGCCTTTGCTTTATGCGGCTGTTCTTTCCTGCTGGAGAGGTGTGATAGGTATTTTAGCCATGACCTTTGGTTTTGTACTCGCCATGTATTGTAAAAATATTTTTGTAATACTCACCGGGCCGTTTATCTATTCCATACTTGAGAATTTTATTATGGCAATTCTGAGTTTGGAGAAATATCGGTTAGTTGTCGCTTTTGACCCAACGTGTATCAGTTTCCATGCGGTGACGTGGCTTTCGTTTTTCACAGGGCCGGTTCTGCTGCTTTGTGTCATCGGTTTTACAGCGTTTTTCCTTGCAAAAATCAGGAAAAATACTGTGGTGAACGTTTAGGGGGCTTGTTATGGCGGCGCTTAGCAAAAAGAATTTCCGCCTGTGGGGATATGGGAAGGTGTTTGTGCTGTTTGCCGGATGCCTGCTCTTTTCCGTCAGCGGCCGGTTAAACGAAGGGATTTATTTTGAACAGCATATTTTATCGGCGGTATCCGATCACTATTATCTGACCTATTTTTTGCTTCCGGTTTTATTGTTAAGCTGTTTTTCCTTTTTGGAGGATGACGGGGAAAATGTGATTTTGCGTTTTCAAAGCTATCATTCCTATTTTTATAGAAAATGGCTGGGAACAGGGGGGATTGTCCTTTTGCTGATCGCTGCCCAAAGCGTGGCGGTTCTTTTATCCGGCATGGGGCTTCCCGGGGGAAATGGGTGGGAATTACCCGAAGGAGCGGCGGGTGCAGAGCTGTTTTTTGTGCTGCGGCAGTATTTTTCCACCCCGGTCCAGGCATTTACGGCGTTTTCTGCCTGTCAGCTTTGCGGAGGCTGGCTGATAATCGGGTTTTGCATGTGGATTGGGCATTTCGGGGGGCGGAAATGGTCAGTCAGGGTGATTCTTGCCCTTTACATTCTCTCGGTTCTGTGGATGAAGATTCCGGCTGTCCGCAGCCTGCCGCTGACGGGCTTTAATCATTTGCTGATACTGCACCATAATTTGGGGACGCATCACCGTTTTGCTGTCACAGGAATTACATTATTGCTGTTTGCCATCATCATTACTGTAACGGTGCGGTTTGGATGGCGGGGGCGTATATCCCTCCCGCGGCCGCGGGTATCCGGCATAACAGCCTGTTATCTCCGCGAATTGGCGGCGCGGCAGAAGTTACTGGCTCTTTGTGCGGTTGTCCTGGTAATAACGCTGTACAAGGCCGGGGCCGGCTTTCGGTTACAATCCGGGCAGGAATGGGTATATTCTCTGTTTGCCGGGCATGGGACAGGCTGTTTCCGGGTATTCCCGTTCCTTGAAATGCTGATTGTAAACGGTGCGCCGCTGTATCTTCTGGCGGCATTCCTGGAATGGACGGCGAGCGGCAAGTCCTATTTTATTTCCGTCCGGGCGGAAAGCCGAAGGAAGCTGCTGAGTGGAATTCTGTGGGCCGGCACAGGTTTTCTCGCTGCCTATGCGCTTCTTTGGTTTGCTGCGGGGCTTTTTGGAATATTTTTCTTTGGATATGCAGACGGGATTACGGCGTGGAAAATGCTGCTGTATGCTGTTATTATGAAATTCCTTGATACTATGGGACAGTATCTTGTCATGATGTGTGTTTATGCCGTTTCAAGACAGGTTACAATCGGTTTTCTGGTTTTGGCTGCGGGAAATCTGCTCTGTGTTGTGCCCGGACAATGGGTATCTTATCTGCCCTTCGGCCTTTCAGGCCTGACACGGATTGCGGAATTGAATTCCGGCGCCGGGCTTCCTGCCGCAGCGGCACTGGGGACGGAGGCTGTTGTTATCATGCTGACGCTTGGGTGGCTCTTGACATTCGGCAGTAAGAAAATATTGGTTTAGGAGGAACCGTTATGAGCTCATATATTGAATTAAGGAAGGTATCAAAAAGCTTCGGACACAGGAGGATTCTCCGGGAGGTATCGTTGGCTGTGGAGCGCGGAAAAACGGTTGGCCTTGTGGGCGCCAACGGCAGCGGAAAATCAGTGCTGTTCAAAATATTGTGCGGCTTCGAAAAACCGGATAAGGGAGACATCTATGTGCGCGGCAGGCAGCTTGGAAAGAATGGCCGGGATTTCCCGGACAATATGGGGGTATTCATTAACTCGCCCGGTTTTATCGGCATTTACAGCGGTTTCCAGAACCTGAAATTCCTGGCTGATATTCAGGGCAGGATAGGCGAAGAGGAAATTGCAGAAGCCATGGACAAGGTGGGGCTTGATCCATCGGATAAGACAAAGGTTGATCACTATTCCCTTGGCATGAAACAGAAACTGGGACTGGCACAGGCCATTATGGAGGGACAGGATATTTTGATCCTGGATGAACCGTTTAATGCCCTGGACTATAAGACGTATGAGGATGTCAGGACAATTATCCGTATGCTGAAAGCGGAGGGCAAAACGATTTTCCTCACGTCCCACCGCTATAAAGACATTGAACAGCTGTGCGATCAGGTATATTCCATTGAAGACGGCCGGTTGATGCCCATTACCGGGGAGCTGGCGGAACAATACCGTCAGGCGGAGTAAATACGGCTGCCCTGACTTTATTGGCGCCGCAGTAAATCCCATAGCCTGAATTTGACGGATACTTATCTATTTGGTACTGTAAAAGAGAGGAAGCGCCGCCTGATTTAAAGTACAATTATGGATGCACAGGCAAAGGGGCCGCTGAAGAAAACATCCGTTCCGCCACGGCGGCTGCCCGGACCCGAAAGAAAAAAGCAAACAGCTAAACAGGAGGGTTACAATGGATTTACCTTTTCGGATTGAGAAAAAAGAAAGCTTCCGCACAATCGGTTACAAAATTCAGACAACGAACAGGAGAGGCGAAGGGAGAAAAGCCATCCCGGCCCTCTGGACCAGGTTTAAAACAGAAAACCTTGACAAACCGTTACAGGCGCTGTCAAATCAAAAGCAGCAGGGCCTGCTCGGAATAAATATTTATAATACGGACGAAACAGATCCCCGTAAATTTGAGTATCTGATCGCAGTATCAAGTGACAAAGCTACGCGAAACGATATCACAGAATACGCCATACCGGCCATGACATGGGCAATTTTCCCCTGCACACTGGAAACCATCGGAAAAACGGAAGCCATGGCAATCACAAAATGGCTGCCCAAGTCCAAATACCGGCCCTTAAATAAAGGCTACCTTACAGGCAGAATGAAATCAGGAGCGCCGGATATCGAATACTATGGAAAGGACGGCCTTGTCGAGGTTTGGATTGCAGTGAAAGAAACGGCCTGAACAGGCAGGATAAACGCATCAGCGCAGGCAACGTCCTTCCCGCCGTCCGGGCTACGGCTGCCGGCCTTCTTTTTTCCCGGCAGGATGGGGGTGTGGTCTGAGTCAGTTTCAAAAACGGGGTATTTCTAACTGTTCCGGGAAACCAGAATTCTGCCAACGCGGCCGGAACTCCTCACGCAGCGACTAGCGTCTGCTGCGTTCGTCAGACAGGCCGCTAGGGACGGCAAAATTCCGGCCTCCCGGGACAGTAAGAAATATCCGCCGTTTTTTCTTATGGCTCGGCCCACACCCCCATCCTGCCCGGGAAAAAAGAAGGCCGGCAGCCGCAGCCCGGACGGCGGGAAGGACGTTGCCTGCGCTGATGCGTTTATCCTGCCTGCTCACGATATAAAGCCTATTCAACGGCTTAAGGAAGCGGGATTGCAGGCCTGCCTGCGGAAAAAAGAGGCATAAAATGAAATATGAAATACGTGAGCTGGAAGCATTTTCAGTCATTGGACAGGAAATCCAGCTTACCGGATGGCTTTATTCTGAAAGAAATCCAGCCCCACCAATACATGGTGGCAGAACATACCGGCGCGATGAACAGAATCTATGACACCTATGAAGAACTTTACAGAAATCTCCTGCCCAATATAAAGTACGAGCCCCTGCCGCCAGGCCGAATTTATAAATGTGCGCCCCCAGACTCCTTTAAGAACGCTCACATAACCCATAAAACAATACGGGTATGGACTTGACAAAAGCCCATTCATTCATTATAGTAAAAAATAAATTGGCCACCCCGAAATTACAGGGTTCAGCCGCCATAATATCAAAGATAATGAAAAAGAGGAGTAAGCATCCCCCCTTCACAGAGAAGAACGTCCTGGCGCAATCCCCGCTGATTAAATATTAATCAACGACACACAAAAACCAAGCCAGGCTGGAAGACGTTCAGAAGAAAGGAATGCCGAAGGTAGCTTTGGAATCGGACCCCCAAAAGCAGAACCCCTAAAATCTGCCCACTAAGGCCTCCCGCCTCATCCCCGTTAAAAGATGCCAAAGGCCAGGAAACCAAACGCAGGCCGGAACCCAGGATTTTTACCGCAACAGCAAAAATCCCCCTGCCCCCCTGAGCGTCTCATTCCCCACACCAGACGCCCCAAGTTTCCCGGTGAACAAAGGTGGTACCGCGTTAAAGACGCCCTTTGCCGAACCAACCCGGCAAAGGGCCTTTTTTATGTACCTTAAGGCATATTCACACGATTCTGCCCTTAACCTCCGCGGCCACTACCCTAGGGCTTTCCCGCAGTCCTGCCCGGCGTCCTGGTTTCCTGCGGGGTGCGGACGGGGGGAGTGTCTGAGAGCTTTGAAAAAATGGAGCTATTTCTTACCGCTTCCTTTTCCCATTCTGCTCCCGCCCCTAATGGCGCTGTCTGACGAACCCAGACAACTGAAGCTGCTTGCAGCGCAAGTTGCCCTGGGTGAGGAGTTTTGCGCCATGTTGGGAGCAGAATGGGAAAAGGAAACGGTTAGAAATACCCCATTTTTGAAAGCTCTCAGACACTCCCCCCGTCCGCACCCCGCAGGAAACCAGGACGCCGGGCAGGACTGCGGGAAAGCCCGTCCCCACACACAAAACAAAGGCCCGCAGGAGCGGGCGGATAGGAGTAATTATGAGTAAGGAACTGGCGAAAACCTACGATCCTCATGGCATTGAGGACAGACTTTATGAAAAGTGGATAGCAAAGAAATATTTCCATGCAGAGGTGGACAGAAGCAAAAAGCCCTTTACCATTGTAATGCCGCCCCCGAATATCACGGGACAGCTGCATATGGGACACGCCCTGGACAATACCATGCAGGATATCCTGATCCGTTTTAAGAGGATGCAGGGCTATAATGCGCTGTGGCAGCCGGGAACAGATCATGCCAGCATCGCAACGGAAGTGAAGATCATTGAAAAATTAAAGGAAGAAGGCATTGACAAGCACGACCTGGGAAGGGAAAAATTCCTGGAGCGCGCCTGGGAGTGGAAAAAGGAATACGGCGGCAGGATCACAAGCCAGCTCCGTAAGCTTGGCTCCTCCTGTGACTGGGACAGAGAGCGCTTCACCATGGACGAGGGCTGCAATAAAGCCGTAACCGAAGTGTTCTGCAAAATGCATGAAAAGGGCTGGATCTATAAAGGCAGCCGTATCGTAAACTGGTGCCCGGTATGCAATACCTCCATTTCCGATGCGGAGGTGGTTTACGAGGAGCAGGCGGGCCATTTCTGGCACATCAAATACCCTCTCATAGATGAAAACGGCGCACCCAGCACTACGGAGTTCCTGGAGTTCGCAACCACCCGTCCGGAAACCATGCTGGGCGATACTGCTGTGGCGGTCAATCCTGAGGATGAAAGATATACGTCCCTCATCGGCAGGAAGGTGCTGCTGCCCCTGATGAACCGGGAAATCCCCATCGTGGCGGATTCCTATGTGGATATGGAATTCGGTACCGGCGTGGTTAAGATCACCCCGGCCCATGACCCTAACGACTTTGAGGTAGGAAAGCGCCACAACCTGCCTGAAATCAACATTTTGAACGATGATGCCACCATCAATGAAAACGGCGGCAAATTCGCGGGCATGGATCGTTATGAAGCGAGAGCCGCCATCGTGAAGGAGCTTGACGAAATGGGGCTCCTGGTGGGAATCGAAGACTATTCCCATAATGTAGGCACCCATGACCGCTGCAAGACCACGGTGGAGCCGCTGATTAAAAAGCAGTGGTTCGTAAAAATGGACGAGCTGATCAAGCCCGCTGTGGAGGGCGTAAAGAACGGCGATATCCGGCTGATTCCGGAACGCATGGACAAAACCTATTATAACTGGACCGATAACATCCGCGACTGGTGTATTTCCAGACAGCTCTGGTGGGGACACCGCATACCGGCTTATTACTGTGACGAATGCGGTGAAATCGTGGTGGCTAAGGAAGCGCCTTCGGTTTGCCCGAAGTGCGGCTGCACCCACCTGACCCAGGATCCGGATACGCTGGATACCTGGTTCTCCTCCGCGCTGTGGCCCTTCTCTACGCTGGGCTGGCCGGATAAAACGGAGGATCTGGATTATTTTTACCCCACGGATGTGCTGGTTACCGGCTACGATATCATTTTCTTCTGGGTTATCCGCATGATCTTCTCCGGTTATGAGCAGATGGGTGAAAAACCCTTTTCCACCGTCCTGTTCCACGGCCTTGTCAGGGATTCCCAGGGCAGGAAGATGTCCAAGTCTCTGGGCAACGGCATCGATCCGCTGGAGATCATCGACCAGTACGGCGCGGATGCGTTGCGCCTTACCCTGATTACGGGAAATGCGCCCGGAAACGATATGCGCTTCTACTATGAAAGAGTGGAGGCCAGCCGTAATTTTGCCAATAAGGTATGGAATGCTTCCCGTTTCATCATGATGAATATGGACGGCAAGACCATCCCTCAGGATGCGGACAGGCATCTGCAGCCGGTGGATAAATGGATACTTTCCAAGCTGAACAATGTGGTGAAGGAAGTAACCGACAACATGGAGAACTTCGAGCTGGGTATCGCTGTCCAGAAGGTATATGACTTTATCTGGGACGAGTTCTGCGACTGGTATATTGAAATGGTGAAGCCCAGGCTGTATGACACCGACGATGCGGACAGCCAGGGAGCGGCCCTGTGGACGCTGAAAAATGTGCTTCTTAACGCGCTGAAGCTGCTGCATCCCTTCATGCCCTTCGTGACGGAAGAGATTTTCTGCACGCTCCAGGACGAGGAAGAATCCATCATGATTTCAAAATGGCCCGAATACCGCGCGGACTGGAATTATGCGGCGCAGGAGAAGGATATTGAAATCATCAAGGAGGCCGTAAGGGGCATCCGTAACGTGAGAAGCAATATGAACGTGCCGCCCAGCAAAAAGGCGCATGTTTATGTAGTAAGCGACAAGGAGGATATCACCCGGGCATTTACCGAAGGAAAGCTGTTCTTCGCTTCCCTTGCCTATGCCTCCCAGGTAACCGTCCAGGCGGACCGGACAGGCATTGCGGACGATGCGGTTTCCGTTGTGATCGCAGGGGCCACCTGCTACATCCCCTTTGCGGAGCTGGTGGATATCGCACAGGAAATCGAAAGACTGGAAAAAGAGGAAAAGAAGCTGCAGGGTGAGCTGGCGCGTGTCAACGGCATGCTGAGCAATGAAAAATTCCTGTCCAAGGCGCCGGAAAGCAAAATCGCTGAGGAAAAGGAAAAGCTGGAAAAATACACACAGATGATGGCACAGGTAAAAGAACGTCTGGGCGCCCTGAAAAAATAAGCGGCAGACGGTACCGTGCAGGGGATCATGGATTCACAGGGCGGAAGCAGCGTGCGCGGAAGGCGCAGGGCTGTTTTCCGCCCCCTTGCTTGAAGCCGCAGAGGCGGCCCTGCGCAGTGTGGGCGCTGCGGTTTCGGAGTACGGGCCGTCCCAAAGAAATACACGAGGCAGAAGATAATGATGGAAAAAAAGAGCTATACCTACGAGGAGGCAGTGGCTTATGCCCTGCAGATCCCCAAATTTACGAAGAAAAATACACCTGAGGACACCCGAAGGTTTTATGAATATCTGGGAAGGCCGGGCGAACGGTCGGGCCTGATCCATGTGGCGGGAACAAACGGAAAAGGATCAGTATGTTCCTATATTAATGCTGTTTTAAGCGGCGCGGGCCGGAGGACCGGCCTTTTCACCTCCCCGCATCTGGTGGATGTGAGGGAGCGCTTCCGGCTCGACGGGGAAATGATCTCCAAAGAGGAATTTGCCCGCTGTTTTAATCAGGTGATGGACAGCGTAAAGGCCTTTTGTGAAAAAAATCAGGTGGAATACCATCCCACTTTTTTTGAAATGCTGTTTTTCATATCCATGCTTTGGTTTCAGGAAAAACGGGCAGACTATATTATACTGGAAACGGGAATGGGCGGACGCCTGGACGCTACCAACGTTATCGAGAAACCGCTGGTTACGGTCATCACCCGCATCGGCCTTGATCATACGGAATATCTGGGAAATACGAAGGCCGAAATCGCCGCGGAAAAGGCCGGGATTATTAAAAAAGGCGTCCCTGTCGTATTTTGGGAGCAGGAAGAAGAGGTAAACGAGGTTATTGTCAAAAAGGCCCGTGAAATGTCGGCGGAAGTGATTCCTGTGTCAGAAAAACAAGTTGTTTTATTTAAATTTAAGAATAAAAGCGTTGATTTTTCCATGCGCTCTGGGTATTATGAATATATTAGGGCCAGCCTGTCAACCAGGGCAGTTTACCAGAAGGAGAACGCCGCGCTGGCCGTTTGCGCTCTGGAGGTGCTCTCACGAAGCTGCCCGGTTACCAGGCAGCAGGTTGAAAACGGGCTGTCGCAGGCAAAATGGGAAGGCCGGATGGAAGAAGTCCTGCCCGGTGTTTTCATTGACGGCGCCCACAATGAAGATGGTATGCAGGCTTTCCTGGAAAGCGTCCGGGAGGACGGCTGCCGTGGGAAAAGGCATCTGCTGTTTTCCGCTGTGGCGGACAAGCGGGTGGAGCCGATGGCACAGCGTATTGTGGACAGCGGGCTTTTTGAGGACGTGGCCATTGCAAGGCTGGACAGCGCAAGAAGCCTGACGGAGGAACAGCTGGATTCGCTCTGGAGCGGAAGGAACCAGGTAAGGCTCTATCACAGCCCGGAGCAGGCCATGGAGGCGCTGCTGGAAAAGAAGCGGCCTGAGGACGAGGTCTATGCCGCAGGGAGCCTGTATCTGGCCGGCCAGTTGAAAGTATATCTTGAGAAAAGAAAACAGAAGCAGCAGCTGTAAGAAAGCGCACGGCTGCAGCAGCTTTCCATATCCGGTGCGGATGCGCCGGCAGAATGAGGTGTTTTTATGATGATAGATTTTGAGGAAGAACTGAAGAAATTTCATCCCAGCCTTGAAGTAGACGAGGTGGAGGAAGCCATATATAACCATGATTTAACGGACCTGACAGACCTGCTGGTGGAAATCGAAAAGAACAGGAAACCAGCAAAGAGCACAGAGGAATAGAGGATTGCCGTTATGAATTGTTATAATTGTGGCGCAGAGCTTACGGAACACGATTTCTGTACGAACTGCGGCGCCGATGTGGCGCGGTATAAGAAGGTCGTCAGCGTATCCAATTTTTACTATAATGATGGTCTGGAGAAAGCGAACGTACGGGATCTTTCAGGCGCAGTTGTAAGCCTGACGGAATGTCTGAAACTGAATAAGATGAATATTGAAGCGAGGAACCTTCTGGGACTCGTATATTTTGAGATGGGTGAAACCGTGGACGCTCTCAGCGAATGGGTCATCAGCAAGAATCTCCAGCCGGAGAAGAATATTGCCGACGCCTATATCGAAGCTGTGCAGAACAGCCCCAGCCAGCTGGAAAACCTGAACCAGGCGATTAAGAAATACAACCAGGCCCTGGTGTACTGCAGGCAGGGGAGCCTGGATCTGGCGTTGATCCAGCTTCGCAAGGTGCTTTCCATCAATTCCAAATTCCTGCGCGCCCATCAGCTTCTGGCCCTTCTTCATATGCATAATGAGGATTGGGACAAGGCGAAAAGGGAGCTTGTGAAGTGCAGCAGGATTGATGTGGGCAACACCATGACGCTTCGTTACATGAAGGAGGTCAACGCCGCCCTGAATGTGGACGAAGGCGTGAAAAATGTCCACAAGGCCGCGAAAACTGAGGATGTTATCAAATATCAGAGCGGAAACGAAACCATCATCCAGCCTCTTGCCGTAAAGGAGCCGAAAAAGAACTATACCGGACTTCTTTATCTGCTTGGCGGCGTGGCAATCGGCCTGGCTGTTTCCCTGACCCTGATTCTTCCCGGCAGGCTCCAGAGCCTGAAGGCCCAGCTGAACGAAGAAAGCAGAAGTATCGGCGAGCAGCTGGATAAGAAAAATGCAGAGCTTACGGATATGCAGAAGCAGCTGGATACCCTGACTGCAAAGAATGATGAACTGAATTCGGAGCTGGAGGTCTATGCAGGTAAGGACGGTACGCTGCAGACTGTTGAGGATCTGCTGAATGCGGCATATACCTACCTGGATACGCCGGAGGATATGGAGAAGATATCCCAGGCGCTGGAAGGAATCGATAAGGAAGCCATGCAGTCCGATACGATTTCCGAGGCATATAAGAATCTGTACGCCAAGCTGCTGGAGACTGTGGGCCCCAAGATTAGCGAGGCTTATACGAACAGCGGGAATAAATCCTATAAGGCGGGAGATTACGAGAACGCCATCCTGGATTTGGAAAAGGCATTTTCCTACGATGAAACCAATGGGGACGCCCTTTTTATCCTGGGCAACGCCTATAAGAAAAAAGGCGACAGCAAGAACGCCGCCAAAATATACAACCAGGTAATTGAGCAATTCCCGAATACGGAAAAGGCCCGCCGGGCCAAGGACTATCTGAAGGAGCTGGAATCCTGAGCCGTTTTTGAAACGGCGGATGCCGAACTCCAGGATGAAAAAATAGATTTCCAATTAAATATCACTTACAAAAGAGAACTTTCATGGACGCACGGCCACTGGCCGGATGCGTATGCATGAGGTTCTCTTTTTTTAACGCCGGTCAGACGGGGTTCTGGCAGTAACTGTGAGAAAGGAGAAACATATGGAGGAGGATTTTAAGTCAATGAATAGCAGGGAGAATGAACAGCTGAAGGTGACCAGCCAGGCCGAGGTGGCGGACGCTGCAAGGATGGCGGGCGATTATCAAATTATTGATAACTATCTGTGCATCCGGATGCCGGAGGAGGTGGATCACCACCGTTCCGATGAAATCTGTAAAAATGCGGACCACTATATCCTGGAATCCCAGGTGGGCAATGTGGTCTTTGATTTTGAGGACACCCATTTTATGGACAGCTCAGGAATCGGTATTCTCATTGGAAGATACAAGCTCATTTCCTGCTTCGGAGGAAAGGTTTTTGTGCTTCATGCGGGCAGGCAGATCCGGCGTATGCTCCAGCTTGCCGGGCTGGACAGAATTGTGGAAATCATGGAATGAAACATTCAATCAACGGCGGCTGCCCTGCGTTTTGCAGCTGCTTTGGGATTACATTTTGCAGATGCCGCCAGACGGCAGAATGGAGGAGAAATGAACAACGAAATGAAATTGGAATTTGACGCGGTTTCGGAAAATGAGGGGTTTGCCAGAGTGGCCGTAGCCGCCTTCATCACACCGCTTGATCCTACACTGGAGGAGGTGGCGGACATAAAAACCGCTGTGTCCGAAGCGGTCACTAACGCCATTATCCACGGCTATGCGGGCTGGTCCGGGGATGAGCCGGGCAAGGTGGAGGTCAGATGCTGCCTGCGGGGAGATGTATTACATATCGAAATCGAAGATAAGGGCAGAGGGATTGCGGATGTGGAGCAGGCCATGGAGCCGCTGTTTACCACCAGGCCGGATATGGACCGTTCCGGTATGGGTTTTGCCTTCATGGAGGCCTTTATGGACGATTTGGATGTGACAAGCGAGCCGGGAAGAGGAACTCTTGTAAAAATGGAAAAGAAGCTGGGAACTCTTTCCTGGTCGGAAGATGAGGAGTAGTGCATGGAGGAAATATCAGTACTGATTGCACAGGCGCAGGCCGGGGATAATTCGGCCAGAGAAGTACTGATAGAGAAAAACCTGGGACTCGTTCATCACATCGTGAAACGCTTCTCAGGCCGGGGATACGATATGGAGGATCTGTTCCAGATTGGGACCATAGGGCTGATCAAGGCAATAGATAAGTTTGATCTGTCCTTTGACGTCCGTTTTTCCACCTATGCGGTCCCCATGATAAGCGGTGAAATCAAACGGTTTCTGCGGGATGACGGCCTTGTTAAGGTGAGCCGTACCCTGAAGGAAAACGGTTGGAAGATAAAGCAGGCCGCGGAGCGGCTGGGCCATCAGTACGGCAGGGACGCCACACTGGAGGAAATTTCAGGGGAAACGGGCATTGCCAAGGAGGATATCGTCATGGCTATGGAGGCCAATGTGGAGGTGGAATCCATTTATAAGACCATTTATCAGTCTGACGGCAATGAGGTACAGCTTCTGGACAAGGTGGCGGCGGGAGACTGCCAGTCAGGCTGCCTGGACGAAGAAAAGGAAAAGCTTCTGGATCATATGCTTCTCAACCAGCTGCTGGACAGCCTGAGCGCGACGGAGCGTGAGCTGATTGAGATGCGCTATTTCCAGGACAAGACCCAGACTGAGGTGGCCGGGGTCCTGGGAATCAGCCAGGTACAGGTGAGCAGGCTGGAGAAAAAAATATTGCTGCGCATGCGGGAGCAGCTGGTGTGCTGAAAATTCATTGATCAGGATTTCGGCAGGGTATATAATAAAGTCAAACAGGGTAACCGTTCGGTTCTTTCACGGTTACCTGAGCTGGTACTTTTGTCTGTGGGATGAATTTTTAAATATGCACTGAAAGAAAGAGGCACATATGAAAAAATGGATTAGAATTCTGGTTCCCCTGTGCGCAATTGTTGTCCTTATCGTGGCCTGCGTAAATCTGGGCGGTATTTTTGTGGAATACAGCAAGGGAGCGGCGGAATATAAGGAGCTGCAGGAATATGTGAATACGGATGCGGCGGCCGCTGCGGAAACGGTGACGGATGCGCCTGAGGATGATTTTTTTATGCCGGAGATAGATTTTGAAGCGCTGAAGGATAAAAATCAGGACTTCAGATACTGGCTATATATCCCGGCCCTGGAACTGAATTATCCGGTGGTCCAGGGGGCGGATAATGAGGCGTATCTTTATAAGACCTTTGAGGGTGAGAAGAACAGCGCAGGCTGCATATTTATGGATGCCGGCAATTCGCCGGATCTGTCGGACAGGAATACGGTGATTTACGGGCATAACATGAAGAACCGCACCATGTTCGGATCCCTGAAGAAGTTTATCCAGGAAGAGGGGATGGCTGACGGGAATCCCTGGTTTTATCTCTATACGGAAGATAAAGCGGTCAGATACCGGATTATTTCCTATTATACGACGGTAAGCGGGAGCGATACCTATCAGTCCGTTTATACGGACGAGGATTATGACAGCTATCTGGATATGATACTTCGGAAATCGCTTTTTAAAGGATATCAGGAAGCGTCCACGCAGGGAAGGCCGGATATGGTCACGCTGTCCACCTGCCATGGAAAAGCCGGCGGCACGGGGCGGTTTGTCGTGCATGGCGTGGTTGATGAAGTCAGGCAGATGAAGTAAGAGAAGTAAGACAGATAAAGATAGATGAAGTGAAACAGATGAAGCCAGACAGATGAAATGAAACAGATGAAGCCGCTGGAAAACAGGCGCGGACCCGGGCGCCGGCAGGCATGAGCCGGGTCCGGGGCTGTAATTTCCAAAGCTGCAATAAAGAGTGCAGCTGTTCTGTCCCTTCACAATTATTAAATAGTTACATAAAGTAATAAAATTTAAAAATATACTTGCTTTTTTAACTGTATGGGTGTAGTATGAAGTTAGATAAATCATCATACATCATTTAATCATCATATACATCTAATTTAACACTTGGCAAACTTATTGAAAGATAAGGACGCAAAGCTACAGGGCCTTCCCTCTATAAGAGGTTGGCAGCCAGTTGCCTGATACATAGTAAAAGCGTATGTATTTGCAATGATAGCCTTGGTCTCCTTACAGACGCAAGACTATTTTTTTTACTATCAGGCCTTTGCACTTGAAAAAGGCGTGAAAACTACATTTGGCAAACTTATTGAAAAGTAAGGACGCAAAGCTACAGGGCCTTCCCTTCAGAAAGGATGGCAGCCAGCTGCCGGTACCGCATGGTACTGTAAGATAATCGAAGGATTATCACTACTTTTAAATAACCGAATATGCCTAGTAGTTTTCCATCATTTTTCAATCGACACGATTTGAAAGGATGAAGGAAAATGAAGAAAGCAATCATCACCATATTAGCAGTTTTAACAGTTATCGTAACAACAATGGCACCCGCATCCACAATGAAAGCGGAAGCAGCAACAGCAGATCAGACAATGACAATGAATGCAAGACTTCTTGCAGATATCAATAATTTAAGAGCAGAGCAGGGACTTCCCGCACTGACACTTGACAATGAATTAAACAGCTTCGCAGCAGTAAGAAGTGAAGAAATCACATCTCTTTGGAGCCATACCCGTCCCGATGGAACAAGTGGATGCGATATGATAAGCTCCAACAAATGGCGCGGCGAGAACCTTTCCTATATTACATACGGAAGCTTCGGTTTTTCAGAGCAAGAACAGAACACCGCAGCAGACAGCGTATTCGCAAGCCTGAAGGCAAGCCCTTCACATTACAGCAACATGGTAAGCGGCAACTATACTAAGATTGGTATCTATACATATATTACCAACACCGGTTCCGGCGTTAAGCTTTCCACCGCTTACATGTTCTCCAACTAAGACAACTACTTAATTTTGATAGATGATATGATGATGATTGGAAAAGCAGCAGTTTGATCAACTGCTGTTTTTTCATGGGCAAAATTTTTTCATCACTGGATTTTCAGGAGAATGCGTATAAAAAAGAAAAATCTCCATATTACTAACGTGTGAATGAATCAGCGAAATTATGGAAATGAAAGGCCGGATTGTACAGGCGGGAAGCGCAGCGTTCCCGACGGACGTAAAAGACCGGCCGGAAAGGCGGCGGTATGGCATCACAGGAAACTTTATACCTGAAGCTGGAACGGAATGTGGAGATAGAAAAGGAGGATGTGCAGCTTTCTGATTTAGGAAAGCTGGTATGTGCGAATAAGGATATCCTGGCTCACGCAAAAGCCATGAAGATATATAAATTCAGGGACACCAAGCCTCAGCGCCAGGTGGTGAGTGTGATGAAAATCATCGAATCCCTTCAGAAGCTGTATCCGGAGCTGACTGTGGAAAACCTGGGCGAGACGGATATCATTATGGAACGGGTCAGGGTGAAACGGGAAAAGGGGCCGGCGCAGTGGCTGAAGATTGCGTTCGTCTGCCTTATCTGTTTTTTCGGAACGGCCTTTACCATCATGGCTTTTCATAATGATATCGGGATCAATAAGGTATTCATGAAGGTTTATGAAATGATAGCGGGAGAAGCGTCAGACGGCTTTACCATACTGGAGGTGGCATACTCCATCGGGCTTGCCATTGGGATTATCGTATTCTTCAACCATATAGGCGGGAGGAGGATTACAAAGGACCCCACGCCTATCGAGGTGGAAATGCGCATATATGAGGATGACGTGAACAATGCGCTGGTGGAAACTGCGGACAGGGAGGGAAAGACCATTGATGTTTCTTAAAAGTGTTTTTATGGCTGTCTTTGGGCTTAGCTTTGGCTTTCTGGTATCCGCAGGGGTATTTACTGTATTGATTTCCGTTGGCCTGGTGCCCCGTTTTGCGGGAAAAACCCATACCAGCAAGAAGGTTTTCCTGTATGAGGAAATGGTAGTGGCAGGTACATTATTTGGAAATTTTATCAGCGTTTTTGAGTATTCCTGCCATGTGGGGGAATGGGTGCGAAAAGGGCAGGTGTTCGGCTCTTTTACAGACAGCCTGTGGAAATGGATTAGCGCTGCGGCGGTAATCGTATTCGGCGTATTCGCCGGGATTTTTGTGGGCTGTCTGGCGTTGGCTATTGCTGAGATGCTGAATACCATACCTATTTTTGCACGGAGAATCCAGTTCAGGCATGGGCTGGGTTTTGCGGTCCTTTCCGTGGCCCTGGGGAAAATGGTGGGAAGCCTGATCTACTTTTCACAGCAGATTTTCCTCACCGGGGGATGAAGTGCGGCAAACGGTGATGATACGGCTGATTTTTAACGCAGCTGCGGCTATAAGTTAGTGGTTACGGCCTGGTGAAACTGTGGTATACTTTATCTGATAATAGAGTTAGCTGGGGAACGTCAGTGAAGAAGGGCTTTCCTGCTGCAGCGGCTAAGAAGGGAAGTGTAATGGAAATAAATAATAAGAAAAATCATTTATCCCATATTTTATTCTTTTTCATTATGCTTCTTTTTGCTGCGGGCTTAACTATGAATGTGCTCTTTTGCAGTAATTACAATCTTTATGGATTATCAGGTAAGACCACTGTAATCGAGGCGCGGGCAATTTCAGAAAGTAGCTTCTCCAATGAAGGCGGTGATAAAACCACCTGTTTTAAGACTTCATTTTTGAGCGAAAATAATTCTGATACTGGAATTATAACGAAGAATATATGTCCAATACCTGTAATTGCAGCTATCACACAAGAATTCAGCCTGTTTCTTTTTATTATTTTAGTTTTTCTTTATTTCTTTTCGGCCTTTTTTAGATTATTGCCCGATGAATGGACATTAATTAATCAAAAGGTACGTCTCGACGATTGAATCTATTCCTTTTCAAATCCTTACAAGTGTGCCAGTGATTGTAAGCCATTTTTAGAATCAGATAATGGCTTTCTTTTTGTATGCAAATAGATAGCGGGTATAAGCCATCTGTTTATTATGAGAGTGAATCAAAGCAGATATTGAATTGGAGGAATATGAGTGAAAGAAAAGATATATAAATTATTTCTCATTTTAGTAGTGAGCCTGTCCCTGGGTTCGAATCCCCTGTTTCAAAATGAGATGCGCAAGTTACTTGAAGCTCTTTCAGGAGTAGATAATACACAGGTAATTCAAGAGCTTGATGAAGAAGAAAAACAAAAAGAGTCCGAAGAAATAAGAAAGTTAAAGCATAGGCTTGAAGGGAGCATTTTTGAATATGAAAAATGATTAAGGTTGAACCATCGAAATTCCTATAGTAGCATAATACATATGTTTAAGAAAGTGGAGAAGTTTATACCCAATAGTTAAATGCTTCTCTAAATAGCCTGGGCATATCATATATCAACTATATATTAATGGGGGTTTCAAAATGTGTACAAGTTTTGCAGTATACCATCAGGAAAAAGCTGTTTATGGTATGAATTTCGATACGAATGATATTGATTTAAAATTAAAAATCAGTAGTTACAATGATATGAACCTGTTTTACTTTTCGGCCTTTTTGGAAAATAAATACAGGGATATCGCTTATTTTAATAGTGAGGGCCTTTTTATATTAACTCAGGCAGTAGAATATGGTCCGGGTTTCAAAGCAAGTTGTGACGAAAATAATTGGTTTGCTTTTGATATTTTTGATGAGGCGCTAAAGAAGACAAGAAAAGCATCTGAATTTTTTGAGATTCTTAATAAAAGAGTAATCTCATATCCAAGAAATCCATTATTTCCGGCTTTGGGGCTGCATACTATGATTGCTGATAAAACTGGTGATGTATTTATTCTGGAAGAAGGAAATGGTACAAATATAATAAGCCCTGTTCATAATGATTTCATTGTTATGACCAATTTCCCAAATGGGAAATTTGAGGAAACAAATTATAATGAAGTATATGGCCTTGGTGCTGACAGATATATTTGTGCTTATGAGTATATCCGGAATAATATCCATAGCTTTGGAATAAATGAAGCTTTTGAAATTTTAAATAAAACCAGTCAGAAGAATACTCTGTGCACAATCGTATATGAACCAATAAAGAATGAAATTTATATTAGTTTTAAAAAAGATTTAAGCAAAAAATGGAAAATCTCTGTGACCGACAAAACGATCCAATCAATGGATGGATTTTTAAGCAATAATAAAATCCAACTTACAAATGATGAAGTGCTTGTGAATGATCTTATTAGCTTATATAAGTGAAAACCATTTGATTAAAAGGATCGGGCGGGCCACTTTGGATGTCAATCCTCCTGGAGGATTTTTGATGTATATTTGTGTCAGGTCGCCGGCGGCGGGGAGGAAGGTCCCTTCCGGCTGCGGTAAACAGAAGGGGCCATCCCCAGCTGCTGGGAAAAGAAGCGGTTGAAATGGGATGCGTCGTACATACCGATGCGTTCCGCGATCTGCTCGCAGGTAAGGATGCTGCTGTCTAACAGGAAGCAGGCGTATTCCAGCCGTTTCAGGTTCAGATATTTTATGGGGGTGGTTCCCATGTATTTGCGGAAAATGCGGGTCAGATAGGTATGGCTGACATGGAGGTAGTCCGCCAGCTGTCCGATTGAAATATCCTCCGTAAAATGGTGTCCGATATAATACAGGGCCGCGGTGAGCAGCTCCGGAAGCTGTGGGGATACCTGGGTCTGCGCGGCGTCAAGCAGCTCCATCAGAAACGTATAATATAAGCCGGACAGCTCAAAGGGTGTTGAAAAAACGCCCTTTTTCCTGTTGTGAAGGATGGAAATCAGACGGCCCAGCGGCGCTTCCGTGTGGGAGGCATCAATGGTGTAGATGCGGTGCAGGTGGAAATAGCTGGACAGCTCCTGGCAGCCCGGCACGGATAATTCTATCCAGATGAGCCCCAGCGGCTCCTCGGAGCGGTTGGAGTAGCTGTGGGCTTCCCCGGCGGGGATGATGAAGGCATCCCCCTTTTTCAGAAGATAATTTTCACCCGCAATGTGGAATAGCCCGCATCCGTCAAACAGAAAATGGACGGTAAAATACGGGTAGCTATTGTCCCGGTTGATTTGAAAAAAGGATTCCTGAAAGCCACAGCCCATGCGAACTGCATGGAGAAGAAACGGAAGCCGGGCACTGTCGGTTTCCGGTGCGCTATAAAGAAAGGAAGGGAAATTATCACGGTTATCAATTGCATTCATAGTTTTACCCTGTATATTTTAATATGATATTATCCAGTCTATATAAT